>Ga0265295_1003035_pt1 | contig 25220 bp, 24 predicted proteins | sample Munlansysbiofilm_FD_192503 | JGI IMG/M metagenome (GOLD analysis project Ga0265295, IMG submission 192503) | Leachate microbial communities from a municipal landfill in Southern Ontario, Canada - Methane capture system biofilm | ecosystem: Engineered > Solid waste > Landfill > Unclassified ... | reverse complement strand
GACGGCAATTTTGCTGAAGCCGCATCCTGACGCAACAGAAGAACCTGCATTTTTTCACAACCTGTGATCTGGATTGGCCTTTGACTTTGAACATATTGTTTCAATGCTATGATAGGCATAAACGATTAAACCGTTTATTTCACTAAAAAGAGTCCTTCAGGCAAAGCCGCAAGGCCTCTGTCCCACAACAATTCCAGAGCAATCAAAGCATGATGAAAAACGGCAATAATTCTTCAGGCAATTCATTTAACAATACGCCAGGACGTCCCGGTGCCCCCCGGCTGCCGCAACGCAATTTCTGGCTCATCATTTTGCTGATTCTGGTTGGCAATTATCTGGTCACCCAATGGTTTTTGCCGGGTGCCAACCAGGCAGTTCCGGTACCATACAGCACCTTCACAGAACAAGTTACCAATGGCAATGTCCTGTCCATTCACAGCCAGGGCCAAATCATCCAGGGGCAATTCAACCAGCCAGTCACCCTGCCTCCCACCCAAGGCGCTGCCCAACCGGCCACCTCGGAACCGCCCCGTCATGTTACGTCATTCTCTACCGTTGTGCCCGACTTCACCGACCCGGGGCTGGCCTCCTTTCTGGCCAACCATAATGTCAAGATTAATGCCACGCCAGCCCAAACCGGCAGCTCGCTAAGCAACCTGCTGTTCGGCTTTGGGCCGGTACTGCTTATTATTTTCTTTTATGTATGGCTTTACCGTCGTGCCTCAAAACAGGCCGGCGGGGCAATGGGCGGCAGCATGTTTGGCCTGGGCAAAAGCAAGGCCCGCCGCTATGATCACGATCAGGATAAAAAAGTCACGTTTGAAGATGTAGCCGGTATTGATGAAGCCGAAAACGAACTGGTTGAAATTGTTGATTTCCTGAAAAACCCCAAAAAATATACAGCGCTAGGGGCCACTGCCCCAAAGGGTATCTTGCTGGTGGGTGCACCGGGTACCGGTAAAACACTGCTGGCCAAAGCCGTTGCAGGCGAAGCCCAGGTTCCCTTTTTCTCCATGAGCGGGTCCGAATTTGTTGAAATGATTGTTGGTGTGGGTGCAGCCCGTGTACGGGATTTATTCAAACAGGCCCGCGAACATGCGCCCTCCATCATTTTCATTGACGAAATCGACTCTATCGGCCGTGCCCGGGGCCAGGCCGTGCTGGGTGGCGCCAGCGAACAGGAACAAACGCTTAACCAGATCCTGACAGAAATGGACGGGTTTTCCGGCAAGGAAGAAGTCATTGTACTGGCCGCCACCAACCAGCCGGAAATTCTGGACAAGGCCCTGTTAAGAGCCGGCCGCTTTGATCGCCGGGTGGTCGTAAACCTGCCCGATAAAATCGGCCGGGAAGCCATTTTGCAAGTGCATACCCGTAACAAACCCCTGGCGCAAGATGCAGATTTAATGGAAGTGGCCGCCACCACGCCAGGACTGTCAGGCGCCGATATTAAAAACCTGTGCAATGAAGCCGCCCTGCTGGCGGCCAAACGCGGGCAACAAGAAGTCCATCTGAAAGACTTTATTGACTCTCTTGAAAAAATCATTCTGGGCCCCGAGCGACCCATTGTCCTGAGCCCGGCCGACCGTGAACGGATTGCCTATCATGAAAGCGGACACGCCATTCTTGGCCTGGTCGTGCCCGGTGCCGATCCTGTCAACCGCGTAAGTATCGTGCCACGTGGCCAGGCCCTGGGCGTTACCTACCAGCGACCACCAGCAGACCGCTATAACTACCCCGAAGCCTACCTGCGGGCACGTATTATTGGCATGCTGGGCGGACGGGCTGCCGAAGAAATTGTTTACGGCACTAAAACCACCGGTGCTGAAAATGACATTGAACAGGCGACCGACCTGGCTCACAACATGGTGACCCGCTGGGGCATGAGCGAAAAACTGGGCATGGTAAAACTGGCTGCCCGCCAGAACCAATACCTGGGAATGGGCCAGCGACAGCTTGATGCCGTCAGCGAACAAACCGCCGCTTTGGTAGATGAAGAAGTCCATAAAATCATCAATGACAGCCACGAGCAGGCCAAACAATTGCTACGCGATCATCGCCAACAACTGGATGCCCTGGTCACTGCACTATTAGAGCGCGAAACCCTGGATGAGCATGAAATCCTGGATGTGACTGGCCTGCCACCAGCGCCTGCCCTGAAAGACCTGCCTAACCAGGCCAAGCTGTAGTTAACAAACAACGCCAAGTATGATATAATGGCGCATTGTCGTCGTTATAATGGCGTTAATATTCAACGGGTATCATTAACCTAACCGTTTATTCAAAAATATTAATTGTTTAATATTTAAAGAATTCACCCCCTGAACCTGGTTAACACCAGGCAGCTATACGCTATACCTCTTTTTCCCATTGCGGAAAAACGCTACATCCCGATATCCGCCAGCGCCACAGCGCCTATCTACGCATACCGCTTTTTTTAAGTTTACGGCCAAGGCCGTATATGCATGTTATTTTCAATCACACAGGAGATTAATCTATGGCCAAAGAAGCATTAATAGAAATGAATGGCTTGGTAACCGAAGTACTACCTGACTCCCGTTTTCGCGTCACCCTGGAAAACGGCCACCCGCTAATTGCTTACACGGGTGGAAAAATGCGCAAACACCATATCCGCATTCTGGCCGGTGACAAAGTATCCCTTGAAATGTCACCTTACGACATGAATAAAGGCCGTATTACCTTTAGACACTTGCCTGGCCGCCCTGCAAACGGTGCTGCCGCAACCCGCAATAACAACAAACCACGCAACCGTCGCTAAAACCCGCTCAACATGCCAAACCCACATGTCTTTAAACCGGTTTTAAACCAACAACAAACCTCCGTTAAAAAACGGAGTTTGTTTGTTATTCAGGCTATCTGACCAAATCGGTTTTGCGTACCATCTGGCATTAACAACCAAACACCAACACCCGGCAATGGGTTCACGACGGCTTTAATATCATCCAATGACATAACAGAAAATGCGGTTGACAAAGCATCTGCCGTTGTCGCATTGGGTGCCCGTACTGAAACACTGCGATATGCCGGCTGGCAGGCACCGCTTAGCGGATTGAACAGATGGGTAAACTTACCCGCTTCATCAAGCGTTGTGCCATAGCCCCCCGAGGTAGAAAGCGCCTCATTTTTCAGGGGGATGCTTGCCAGGATCCGCCCTGCCTGTTCAGGGTCACGAATACCGGCCTTCCAGTCTGGCCCGCTATCGTTCACATCCAGCCCACGTATTTCCCCCATGTCCACCAGCGCCCGATCCAGTCCGGCCTGGCGCAGCAGCTGCGTGACACGGTCGGTAATGTAACCCTGTGCAATGCCATTCAGGGTCAAGGCCATTCCCGGCATCAGGAATCCGGCACGCCGGTCTTCAATATAAATCTGACGATAATTAACCAGACCCAGCACACGCCTGACTTCTGCCGCATCAGGTTCACTGGTTGCGCCCGGATTCTGGGTAAAATGTTCGGCATACAGCTTCCATAAAGACTGTACGCTAGGGTCAAACGCACCCGAAGTCAGCGTGCTGAAATATTTGCTGTCACTAAGCAAACGTATAAAATCGGCCGGTGGGTTATCAATAGACCCTTCCCGATTAAGCCGGCTTAAAACACTGTCTTCCTGATACAGGCTGAATATATTTTCAAGACGGCGCACTTCTGCCACAGCCAGTTCAATTAACTGCCTGGCCTTTTGCTCACTGGGATGATAAATATGCAGCTCGGCATCGGCCCCCAAGGCAATGCCACGCCATACCGCCGGCTCAAGCGTCATGGCCGACGCCTTGCGCAGCATCAAGGGTGTCATGCCCAAACCGGCTGAAGCGGCAAATACGCCAATAAAACGACGGCGTGACGATGTAAATGTTTTCATCGGTTTTCTCCATTTGCTGAAGGAGTACTGTCAATGACGGGCGCCGGTATGACGCCACCGTAATTCAGGATATATTCCTCAGGCATGGTGTCAAATGTGACAACCCTGCCACCATGCTCTTCGCTAAAAGCCTGTGCCCTGGCCTGATCACTGAAAGGCAGGGCATCTTCACCCCCCATACCACCTACAAACCGGCTTTCAATGACATAAAATGCTTTATAGCCATCAATCCAGATGTCATTAGCCCCCTTTTGGGACCAGTCGCCAACCGCCCCCATATCATTCACATAAATAGCACTTAAGCCTTTGGGCTCTTCGGGCAACAGCGTATAGGCAAACACTTGCTGAATTGTGGAAAACCAGACCGGCTCACTGGCGCCGTTAACATGAATCTGCCCCTTGGGGCCCTGATGCTCAAACAGGTTCATGGAACAATAATGCCCGACTGCCTCTGCCGTAATAACGCGTGGTTCGGGTGACACAGATGCCTGGCCCCCCTCATTGCCGCACCCGGCAAGCAATATACCCATCAACATAATCCCGCCCAAGAAAGACCGCTTCATATCTGTTTTTTCCTGAAAAAGAAAATGGCCAGCGCAAAGGGAATCACAATCCACAATAACTGCACGACCATCAGCACCTGTCTGCCCATGTTAATTTGTTCACTTAAACCCGCCATACCCGCATACATGGAAATATTTTCATAGCCCGTCAGGTTCAGCAAACGGTAGACATCGGCCGGATTAAACAGCAGCACCGTATTCACAACCGACGCCGTCAGGGTTTGTTGGGTATCGGCAACCAGCACCCCCAGCAAGGCCATATCAAAGATAACCACAAAAAACAGCCATACCCCAATAGCGATCCCTGCCGCAGTGGCCCTTTCACGAACCAGCGTACTGATCAAATATCCCATGGACAGAAAACTGGCTCCCAGCAAAATACTGGCGATGATTAAAAATACAAACGGTTCCCAGGCACTGGTATTAACCGTACCATGCACCAATTGCAGGGTAATACCGGCCAGGCCGTAACCAAATATGGTGGCCAGGGCCAAAATAAACAGATGACCCAGGAATTTGCCAATCACCACCTGCCAGCGCGCAACCGGATAACTCAGCAACAATGCCATCGTCCCCCTGTCCACCTCGCCAACAATGGCGTCATAAGAAAGCAGCATGGCAATCAGGGGGATCAGGAAAATAGACAGGCTGGACAGACTGACAACCGTGACGGTTAACGGGTCAACCTTCACCGCCCCGGTGGGTGAGCTGCCCATAAACCCCAGGGACAAAGCCAGCATGGCCAATAAAACGGTAGTGGCAAGTACCCAGCGATTGCGCATGCCATCACGGATTTCTTTACCGGTAATAATAAAAACAGCGTTCATACATCCTCCCTCCGCAGGAAGTGCGCATACATATCATCCAGGCTGGGTGTATGTATTTCTATATTATTGATCCCATTGATATTGCCCAGACTGCAAATAGCCTGGACTTTATCGTGTTCGGAACAATGGAGCTCATAAGCCGATTCATTGTGCTTGCGCCATGCCGTTGGCAATTTTCCGGCACTTTCAGAACCGGGCGTCAAGGCGATGCGGATCCGGATGGGCAGTCCGCTTTGCTGGCGCAATTCAGACATGCTGCCATCGGCAATTTTGTGCCCGTTTTTCATGACGATAATACGGTCAGCCTGGCCATCAAGCTCTGCCAGTGCATGCGTACTGAGCAATACGGTTGAACCCTGATTACGCAACTCGGACACGATTTCATAAAACATTTGCCGTGATGCCGGGTCAAGGCCCGTGGTGGGTTCATCAAACAGCAATACCTGCGGCTTGCCCAGCAAAGCCTGGGCCAACGCCAGCCGCTGGCGCATACCTTTGGAATAAGTGCCGACACGGCGTTTGGCGGCCTGCGCAATACCAACCCGGGACAACAGGGCATGGTTATTGGCCAGGGGCTGCTTTTTCAGCCTGGCATAAAAAGCCAATGTTTCAGCACCAGTCAAAGAAGGATGCAGGGCAACCGTTTCGGGCAAATAGCCTATCTGCGCCCGAACCTGGGCCGCGGCACGGCTGGAAACATCATTTCCCAATAACTCGACCTTTCCACGGGTAGGGTGAATCAAACCCAAAACAAGCTTGATAATGGTACTTTTACCCGCACCGTTATGCCCTGCCAGGGCAACACATTCACCTGCCTTAAGCTGCATATCCACATTATTAACCGCATGCTGCCTGGCATAAGTTTTAGTGACACCCGACAATACAACTTGATATTGACTCATTGCATTTCCTTGTATTTTTTCAGTGCGGGTGTTGTTGGCATTTTCATGACAGGCGCACTGTCAATCACCCCACCGGGCAAAATAGCCGGGAATTGTGATTGCGCCCACCTTACAACGCCAACCGCAGGGCTGTTCAACAGTAAGCGGGCAACGGGAGCCCGCCAGATCACCTGGTCAATCACATCGTTGGGACGGTAAGCGGTATCGGCAATGCCATCACCATCCAGGTCGAAAGCACTGTTATCACTCCAGAAGTTACCCCGGCCATCCACCGACCAGTCGTAATAACGGGAGCCCACATATTTAACCTGGTTCTGGTTGCTGACAAAGGCATTGTTGCTTATTTTGTTGCCCTGTGCCGCACCGGTATAATGAATGCCGATCTGACATTCTTCAAAGTGATTACTGTTAATCACATTATTATTGGCATTGTAAAAATACACGCATTTTTCAGCATTGATCACCAGGTTTCCTGAAATATCCGAACTATTTGCATAGTTCATCATGATTCCCTGGCTGCGGCTGTCAATGGCAACATTATCTTTAACCTTCAAACGTTCGGAAAACATGATGGCATAGCCAATGCTGTTCCCGATGGACACGTTTTCACTGACCACACTGTCATTGGTATACATATAATGGACACCATAACGCAGCTCACTGAAATGATTGCCACGAAACTCGTTGTGTTTGCTGGTATTTGAAAAAATACCGTCACGCCCCAGGGAAATATCATTACCGATGATTTTGGCGCCTGGCGCATTCCATAAAGTCACACCATTGCCCCGCTCTGACACGCGCAATTCTGTCGTGCCAACAATCCGGTTGTTCTGTACCAGCGCCTCATGGGCACCCCATACATAAACACCTACCGAATTGTTCAAAATATCATTATTTTCAATTAATGCTTTAGTAGCGGTTTTATCCAGAAAAACGCCCGCATCCATATCAGGCAGGCTCAGTCCAGACTGCGTGACCGTCAGGCTGCGTACCACTACATCGGGTGATTGCACCCAAACGGTACGCCCCTTTCTTTCGCCCACCACCACCGCACTCCGGTCGGCAGGCCCTTCCAGAGTCAGGGGCTTGTCAATAACAACATTACCCCTGTATTCTCCTGCTGCCAGACGCAGCACATCACCCGCCTGTGCCTGTTCAATAGCCTGTTGCAGGCTATCGGTGGGCACAAGCTGAATGATGGCAGCCTGGCTGCCGTGGGCAAGACTTATGCCGGCCAGCAAAATGCCGGCTGACAATAAGTGCCTGGTGTTTAATTTCATGCCATTAAACACATCAGGCCGACTGCTTGGGACGGACATACATCTGACCGGCCATTTCCATATGCAAGGCATGGCAGAACCACTGGCAATAATACCAATGCACCCCCGGAATACCTGCGACAAACGTCACGGAAGAGGTCGCCTGAGGGCCAATTTCCATAGCAACACCATGACCTTCCAGGGTAAAGCCGTGAGTCAGGTCTTCGATGGTTTCCATATTGGTCACCACCACGGTTACTTCATCTCCTTCGTTAACTTCAAAAGAAGGGATGCTGAACACAGGCGCAACGGCAACCATGTAAACGCGAACCTTGTTGCCATCACGGATAATATCGGCTGCCTTGTCCAGATCAACCCCGTCTTTTTCCGCCATTTTACGGGCGTCTTCCCACATGGGATCGTTACGGTCCCAGATGTGTTTTGGATGCACCTTGGAACGATGGACCAGACACATATCATGCGGTTCGGCAAAACTCGGGCCGTCATGCACCAGTTTCATTTCATCGCCTGAAATATCAATCAGCTGGTCATTTTCCGGCTTCAGCGGGCCCACGTTAAGAAAACGGTCTTTAGAGAATTTATTCAGTGAAACCAGCCACTTGCCATCGGCCTCTTTGGTTTCACCCATGGTGGTGTGGTTATGGCCCGGCTGATAATGAACATCCAGCTTCTGGATAATGGGATCAACCTTCTCACCGGCAAAAGCACGTTTGGCCAGGTCAATATTCCACTTCACCATCTGGCTGTCAATAAACAGCGTGGTATAGGCATTGCCACGACCGTCAAACGCGGTATGCAGCGGGCCAAGACCCAGTTCTGGCTCGGCAACCACGCAGTCACGGGGCTGGATTTTATCGTCAAACAAATCATCCAGCTTGTTAACATCCAGCACGGTAACCGTTGGGGAAAGCTTGCCGTTCAGGACAATATGTACGCCGTCTGGTGCCGCGTTACATCCGTGCGGCGAGTTGGGCACGGGAATGTAGCGGGTGTATTTGGAGCCATGACGGCCATCAACCACCGGCACCCCGCCAATTTCCTTGTAATCACCATTTTTAATGGCTTCTTCAATACGTTTGATATTGAAAACAACGCACCAGTCCTGTTCATTGGCCGAAGCATCCTGAACGGTCAGGCCCTTTTCGGAGTTGTAGCACGTGGAAAAAGAATATTTACCCTGATAGTCGGCATCACCGTTATCCAGGTTGCCATCAACCATGACCTGCCAGGCCACTTTCATGGTGTCCCCGTCAATGGCGGTATAAACCGCCCAAAAGTTCTGTTTGGGGTCATCCATTAAGGTGCCTTCATTAGGCACAGGCACAATATGCTCACCATTGGCAAACACATATCCCGTACGCGGGTAACGCTGCGGGCGTAAACCGTGTACACCGGACACGTTTGGAACTTCAAGGATTTTGTCGGTTTTCATCACATCGCAACGGATGCGGGCAACACGGTTATTGGCTTTATCATTAATAAAAACATACCGGCCATCATAGGTCTGGTCGGTAAATGACATATGCGGGTGATGCGCGTCACCATTGGGCAGCACCGGTATATTCTGGCTTTCCAGGTATGCCCGGGTTGCAGGTGTCAGGTTTTCGTTCAGGATTTTACGGCTTTCATTGGTCCGCCCCCAACCTGTTGCACTGCACATATTGAAAACGGGAATCCGTACCAGCTCACGCATGGAAGGTAAACCCAGCACCCGTATTTCCCCTGATTGGCCACTGGAGTTGAAAGCATAATACTCGTCCAGTTCACCCGGACCCACTTCATACTTAAGACCTTTTCCCGATTTGTCATCTTTGGCTGCGAAAGAAGGCAGGTGTGCGCCACCTACCAGACCCGTTGCCCCTGTCAGCGCAGCGGTTCCCAGAAAGGAACGACGGCTCAGACCCACCTTATCCGATTTTTGCTCAGACATAAAAACTCCCTTTTAATTTGACGCCAGAGTTAATCCCTCTCAGATATCTGTGTCATTTCACGTTACAGCTAAAAAACCATACATACTGACTGCTTGGGTACTACTTATTCTTTCTGCCCTGTCTTGCCTGCATTCGGTATAAACCTGACAACCGTTTCTTGCGGCAAAGACTGCGGCGGCGGTGCCTTGGTTCTCTTTCTTTTTGAATTTTTCTGTATCAGGTGAGGACATTTTTCTTCGTGGTGATACAGCATTTGGCAATGCAGGCACTGGATACACTCGTTGGGATTGATATCCCCTTCCGGATGAATGGCCTGGACCGGGCACTCGTTGCCACACCGCTGACAGGGGTTACCACAGGTTTTATAACGACGCAGCCAGTCAAAAATGCGCATTTTGGCAGGAATGGCCAGGGCAGCCCCCAAAGGACACAGATAACGGCAATAGAAGCGCTCGATAAACAGACCAGCTAACAACAACAGCACGGCAAACAGCACGAATGGCCAGGTTCTGATGAATTTCAGGATAATGGCGGTTTTAAAAGGCTCCACCTCTGCCAGCTGTTCGGCCAGCGACAGCTCATACATGGAAAAACCAAACAGCACCACAAAAATGACATATTTGATGGCCGCCATCCGGCTATGCACCCCATGGGGGACATTAACCTGTTTGATACCGATTTTTTTGGCTATCCGGTTCAATAACTCTTGCAGGGAACCGAACGGACAGAGCCAGCCACAAAAAGCACCCCGGTTCCAGAACACCATGGAAATGGCCGTTGCGCACCACAGGATGAACACGATCGGGTCCATCAGGAAATATTCCCATTGAAAATCAGTGCGCAAGGCTGAGGTGAAGGTAAGGACATTCACCACCGACAGCTGTGCCTGGGCATACCAGCCTATATAAAACAGGCTGAACACCAGGAAAACCAGACGGAAGCGGTCATAAAAAACAGGATGTTTTGCCAGCGTTTCCTGGAAGAAAAACACCCCCACCAGCAGTACCAGCGCGATCACGACAATCGTGATTTGAACAACCTTGGATTTCCAGATTTGTTTCCATAAGGGCTCGTACGCCTCGGCCTCTTCCATGCTGATGGCTTCTTCGGCTAAAGACGTGGTGGCATCACCTGCCGTTGCGCCAGCCACATCCGCTGCATCCGCTGCTGTATGATCCGGCCCCGTGGAAACAGCTGTCGCTACCTGCGTTGTATCGGCAGCAATGGACACGACAGGCGCATCAGGATCGGCAATGGTATAAGCCTGCGGCAATTCATAATCAAGATCAAACGTGACAAATGCCTTTTCCCTGACATTAATAACGCGCTGAACCATTAGCTGCAAACGCCAGGGCTCGGTCACTTCAAAGAAAGTGGCAGATTCCGGCACCGTAAACAGGGCGATTTCTTTAATGGATGGCGCACCGGCGGCCATCAGGTCGGCAATACGCTGGTGATTCAGGTCGGTAAAACGGAAGCTGCTTTCCTGCTGGATCACTTCTATACGGTCAAAAATACCACCGCGCACATAGCCCGACCCCTTGAAAGAGTAAACCCCTTCACCCGCCACCAGAATAGCCTGCTGGCCGGGTTTGAGACGATCACGCAAATAATTCCATTCGGCTTCTCCCAGCAGGCTGCGCCCTATTGACGGCACACTGACAACAGCCGCATACAGGTTGATAAAAGTATCGTCGGGGTCACCTTTTTCAGGCTTGTCTATCGCTCCCTGGCGTCCGGTTTCCTCGAATGTCCGGTTGACATCATTGATTGAAACATGAAGATTGCGAACCGCCCCCTCTTCCAGCAGGGTATCCCAGGATTTGATTTCATCCCGGGACATATCTATAATTCTTTTTTGTACCGGCTCTGCCACCACCGGGGCCGCATCCTGGCGAGACTTGCCGATATTGTAATGACGGGCAACCGCCATGACCGAACGGGTAATGCTGTCACCAATAACCATCAGGGTAACCGTTGCGCCACTGATAATATCCACCGGTGGCGGGGCATTTGGCCTGCGCGGGGTGGTAACCATATTCAAGCCGACATAGCCCTGAATAAAATTATCTACTTTTGACTGCGGGATACCAATTAAAACAATAGGTTCATGGTGCCTGACCAGTTTGGCACCCACAATCGTTCCGCTGTTATCCAGCCCGACCACGACATCAATCGGTTTGCTTGAATAACCCCTGGTATTGACAATATCAGTCGTGAGGTAGACATAGCCAATTTGCTTATTATTGGCATAGGCACGGGCAACCATGGGTTTGCCTTCTGCCGGGCCAAAACGGTCAGCGCCCGGAAAAACCTCTTCGGGCACCAGGGTATCCAGGAACTCTGGCAATGCCTGGGCCATTGCCGCGGACATTCCAAATAATGCCAGCAGCAAAACAAAAAGCATCAAAATTTTTGAGAACAAATACTTTATGCTTTGGGAGCGGTTTTTTTCAGAGTACATGGGAAAAGCTCGTATCCATCAAATGAGATATGAGCCCATACTATGTAAAACAACTGAAAAGGCGCTTGATTTTTCGCAAGCCGCCGCCCTTCCGAAAAGAAACAATGGCATTTGCTTAACACAAATCAAGAAAAATAATTTTCCTTATTTAATTCTAATTAACACAAGAAAATTATGATATATATTACCTTTCATTTGAAATAAAAAAGCACAAGCTTAAAAACCTGTGCTTTTGATATCCGGTTTAGTTTATTGCCCTGCTAGAAAACCGAACGACTGCATTATTGTCTTACTGCATTTCCGCCACCAACACTTCAAGCAATTGTGCCGCCGGCATTTCACGGGCCAGATAGGCGGCCTGCCCGGCCCATTGTGCGGCAAATTCAAAGTTTCCTTTCTTGTTGGCTGCCGCAATCAGGGCCTTGCCGGCATCATACGTCATGGGGTAACCCGGTGTGGCAGGCGCACTTGCCGTATCTATCTCGCTTATCATGCGGTTAACCATCCCCCTGGCGGCGCGCCCTGAAATAACCGTGGTTACGGCCGTATGCAGTGCCCGTTCACTTTTCAGGTTGGCCCGGTAAGCGGCATTGGCCGATGACTCGGGACACAGTACAAATGCCGTTCCCATTTGGGCCGCACATGCCCCCAGCTCCAATACCGCCCGAATACCTTGGCCATCCATAATGCCACCGGCTGCAATAACCGGCAAACGGCATTCTTTTACCAGCAGTCGCACCAATGCCAATGTCCCCATGCAGGCATCGCCCTGCTCTGGGTTAAACACCCCCCGGTGCCCACCCGCCTCGTACCCCTGGGCCACAATAAAATCAATACCGGCCGCCTCTATTTGCCGGGCTTCTTCCAGGGTAGTGGCGCAAGCCAGCAGGGTAATACCTGCCGCTTTCAGGGCTTGTATATAGGCTGCGGAAGGCAGACCAAAATGAAAGCTGACAAAAGCAGGCTTAAGCGCCAGCAACATGTCCAACATGGGCCGGTTATCCACAAAGGTTTCATAAATTTCATTCAGCTGTGCAGGCAGTGTGGCACCAAACTCCTCAAACAGAGGTTTCAGGTAAGCCAGCCAAGCCTGTTCCTGCTGTGGGTTTTGCGCCGTTCGCTGGTGACAAAACACATTCACGTTAAACGGTTGATGGGTTAAAGCCAGGGTTTGTTCAATCATTTGGCGGGCACCTGCCGTATTGACCGCTGCCACCCCCAATGAACCCAAAGCACCGGCATTGGATACCGCCGCAGCCAGGGCCGGTGTGGAAACCCCCGCCATGGGTGCCTGAATAATGGGATATTTAATACCGGGTAATAAAAAAGTGTTGTGTGCCATGTTGTTAATATTCCTGAAAACAGTTTGCTGTTTTTTTTAAAAATACCATAACAAAATTAAAAGAGAATTAATTCTATCCCTGCAGTATGGTTTTTACCGTGTTTGAAAAGCAGGCAATACGCACTATACTTGGACAAAACAACCAGTAGCTGGCTGGCATATTAATGAATACGCCTGCCGGCACCACCAAGCAGCGGGACCAAGGAGCCAATTCATGAATGCAACAAGCAACACCAATCAGCTTTTTTCCCTGAAAGACCAGGTTGCCCTGGTAACCGGCGCCTGTAGGGGGCTGGGCTACCAGATCGCCCATGGTCTGGCCAATGCCGGCGCCACCGTTCTTGTGCATGCCCGTGACGAGCAACGCGCCAAAGATACCGCCAGCGCTTTCAATAACATGGGCCTGTCGGCCAGCTGGCAGTCTTTTGACATTAATGACCACCAGGCCCGGCGCGAGGCGTTCACCCAGATAGAAAAAGAGTATGGGCGCCTTGATATCCTGGTTAACAATGCCAGCATTCGTATTCGCAAAACCCTGCATGACCTGACACCGGTTGAAATTGAACACATCGTTAACACCAACATCCTGGCCAATATCGGCATTTCCCGCTCGGCCATCGACCTGATGCGCAAGAACCGCCATGGCCGCATCGTGACCATCAGCTCTATTGCCGGTCATGTCATTCGCCATGGCGATTTTATTTACCCCATCACCAAGCAGGCCCTTAATACCATGACCCGCTCCATCGCGGTTGAATATGGTCATGAAGGCATTTTATGCAATGCCGTGGCACCCGGTATTTTTGATACCGAACATAATGAAGCCCTGGTCAAAGAGCCCGAAACCATGCGTAAAATCCAGGAGCGCAACCCCCTGCAACGCCTGGGCAAACCCGAGGAAATCATCGGCCCCGTGCTCTTTCTGACCTCTCCGGCCGCCTCTTATATTAATGGCCAGGTCCTGACCGTTGATGGCGGGCTTTCCGTGGCTTTTTAAGGGTTCTTATCCGCTTTTAAACGTTTTTAAATACCGATAACGCTTCCGGCCTTTACCCGCTTTATCCGTTTTATGTCATCACAAACCGGTATTCCCGCCACTAATATGCGTGGCGACAACTGCGGCAATTTAAGCGCGGCCGGTGGCCCCTTTGACATTCACAGCAGCCTGGTCAAGGTCGGCCCGTTGTTTGTGCCAGTGGCTAGTCTGGTTCAGCCGGCGTAACCGCCTCAGGTGTTAGGCCCGTGCTATCTGGGGCAGGCGAGCCTGGCTCTGGATTCGGACTTTCAGGTGCTGACAGGCTGGCACCGGGCGCCAGGTTTTGCGTAGCAGCTGCCACAGGCATTTGCAAACGCGCTTCTTCCAGCTGCAATTTGGCGGTTTCCAGCCGTGCCTGGGCCTCTTCAGCCAATAAGCGGGCTTCATCTGCACGGGTTTTGGCCTCATCGGCACGCGCTTTGGCTTCTTCGGTTTTCAGGCGTGCTTCTTCCGTCTTCAGTTTGGCCAGCTCTACATTGGCCTGTGCTTCGACGGCATTGTTTTTGGCGGCTTCTGCATTCAGGCGGGCGGTTTCTTCATCTGATTTAGCCTTGGCTGCCAAGGATTTTGCTTCAGTTTCTTTGCTTAAGGCTTCTTTTTGGCGCAAACGGGCTTCATCGGCAATGGCTTTGGCTTCGTCTTTGCGGGCCTTGGCCTCGGCAGCCCGGGCCTGTGCTTCGGCCTGTTTGGCGCGGGCCAGCTCCACTTCGGAATGGTCTACCTCACCATGAACGATGGGGGGCCCCTCATTAACGGTGGAACCCTGGTCACAACCGGCCAACATGCCTGCAACCAGAAACAGCGATACCATTAATACCTTGCCTGACCCTTTCATTGAACCCTGCCGTATGAGTGAAAAAACAAACAATAACAGCTTATATCGCTGGAAACAAGATGGGAATGCCGCTGTAAACGAGAGTACACCCGAAAGATATTTCAATAATATCTGTCGGGCTCATCTTGTTGAATAATATTAATCTGGATTTTCGTTTCTATAGGTTTGTTCTGGTTTGCCAACATATTGTTTTGTCAGCGCGTCAAGCTCGGGGCCATGATACAAGTCAATGCACTTCATTAAGTCAAGCCGGGTGCCTGCTCCTTGATGGGAGGCATATTGGCGTGCAAGATAAGTCTTGACCAATTCAGGTATTTTTTCTGTGCTGTTTTCCAGGTCATATTGACTCCAGTAATCTAATGCACTGGCACTGCTTATGGCGTCATGGCTTACTTCCGGGTGTTGTGCATAAGCGCTTGAAATACAAAAAGCCAAAGCAGAGTCTTTGTAATTCTGGGCATAAGTTCTACTGGCTGCTTCAGGCAGTTTTGGTGATGTGTCAGCCTGTACCGTTGGATAAAAAAACAGGCATGAGAACAGGATAAAAAGAATGACCGTGCGTGAATTGGACATGTTATTTCAATTCCCAAAAAAGAGCTTCATTGGTTTGGTAGTTTATGCTAGGCTCATTGAAATAACATTGATCGTAACAAGTGTTTCCATTTCTTGCCTGATCCGTTGGTTTTTCTTCTTGATAAGATCTTGCTCCATCAATGGATAGTCAGGGCGCCAGCAGTAATATTTTCAATTGGCTGGGCACTATCCGCATACCAGCTATATTGAAAAGGTTTTGCAACGACAGGCTGCTCAGGCGGGTAGCGGGCATACCCTTAAGCAAATACGTGAATGCACCGGTAATATGGCGTGATGGCCCCATTACCGTATTAGATACCATACCCAATACAATCCCCGGGTTATCGCCATTGGTAATGGGCGCAAAAGTGGCCAGGTTATGGGCGGGTGTGCACATGTACAGGATATTGAAGGCATTGGGAATATAGGTGGGCCCCAGTGCCACATTGGGATAAGGTACCGGGATGACGGGTGGCGTACGACAAACATCGGGAAACGCCAGATCCATTCCCATTAATTGTGCATTTGCAAACATAAGTGCTCCTTAAAATATTCAATAGGTATTGTTCGCGGCATCAAAATATTCAGCCTTGAGCAATGCCTCGTCAGCGGCAAGACAGCCCGGCCCCGATTTGATGCTTTCACTATCGGTCAGGGCCCGGTGAAACCGGGTTCGCTCAAAATTCGCCTGCCCAAACCTCGCCCCACGCAAATCAGCGTAAGAAAAATCGGCATAGGTCAGGTCGGCGCCCGAAAAGTCCGACCGTTCTGCACTGGCATAATGAAAAATGGCTTGCCATGCATTGGCACCGGCAAATACCGTCCGGGTCAACACGGCTTCATTGAAAATCGCGTTTTTCAGGGAAGTCCCCGCCAGACTGGCCGCCTCCAGGTCGGCCTCCAGAAACAGGACCTGATCGGCACAGGCCTTGTTCATGCGCGCCCGTTTCAGGCTGGCTCCTTTAAAATTGGCCTGACTCAGGTTGGAACCTGAAAAATCAGCATCATCCAGTACGCTGTCGGTAAACTGGCAAAGCGTTAACGGCACATTTGTGAATTTCTGCCTGGCAAGCTGGCATTTCATCAGGACACAACGATTCATGGCCGTTTGCGTAAAATCCACCGTTTCCAGATTGGCCTGCATGAAAACACAGGCATCCATGCTATTTACCGCATAACTGCATTGATTTAACTGGCAATTGATGAAAAACGTTTTTTCAAACAAATGCATTTGCCGGAATACGGTTCCCGACAAATCGGATTCATTAAATGTCACCACACTGAAAACCGATGCCTCGAACAGGCACTGCCGCAACGAAGACTCCACCACCATGATTTCTTTGCAATCAGCCTGTACAAACCGGCATTCATCCAGCAGGGCACCCTGAAAGGTCGTCTTGTAAAGATTGCTGCCATTGAAGACCGCCCGTTCAAAATTACATTGAATGAAAACCGCTTCCTGCAAATTGGCCTGATTGAAAACAACCCCGGAAAAATCCACTTTCTCGAACATGCCCCCTGAAAGATCCTGTCCGGAAAAATCCATACCGGCAAAAGACACCTCCCTGAAAGCCTCTCCCTGCCGGATATCCTGCGCCACCTGTTGTGAATTAAAACTCATGTTCATGCTCCTTTCGCTTCAGGGAAACGCTTGACCTGTTCGGCATAAATGCCGTCAAAAACCGTTTCCCGATCGGCCATAAGTCCGGAAACATCAGCCCTGAACAGGTTGGCACGATACAGATTGACTTCTTTCATGACCGACTTTTGCAGATTGGCGCCAATCAAGCTGCTGTATTGCAAAGATACTTTCTCAAAAAAGGTTCTGACGAACAGGGTTTGCGGAAAGCGGGCATGCTCCATCATGCAAAGGGAAATTTCCGCCTCGGAAAAATCACAATTCTCGGCCAGAGCCTGTTTAAAATCACACTGTTCCATATGCGTCTGGCGAAAATTGCACGTCCTGATCTGGCTTTGCCTGAATGTGCAACAGTTCAGCTTTACCCCTTGGGTAAACACAATATTCTTGAGCCAGGCTTGATCAAAAGAAAGCTGCTCAAGACCGCACTGGTAAAAAACGCCCCCCTCCACCTCACTGCGTTCAAAACTGACATGGGAAAGCGGGCAATCGGAAAATGCCAACTGCTTTAATTGCGCCTCAATAAAGCCTACCCTGTCCAGCACAACCTCATGAAAAGCCACCTGTTCAAAACTGGCCCCGGTCAGGTCAACCTGTTGCAGTTTGCCCTGATAAAACTGGCAAGTCTTGAAACGCGCCCCCGTCATCTGTACCTGTTCAGCTTCAAGCCCAAACAAAATGGCGTGATCAAAGCAGGCCTGTTCAAATGTGCTGTGTTCAATCCGGGCCTGCGATAAATTACTGTTAGCCAGATTGGCGTCTTTGAAAGAGCTACCTGAGATTTTTGCCCGGGCCAGCACGGCATGCGTCAAATTGGCATGATCCAGCCTGACGTTGTGCAATATCGCCCCTTCCAGCATGGCCCCCTGCAAATTGGCGCCACGCAAATCCATATCAGACAGATCAATACCGGTCAGGTCCAGGCCGGCCAGGTTTTTATCTTTCAGGTAGGCATGACGCACGGCCTCTTGCATTTGTTCCATGCGGTGCGGGCCGGCTACCGGTGCCTCCCCCAGGAACTGCACCGAATACAGATAGAGTTTGTCCATTTTTTTTTGAGCATGCTTCATGAAATCATGATCCAGCAGGGGTGCCCCGGTAGATTTGCTTTCCAGCTTGCCGCCCTCACGTAAAATTTTGCGTTCCTGGTGCAATTTTTCAAGTGCCTGCGCCAGTTTTCCATCCCGATCGATCTTCAAAGGGCCATAATTTTCGGCTGTTATTGGCATGCCACCAATTTTCAGGGAATCCTCAAAATCAAGCGGACCTCCTGCCTGAATACGCCCTTCTTTTTTCAGTTTTGTCAGACTGGAAAGCGCCTCACCCCGAACCTGCTTTTCAATGGTTTCACGATCAGGGACATGCTGTTGCAAACGCTCAAATATTTCAGGCAATTCAGAAAAAGACAAAGGCTTTTTCGGTCCCACAAATTCCGGTGCCACGAAAACAGCAGGGTCATGGCCCAATTCACGCAAACGCTGACGTGCCTTTTCCCTTTCAGCCTCAGCCCGGTTCTGCTGGTTGCGCACAAAAGCACTGGTCTGCAAAGGGTCGGGGATGTCCCCGAAAGACAGCAGCATGGTCTCTGGCACCTGAATCAATTGCTCATCTTTCAGGGCATATAAAGCTGCCTTTTTATGATCCATGCGAATGCCAAACACTGACCGGTAATAATCAAGGTCACGCTCATACCCGCCCAGTTCCAGCCCGGCCATCACACATTCCACATCCCATCCGTCTTCTTCGGCAATGGGGCAACTGCCATGAAACATCATGATGCATTGGGTTGTATGAGGCACAAACCAGACCGTACTGGCTTTCATGTCAATTTCCAACAGGTCCGCTTCAGCCATCTGCTTTAACCGGACAAAAGCCCTTGCCTGTAAGTCGGGCAAGATACCCGACCAGCAGGATAACTGAGGATGCATATTGTAAAAACTGAAGGGCATTGCCCGGGGCAGGCTGTCATGACCACGCCAGCGCTGGTCTGCCGAAGCTGCATTGAAGATGGCCGGATTCATGTCTGAAAAAAAACCCGGAAACTCGTGCTGGCGCCATTGCTCGGAATACGTGCCCACGAGGGAAAACCGCTGCGGCCATGTGATATTAATTGCGCCAAACCCTTCCGGTTCATACTGTTTGCGTGAATCACTGACCCGGTTACGCAAGCCTTCAATATTGGGCAAACGCTGTACCAGGGTGCCATTAAACGGCTCTGGTGCCGCTCCCTTGCCCTCGGGATTACGCTCAAAAGACGGGCCGCCAAACGCATTGGCCCAGTTGATACGCATGGACTCGAAGGGCTGGGGACGGCTTATTTCATTGTTAACCCAGAACCGGTCCCCAAACACCAGCAAGTCTTTTTCAAGCTCACCGACCCGTGCCTTGACAGCGCATTGCCGCTTTTCTTCCTGAAACGCGGTATACGCCTGCCCAGAAACCAGAAACTCGGGTTCCGGCTTGGGCATGGCCAAGTCAAGCACCCCCCCTGCATCCAGCTCTTCCTGCACCAGTTTCCATAGATTTTGCTCGCTATCCAGCCGGACACTGCCCTGGCTGTAATCAAGCAGGGCATAAACACCCAGCCCCAAACGGGTTTGCCCGCGCCAGGCATAAGGTCTGGGCATTACACTTAGCCGAATGGGTTTAATGATTTTCATGAAAACACGATACTTTAATTAAAAAAAAGACGCAATTGGCAGCACTCACTTCACTTGCCCTGCCATTTTCTTTTCTTTTTCCTGACGATATCTTTGCTGCAATTCATCAAAATTTTCCTCTTTTAATACCACTTTTTCAGGCTTCTCACGGCTTCTCACTACTTCAATTGTTTTTTCTGGTTGATATTTTGGCAAATCCGCCAAGTCTATGTAAACCTTAAGGGTTGCCTCACTGGAAGCACCACCTTGCCCATGAACCAGCAGACGCATACGAATTTCAGGCTTGTTATTAAGCCAATAACCCGTTGTTTCAACTGACCGTACAGTCGCCTGGCATAACTCACCATTCAAATTGACACTTATGCCGTTCCACATCCTATAAACAACACCCCCAAAAAGTCCTCCTAACAGCACGACTAAAAAAATAGCCGTCACGCCATAAATAACTGTTTTATCACTTCCTCCAAAATACGTAGCAACAACTCCCCAAAAAATCGCGAGTGCCAATGCCATAAAAAAAACTTTCATTGTTAATATCCTAATCCATTAATATTAAAGAATATCGTTTTAATTTTTTATCCATTTTGCCCTCAATTTTTTTTACAAAAAAATTTATGAAAATAATGATTTACACAAAATTTAAATTTGAGAGAAACAATAAAACCCTTATATTTTTAAATGTATTGCAGCTGCAATTGAAATAGCAGCCACCGTTTTTTTCATATGCAATCCAGCATCATTAAATGAAATACCATTATTTTTTGAAACAATACCTGCATAATCACATTTAATCCCAGTGAATGAAGCACTAACGCCATAAGCATTAACCTGCGCTCCAACCGCTACTATTTTCAGACCATCCATGCTCATGGAAAAACCGAGTTAATATATGCAATTGGACGGCACTCATTTCACCTGCCCTGCCATTTTCTTTTCCTGCTTTGCCTGTTTTTTTGCCATATCCTTGCGGTGCTTTTCCTGCAATTCTTTAAAAAACCGATGTTTAAACACGACTTGTTCCCGATCTTCCCGATCCCGAACCACTTCAATTTTTTTACCCGGCTGGTAAGCTGCCAACTCAACCAATTTGACAGTACCCCTGATTACTGCCCTATAAGTCGAATCATCCGGCTCTTGTATCCGAACATCCACAATGACTTCTGGGTCAGGCCCATCAAAACAATTGGTTTGTTTAATGGAAAGTACGGTGGCCTGAATCAACTCACCTGATTTATTGATGCGGATCGTTTTATTTGTGCTTTGAAACATGCCCTTGAAAGCCAGGACAAAAATCCCTATAAAGAAGATGAATACCAGAAGCCCGGCAAAATCCTCCCAGGCAACATCAAAAAAAACAATGCTGATGAATGCCACCAAAGCATAAATACAAACACCAATTATTATTTTCATAATTTAAAATCCTTAAATAGCAACATATAATCCACGGATGGCAGTTTTAAACATACCCAGTTGAATCGCTGCTACAAAATCCCCAAATTTATTCACTTCTTTTTTGTAAACAACAGAGACAACATCAAACTTAAATCCAGTATATGAAGCACTAACACCATAAACATTAGCCTGTGCCCCAACAATACCCAACTTCCAATCATCCATATTTGTGGAGAACCCAGAAATTTTCGTATGCTTCGCAAAAAAATTGTCTGAGCTGGCCGGTCACTTCTTCAGTCACGATGCCATCCACCGTGTCATCCAGTGTTCCTGTAATATGCCGTTCCATAGTGCTGTTAACGGTCTGGTCATAGGCACATAGACCGAATGGCTTCTGAATCCGCTTTGGGTCGCCCTGGAAAGCAACTCTACTTGACATTTTCATGGATAAACCCGGGTTAATATATGCAATTGGACGGCACTCACTTCACCTGCCCTGCCATTTTCTTGTCAAGCTTTGCTTTTTTAATTTCCCGAAGTTTCCGATGCAATTCCTGTGTTTTTTCAAAGTCCGGGTCTTTCAAAACAACTTGATACCGGTCTTGCCGGTCTCGTACCACTTCAATTTGCTTACCTGGTTGATAGGCAGGTATATCAACCAATTTAACAGTGCCCCGGACTGTTGCCTGATAAGAAGAACCGTTCACTTCCTGCACCCTGATTGCCATAATCACTTCAGGATCTTCGCCGTTGTAAATATTGGTCTGTTTAATGGAAAGCACGGTAGCCTGGACCAATTCACCTGTTTCATTCAGACGAATCGTTTTCATATCACTTTTAAAAGAATCCTTGAAGCCAAAATAAAAAATACTACCCATGAGAATAAGAAAGCTTATAACAGCAACAACTAACCAATCAAAATTAAAAAAAATCAGGCAGGCAACAGAAAACAACAAATAAAAGACAACGAAAATTTTCATAAACTTTGCCTGTTTACCTATAAAAATGGATGGTAGTTGCTAATTCAGTCGATGCTACTATCGTTCGAATTTTGAAACCTGCTTGCTTGGCAGCACTCACTTCACCTGCCCTGCCATTTTTTTTCCTGCTTTGCCTGTTTTTTGGCCATATCTTTGCGGTGCTTTTCCTGCAATTGATCAAAGAATCTGGATTTGAGTACTATTTTCTCCAGGTTATCGCGATCCTGTACTACCTCAACCACGGATTGTGGCTGATAGACAGATAAATCATTCATGGGGATGTACTCCTTGATGCAAGCCTCTTGCGATAGGCCCTCAACCCGCATACGGATTCTTACCTCGGGATAGCTGTTTAACCATTTATTGGTCTGTTGAATAGAAAGGACTGTCGCTTTGCGAAGCTCCCCTGTCTTGTTAATTCGAAGCGACTCCCTTTCATTCGAAACATCGCCTTTAAAAACAAAAAAAAGTATTAAAGCAATACATAAAAAAATAACAAAAATGGTCACTATCGTTTCAAAAGAAATATTAAAAATGAAGAAACCACCCATCACAAATAAAAGCGCAATACCAGCTGCAATCAATATTTTCATTATCAAGTTTTCCTTATATCGCAACAAACAAACCTCTAATTGCCGTTTTGATCATGCCTAATTCAATTGCAGCTCCAATGTCCTTGAACTTGGCTCCTTCACCTTTTTTAACTACTGTCGCGAAATCACATTTAACAACCGAATATTCTGCCTTCACGCCATAAGCCATCGTCTGTAACCCAACAACACCAATCTTTGCACTATCAAATAAGAAACTAATACCAGAGACTTTCATATGCTTCGCAAAAAAATTGTCTGAGCTGGCCGAGTCTGTCTGGGTAAATTTTGGTGTATCAATCACCACCTCAGGTGCCGTCATGGTAATTTTGGTGCCCGATTTGAAATTCATGTCTGTGGAAGAGTTCCGGTCTATCTGTCCCGTAATGTCCTCAGTCACATTGGCCTTATAAGTGTGCGTGGAAACGCCCCCTGCCTCATAAGTGACAGTGCCGGATACGGTTTCTTGTTTGGTGGCGTTGTAGGTTTGCGTGACGGCACCGTCCACGGTGTCATCCAGGGTGCCCGTGATGTAACGCTTCATCGTGCTGTTAACGGTCTGGTCATAAGCACTGTTATAGGTTTCACTTAACGTACCATCGACGGTCATGTTCCGGCTACCGGTCACATGCTCGGTTTCCGGGCCATCCACCGTAACGATGTTATCTCCCGTTAAATGGTAGGTATTGCCACCTGTCACGGTTGTATTCACCCCGTCGGCAATCGTATCTTTCAGACCGGTTGAGGTAATGTTGCGGGTCACGCCGGTATTGAAGGTTTCATCTTCGGCACCATCAATAATCACGGTGCGGGTACTCAATACATGATGCTTTTCGGTGTTGTCCACCCTTGTATCCAGGTCATTGCCCACCCTTACCGTCAGGTTGCGGTTGGCCTCTATCAGCATGTCCAGCTGGGCCTTCATGTGCAACAGTTCCTGTCCCAGCTTGTCTTCAAAGATCAACATATTCGCCATATCCGGGTCACCGTACACCGAATGGCTCCTGAAACCGCTTTGGGTCGCCATGGCGGGCAGTTCTACGGGTGGCATGTTGGATGCGTTATAAACCCGCCCCAGCACCACTGGCCGGTCCGGGTTGCCGCCAATAAAATCCACCACCACTTCATCATTGATGCGTGGCAATTGCAAGCCGCCAAAACCGGTTCCCGCCCAAGGGCTGGACACCCGTACCCAGCTGGAACTGTTTTCATTATGCTGGCCATAACGGTCCCAATGAAATTGAACCTTGATACGCCCATATTGATCAGTCCAGATTTCCTGCCCGGCAGGGCCTACCACTTTGGCCGTTTGCGGACCATGCGTGCGCGGTACGGGCGTCAGCCTGCGGGCACGAAACGGGATGTTATCGGGCAAGGCACTAAAAACCACTTCAAAGCTGTCTTCACGGTTTGTACCCGAGGTATAACCGGCAATACTCATCCGGTAATGGGCGGAAACAATCATGTAAGCACGGTTTTCCGCCATGCGTGGATGGTTTTTCAGGGTAAACAGATAACCGGGCGCCATTCCCCTTACATTGGTCACGCCCTGAATCTGTTCACGACTGGCCTGCAATTCTTCAAGGCGAATCCGTGAGTAACTTTCTCCGTGCTCAATTTCCTGATAACCGCCCTGCCATTCATAAACTTCCAGCCCCACTGGCTGGCCAGCAGACTCACCACGGGACAGGGCATCAAGACTGACCCTGGGTTTACGGAAATCGTAATCAACCGTTGCATAACTGTCTGGTGTAATCTGCGCCTGTACATGCCAGCCAGACACATATTCACGGTTTGCACCCAAATGACGGTTACCGTCAATATAGGGAATTGCCATATAGCCCGGCATATCAGCATGGGCAGAAATATCGTCACAAATCACCAGGGTGTGCTGCCCGTTTTCGTGACGGAACCAGTAATAAATACCTTCATGTTCCATCAAGCGGCTAACAAAATCAAAATCGCTTTCCTGGTACTGAACGCAATACTCCCAGTTTCGGTAAGTATTCAATAATTTATACTCAACCGGAAAACCATACTCGCCCAGCACTTCCCGCAATACATCCGGGACGGTTTTATCCTGGAAAATTTTGTTATCGGTCGTTTGGGTCAAATACCACATTGAGGGGCGCACCGTGGCCCGGTAAACAAAATAATCGGAAGAATTGTTTTCCCTGCCCACCAGCACGCATTTAACGATCTGCCCATTCAAAAACCGGGGCGCGCCAGCGGTTTCAATTTCCAGTGTCAGGGGCTGGCCCAGCAATGACTTGAGATCAAGAGAAATCGTGATGGCAATCAGTTCCACATCAAATTCAAACAAG
>Ga0265295_1003034_pt1 | contig 25221 bp, 22 predicted proteins | sample Munlansysbiofilm_FD_192503 | JGI IMG/M metagenome (GOLD analysis project Ga0265295, IMG submission 192503) | Leachate microbial communities from a municipal landfill in Southern Ontario, Canada - Methane capture system biofilm | ecosystem: Engineered > Solid waste > Landfill > Unclassified ... | reverse complement strand
TCATTGTGCGACACTGTGCAACTGGTATCACAGAGTTTAGATTTGAAGATTTGCGGATTTGAGGATTTGGTAGATTGGAACCCAATTTTCGAATCATTGTGCGACACTGTGCAACTGGTATCACAGATCAGGGATCAGGATATTTATAAAGGCGCATCTATTCATATGTTGGCGGTGTTTGGAAATCAAGTAAATTTCAGCAAATAGAAATATTGCTAATTAGGGTCTGCTGAAAAAATAATATATCATTGGATACCAGTATAGTATGATGAAACTTTTTATGTTACATGCAAGGTTTTTCTCGCCATAAGTCCACATTCCATGTTTTTCAACAGACCAAAACAAAACCTGTAAATCTTGTAAATCCTGTCAAAAAACAACACTGTAAACCATGTCAGAAAAAACAAGTTTATAATTTATGAGATTTTAGACGATTAGGAGTTTTTCAGCAGACCCTAATTATTTGAGCGGATAAGGATTTTTTTCCGGCTGCTCTGTTTACAGATCTTACCGTATCAACACCACACTCCCCCTCATCTGAAACACCTTACCCGTCCTGTTTTTATAGTCAATTACCCAATTATAAGTGCCGATTAATGCATTTTCTCCATCCCAACCTTTCGTTGCATTGGTGGTTTCAAAGATCATCTGCCCCCATTGGTTGTAGATAGCCAGGTGGAATTGGCTAATCAGTTCTTCATTTACAATTGGTTTGAAAGTATCATTTAAACCATCGCCATTAGGGGTAAATGCATTGGGAACCGAGATGGGTACATATGCGTCCATCAGCACTACACTCTCAAGATTCTGACAGCCTTCCTGCGTTTTAAGCTGCACACTATACCTTCCTTGTTCTGTAACATTGATAAACCATGTGGTGTCACCGGTGTTCCACTCATAAGTGTAATAGCCGGGTGTTGCTTCTAAGGTGTAAGATTGGTTGTACCAGATGGTGTCATTTATTTCATGGAAATTGGCTTTTGGCAATGGAATAACATTTACGTTGAATTCGATTGTATCCGCACAGTTAAAGTAATCAGATACCGACAAACTGTATATTCCTGATGAAGTTTCATCTGCATGGGAGATATTAAGCTGTTCGCCATACTGAATACCTGTTGGTGTATGCCATACCAGGCTTACCGGATCAGTACCACCCACAACGGCAGGTATTAAAGTCAGATCATCACCTATACATAGTGGTTGATCGTTCAGAATATCCAACCCGGGAGGATCATGAATCTTTATGCTTCCAGGTATTAAGACCGAATTCATTGGTTCACCCGATATATCCCGGAAATAGGTGCTTGCAGTATCCTCTGCCCAGCTTAAGTCAGCATATCCTGGCTGGTTTGTTTCAAAAACAAGCTGTATTAATTTAACGGTATCGGGATTGGTAATGATTGGTGGCCCCTGCCATTCAAGGACTATAGATGAAAGTGCAGGGTATATCTTTGCTTCCAGACCTTCCATCTTAAACTTATAGCCGGTGCATTCCAGGATATCGCCATTGAAGTTAAGCGTGGATTTCATGGTTGAAAGACCATTGACGTTGAAGAGCGATATTTGGGAGTCAGCAATTTTGTGCAGGCATTTATGGGAGGTGTCAGCAATTGCTTTAAGGTAAATGCCAGATAAGTTGGGGACCCATATAGTAGTGTCGCTCATACACCCAAATTCATCTGTAATGAATACAGTATATTCACCCTCTGTCAGGTCTCCAAAAAAGGGCTCCGTTTGCGAAGGGTTTCCATTTAGCGAAAAGGTAAGACCCTCTCCGGTAACGTTCAATAAAACAGAACCTTGTCCATCGCTCTCCAATTCCGGAGTAACCGTAATCTGATTTATTACCGGACCGTCCTCATTAATTAACATAATGACCTCCTGCCATGCTTTCTCGCATCCGTTGGCATCCTTGAGCATAATATTATAAGAACCTTCAGCCAGATTTTTGAACTGCCCGCCATTTGCAGAATAGGTTTCTCCTCCGTTAATACTATACTCAAAATCATTGGGGGTGCCCGATTCAGGTATTATTGTTATAGTTCCCTTTCCGCTGCCGCAATGATCATTGGTGTATGGAACAGTCTGTATAAGCACACCATCAATATCGGAAACTGAATATGGAAGAAATGTATGCTCACAGCCACTACCATCGGTTACCGTAATTGTATAACTGCCGGCACCAATTTCCGTCAGATCCGGGCCTGTTGCTAAAATGTCACCTGCGGCATTCTTCCATATATAACTGAACGGATCTGTGCCGCTTAGCACAATGCCTGAAATGGAGCCATTATTGCTTTGGCAATTAGCCGGAGTTATTAATGGTTGAGTAATGATCTGGGGTTCAGGCGATATGTTCACCTGGATCGTGTCGTAGCCGTAGCAGCCAAATTCATTTTTAACTTTAACTGAATACTCACCTTCATCATCAACAGTATAAGTCTGCACACCTGGCATCCAGTTTCCATTCCATTGGTAAAGAACATAACCGGATCCCGCATCAAGCTCTAATGTACCACCTGAACACATGAGGGTGTCCGCCGGGCCAAGGTCAGGCTGTGGTGACTGCTTGACTTCAATGGTATAGGGAATTGTTTTTTGCAGCTTGCCGAAGTGAATTTTAGCAGTGATATTGTAAGTGCCCGGACGTGAGAAAGTATATTTAGGACTCAAGGCTGTTGAGCTATCATGGGGATAATTCCAAAAATCGTTGAAATCCCAGAGAACAGAATCAATGGATGCGTTTAGTTTAAGTGAAAAGTTAACAGGCTCATTGGAGCAATGCTTTTCTGATTTTATTTCCGGATCTTTTAACCAATCTGCAATATAGCCAGGAAAGGCAGCACCAGTTGACCACCCGGTAAAAATGTCGCGTATGGTGAAGACATAATCATTTTGACGAAAATCACTTTCTAATCCGGATAAGTTAGGTTTATGAATGACTGACAAACCCTGGTCATGATGCCCGGATAGTCTATACGAGTCTATATATATTTTTCCATCAGGGCCTAACTGAAGACTCCCCACATAAAAGTATGGAGGATCAGGATAAACACTGGAAGTATCCACATAAAATGAAAATTGGGAATCAAGTATTTGTTGAGCTGACCCTGCATTAAGGTCATATTGATACAATTTATGTATTTCAGATAAGAAGAATTTTGAGCCATCAGGCGAGAACTCAAAGCCAACATGACTTCCACTTCGAACAGGCCAATCACGTATATCAATATCTATCATGCCACTGTCGCTTAAAATCCCTGTTTCATTGTCAAAATTAAAAATCTGCACTCTTTGATCTCCCAGTATATAAGGGGGTTGGTAAGAATTATTAATTGTTTTAACGAACTTTTTTCCATCAGGTGATATCTTTATATATTTATTATACGGTGTTGTGACACCTCCCACAGAACTTATAACCGGCGGATTTATACCATAAGGTGTAACCAGATAAGCATAAATCAGATTGTTTTCAAAACCCTGGTTCAGCACCCAAACATCCTGTTCATTTTTATGATGAACAGCATAAATGGCAAAATCCACATCAGATTGGATCTGAACTACCTTTTCAGAATCACTTACTTTACCTAATCCATTATTTGCCTGCATATCAATAATGGTATAAACCAGATTTGCGGAAATTTTCTCTATACCACCTGCGAAAAATCTATTCCCTGTATAATGAAACATATAATAAAATCGTTCATTACCTGGGATTGGGAATACTACCGGGCCCTGATAATATCCACTCGTTCCATAAGACATCATGTTACCACCTTCCATAACGGCAAGGTTCTTATTGTAAACTGTGTGACCATCTGATGCAAATAAAAAATTGCCGTTACTGTCACTTATACTGCAAAGTGTTTGATAAGTATTATAAATTGCCCGAAGGTTTTCCGGCGGAGAACCATAATTAAAGTCCACTCCCGAATTAGTGAAATACCACACGTTTGTCCTCTTGGTTTGTGAAAAGGAAGTGGATGATATAACAGTCATCAGAACTATCAGTGCTATCAGGAATTTGACGGTTCTCATATGGAAAATATTGCCAGATGTAATTGCCGGATTCACAATTCAGGTATTTGCTATAAAAGTACGAAAAATATTTTAGTTTAGTATGCACATTGTTGACATCGACTGAAACTATCTTGATGTGCTGATAACCTGAGTGCTTATTTTTCGCCCCGCCTCAGGCGGGACGATATTTCATCAATTCATCTGCATCCCTCGGGTTTCACTTCAAATAAGTGATAGCACTTTCAACACCGGTGGCAAAGTCAGCTGTAGTAGCGGATTTAAAATCTCCGGTTGACTTCCCCACACCTCAGTCATCATATCTTAGAACTCCAATTCCGTTTCTGGTCAAATAATCAGGTATGGCTCTGGTTATTCCGCTTAATTACCCGGGTGCACTCAACGTGGGAAGAGAATGTCCGGTAGATATTTTAAGGAGGGAGCGAAGCCGGCTTGAATATCCCGAAGCTTCGGGTATCTGGGAAGTTTTTCCGCTGGGTTATCATTTGCAGTACCGTTTACCCGATTAACAGAAGATTATTATTTCGTCTGATTTTTTATCCAACGTGTAATTTCTTCTAACGCTGTAGGTGAAAAGGTTTGTTCTATGGTAGCATATTCTGTGGGTGAGCCAGTTTTACTTTCTTGAAATAGATGGTTCAAATCAGGAAACTCTATTGTTGTAATGTTTTTATTTCCTCCTTTTTCCAAAGCGTTATGTATGGCGGTTAAATTTTCCTTTGGCGGAACTTGCAGATCTTTTTCTCCGTTAACCGCCAAAACCGGACACTTTACTTTCTCTAATGTAGTTGCTGGATCGTATTTCATAAAGTATTGCATCCAGGGACTTGTAATTTGATCTACCTGAATTGAAATAAATTCATCTTTTGTCATTCCACCTGGAATTTCGGCACTTGTGTCATTTTTGAAAATGTCATTTATCTCGTTTGTCAGGTCTGCTTTCAACTTTTCATTATCATTAGATTTGACCACCATCTCAAATAATCTGGAGTTTGCCCTGATTGATTTCTCTATCTCCGTTTCGGAAACGCCATTAGCTTTTGCAATTAACTCCTGTTGAAGTAACAATAGTTTATCTCCTCGAATTCCTGTGCCAGCCAATAGCACAATAAAGCTAACGTCATTTGATTCTGAAGCTACCATAGGTGCAATTATACCGCCCTCACTATGACCGGCTAAACCAATTTTATGCACGTTAACTTCTTTTCGTGTTTTCAAATAGGCGATGGCACTTTCAACATCTGTCGCAAAGTCAGCCGTAGTTGCAGCTTTAAAATCTCCGGTTGATTGTCCAACACCTCTGTCATCATATCTTAGAACTCCAATTCCGTTTCTGGTTAAATAATCAGCAATGACCAAAAAGGGTTTATGCCCCAACAATTCTTCATCCCTGTTCTGTGGTCCACTGCCTGTTATTAAAATTACCACCGGGAAATTTCCTTCTTTTCCCGGAAGCGTCAATGTGCCTGCTAAGGTAATGCCTGCACCCGGATTTTGAAAAGATACCTCTTCTGAATAGTATGGAAATGGCCTGGCTGGCTCCTGAGGTCTTTTTACTTCAATCTTTTCAATGGTTTCCCTGGTTAAATTCATAGGTAATTCCAAACCACCCTGTTTAAAGGTTCCCATGATTTCATTTCCCATTAACTCGCCAATATATTCAATGCCTGCGTTTACGATTTGAAATTTTAACACAGGACTTTCGAAAGTTGTATTTGTTACCGGAATACCTTTAGCACCCTGATCCGGACTGTCCATCGTTGCACTGTATCCATTGTCAGTCTTTGACACATGAAAAACCACCCGCAGTTGAGTTCCCTGAATAGTTAAAACGCCATTCCACTGCCCCGTAATGTCCTGTGCTGTCAGAACATGCGAAATTAAAAGTGTGAAGATTAAAATTGAAATTGCTTTCATGAGTTTTTATTGTTTTGTGTTTGTCTTTTGGTATTCATTGCAACTACAGCCGACGTTCCCATCAATGAGGCCATCAAAATCTTCGTTAAAAGTACGAACTTTCTTTATACCACTTCGTGGCTTTTAAGAGGGCTTGCGTGTTTGTGTGAGTCAGGATAGGAGTTGAAGTCGCGCCCTGACTCCCCTGAAAATTCATTTTTCAGGTTTTAAATAGCATATAGAATAGTAAAAAATAAACTATGGTTCCAGTAATTAATGCAGATCTCCGTTGCTTAACTTTCTCTTTGAAATTTTGATTTTTCAAGTCAGTTATGCTCATGTCATAATTAAGTTTACCTAATAAGATTAAAGGTGAAATAAGAAATATTATTAATTGCTGACTGAAGGAGTACATTTCTAATTCATTTTCTTGCAATTGCTTTTCCCATTGTCTTTTGTTTTCGTTGAATTCTTCATTCCACTTAGTTACAATTTCAAGTTGATACTCTTTTGAAATATTTCGTTTTTCTAATTCTATTTTAGCCTGGTCAATTGCTTCTTGTTGCCAAAAATCATTAGAATTATGAACCATACCGATTAATTCTTCTGTTTCTCTCTCTTCAATTGGTGGGAAAAATTTAGTTCTTTTCATTCTCCTTTTGAAATTACATAAAACTTGAAATGGGCTATACCCATTGTTCCATCCCCGGCACACGGGTTTCTGAGATTAGTATTATTCAGCTTATTATTATTCATTGCCAGGATTTGTTGTTTCTTTACCCTTCGAGTATTCTTATTAAATCATCATTTACATAAAATACTTCAACACCATGTTTCTTTGGGCTGAGGATATGGCAACTCACCAATTCATCCATATATTTTGTTAAAGTTGTTCTGGATGTCTTTCCTGTAATTTGGCCAATCGTCCCGGGTTTAAAGTATGGTTGACTGAATATTGCTTCATTTACTTCTTTGTTATACCATTTAATTTTCCCTTTTGCGTACTCAAGTGTTGAGTCCATTTGTGCCAATATTTCATTAATTCGGGTATTGGTCAATATCGAAGTTTTTTCAGTTGCCTCCAGCATAAATTCAATCCAGGATTCCCAGGAGTTTCGTTGGGTTACAGCACCCAATTTATAATAATAGTCTTCCTTATTTAAGATTATAAATTTTGACATATAAAGTACAGGCTGACACAACAATCCTTTGCTAAACAAGTATAGAAGATTTAAAATCCGGCCTGTTCGGCCATTTCCATCCTGAAACGGATGAATAGCCTCAAACTGATAATGGGCCACACACATCTTCAAAAGTGGGTCTGCGGAATATAAATCATCATTATTCAAATACTCAACTAAATTTTCCATTAAGGTTTCAATCAACCCTTCCGCCCTTGGTGGAGTATAAATTATTTCTCCGGTGCGAAATTCACTTTCGCCTCTTTTTATTACTACCTGCGCTTGCGGAGGACGATATCCTGACGTAGTCTCTTTTATTTGATTAAAAATTCTCTTTATCAAACCGGTATCAATCTTCTGATTTATTTGAAGCTCTTTATAACCTGACCAAAGTGCCTCTCTATATTTTAATACCTCTTTTGTTGCCGGATTTGCATTCGATTCTTTATTTGTATCAGAAATTGCCTTATAAAGCTCATCTTCCGTTGTGAAAATATTTTCGATTTCGGTAGAAGTTTTCGCTTCCTGGAGAGCCAGTGTATTAATTAACATTAATGGGTTTGGCAATCTGTTCAAATTCCCATTAACTGTTGCCAAAGCTCTTGTTGCAGAAACCAAACGTTTTAAAATAACAGTATTATTTTCAATATCCTTCTCTGGAGGTAATAAGGGCAATTCATTGTAAGGCCTTTGCCTATCAAATTTTGGCTCTTCCATAATTGTTCACTATTTTTTAAATTCTGAACAAAAGGCAAAGATATGTCCAAATATTGAGATTACAATGTACAATTGTTCATATTTTAATAATTATTGGACATATGCCTGTTTTTTTTGAAAATGCTGAACAACTTTAACCTTTATGTCCAATAAATGGAATATATTGAACAGATTCTACGCCCATAATTAAGGCCCAATCCAGCGCAGGATGCCCAAAAGTCAGGGTGCGACTCGAAGTCGAGCCCTGACTTGCGGCCCATTTGAGGCATATAAGAGGGAAAAGTTTTTGAGCGATGGGTTCAAAGGAATTTGGACAAAAAATAATATTTTGTTAAAACTGCGCATATCTGTTTTGTGAATTAATCAGGCTATATTTCTCTTTTTGTCATTTGGTCTTTTCATCTGAATTCTATCTAAAACTTCCGTAAAGTACATGGCTTAGTGGAGAATCTAGTTTAATCGGGAACCGAGGACGAAGAACGAGCTCAGCGTAAGCTAGTAATCGCTGGGTTCCCGCTTAAGGCGGGACAGGCTTTGCAGACCGCTCATATTCCTATTTATTGTGCAACGTTTGTTACCTCATTCTATATCCGATGATTAGTCTGTAATTGTTTTCATAAACTTTTAAAATATCCATATCACCTATATTGCTAATACCAAACCAGGCCTCTACCCCAAAGTGAAATCTTTTTATTTTATAATTGAAGCCGGCACCTGCGCTAAAAGAGATGTCTTTAATTAAGCTGTGTGAATCACTGGTATTCCATTTTCTTTCCGTCTCAATTGGACTTGCCATCGAACCATAAGCTTTGTTTTTTGCACTAAAGATGTATTGTCCTTTTATGCCTCCATAAAGACTTACTTTATCGTTAATAGAATAGGTTGGCAAGGCACCAATCTCAAATGACTGTAACCGAATTATATCTTTATAGCCATTTGATTCGGTCTTGGATTTTCCTCCAAACATGTTGTATCCTGCAAAAGTTGTTACGTCAAAATTTGAATTATTGTTAAATTTTATCAATGGTATGGCATACTTTAATTTGAAAGAAGGGGATAGGCAAAACTGATTTCTGTTGTTCTCAACAGTCTCTGTTAATGAGACAGCTTCCCAGTCGAGTGTATTGTATCCGAGTCCAAATTCAAAGCTGAGCTTGTTCGAAGCCGTTCTTTCCTGGGATTTTACAACCGTCGAAAGTTGCAGTACGCAAAAAGTCAAGATCAATACTTTTTTCATCGCTATTTCAGTTTATATATCATTAGTAACAGGATTTCATTGGGTCTATTGTCTGTCTTTCGCAATATATTATTTTTTACAATATATGAGCCCGTTGCATCACCTGGTGCCGGCCCGACGCAACGTAGTGAAGGCTGCTTTTGGTGGCTTTTTTTTATTTTTACCTTTTTAGACCGGGCTCAATCATTAAATATGCTGGAATTTTCGCCTACTTCTGCACTTTTTCGGGTTGCTTATTCACCCACCAAAGCAATCCAACTCCGGCAAGGATAAAAGGTATGCTGAGCCATTGGCCCATGTTAAGGGTCATGTTTTGTTCAAAGGCTACCTGAGGTTGCTTCAGGAATTCAATAAAGAACCTTACGCCGAAGAGCACAATAAGGAAGATGCCGAATATTTTGCCCTCTTTAAGGGTTTTGAAGTTACGGATGTAAAGGGTAATCAGGGCAAAGAACAAAATGAGGTAGGACAATGCCTCGTATATCTGAGTGGGATGCCGGGGCAGAGTTTCACCGTTGCGTTCGAATATAAATCCCCAGGGCAGGTTGGTGATGTGGCCGTATATCTCGCTGTTCATCAGGTTGCCCATGCGCACAAAGGCTCCCCCGAGCGCCACTACGATTACCACGCGGTCGAGGGTCCAGAGATAGGTCTTTCCCGATTTACGGACAAAGAGCCAGAGGGCAAGCAGTATGCCGATGGCCGCCCCGTGACTGGCAAGCCCTCCTTCCCATATTTTAAGGATGCTTAGCGGATCGCTCAGATAGGAAGCCGGTTCATAAAAAAGCACATGTCCCAGTCGCGCACCGATAATGGTACCAAGAATGGCATAGGTGGCGAGCTTGTCAAGCAAGGCAACCGGTAATCCTTCGCGTTTGAACACGATTTTTTCGAGCACCAGATAGCCCAGTACAAACGAAAGGGCAAAAAACAATCCGTACCATCTGATTTGCATACTGCCCAGATGAACCAAGACCGGGTTAACATCCCAATGAATAAATAAAGAAGTCATAATTGAAAGGTATTAGCGATAGTAGGCAGTTAGAAATTTCAGAATATTCTTTTCAACGCGGGAGAGCACTGAAGTGATGTTCGCACGCTCGAATTTGCTTCCGGTAATCGATTCAAAAAGTTCTATGTATCGTTCCGAAACCTGATTCACAAATAAGTCAGTCATTTCGGGCATAGTTTGTCCTTCTTTGCCCTGGAAATGATTGGCAATGAGCCACTCCCGTACAAATTCCTTGGAAAGCTGCTTTTGTGGATCGCCGGCGTCCTGGCGTTTTTGGTAGCCATCCAGATAGAAATACCGGGAAGAGTCAGGAGTGTGAATCTCATCAATAAGGAAAATGTCATCTCCGTCCTTTCCAAATTCATATTTGGTATCCACGAGGATAAGTCCCATTTTCTGAGCGATTTCTGTACCCCTTTGAAACAGCTTGCGGCTGTAATCTTCCAGTTTAAGGTAGTCAGCAGCGCTTACCAGGCCTGAGCTCAGGATTTCCTCCCGCGAAATGTCCTCATCATGGCCAACATCCGCTTTGGTGGTAGGGGTGATGATGGGCTGAGGGAAACGGTCATTTTCTTTCATGCCTTCGGGCATTTCCACACCGCAAAGGCTGCGTTTGCCCGCTTTGTATTCTCTCCAGGCATGGCCTGAAAGGTAGCCCCGGATGACCATTTCCACTTTAAAAGGTTCGCAAAGCCGGCCAACGGTAACCATGGGATCGGGGGTAGCTATTTTCCAGTTGGGAACAATGTCGCTGGTTTCGTCCAGAAAACGGGAAGCGATCTGATTGAGTACCTGCCCCTTAAAAGGGATTCCACGCGGCAAAACCACATCGAAGGCCGAAATACGATCGGTGGTTACCATCACCAGTAATTCATCTTTAATGTGATATACATCGCGGACTTTACCAATGTATAAGTGGGTGAGGCCGGGAAGTTTGAAATTGGTTTTGGTGATGGCGTTGGACATAAAAAAGGGATTATTTTTTAGAAATAGGGAGTGTTTAGTTTAAAAAAAGAGATCAGGAAATTTTGATCCACACATATTCAAACGGTTTTAAGGTAAATGGTGAATGTACCTTAAGGCGGGTAAACAAGTTTTCACCACTTATTGTTTGGTCATCTATTTTAGTAATCGTGTGCATGGTATCTGAAAGGTTTTGCAAAACCAGTGTCCGCTCTTTTTCGTATGTCCGGTAATAGCCAAGTATCGGTTGATGCGGAGCGTTGCTGGTGAAAAGTGTGATGTTCACCCATTTCAATTGTCCCCTGCCGAAGGTTTTGGTTTGATTCCTGATGGCCAGCATCTCGCGCAACCTTTGATTTACCTTTGAAGCCAGGCTGTTTTCATCCGATAGTTTTTTCTCTATTTCATCCCAGTTGAGTGGTCCCCTCACCAGGTAACGGGAGTCGTCTTTGCCGGTTTCTTTTTTAAAGGCATGGTAAAATGCATCGTCATTCAGGCGTGCAAATTCATCCCCATAGTAAATTACGGGTGTTCCCGGTAAAGTCAGCATTATGCTGTATGCAAGTGCGATTTTACGTTCGTCGCGGTCGAGCAGTTCAGCCAGCCTTGCCGAGATGCCTTCGCCTACCCTGAAATCCCAGTGTGGTTTTTTACAGTAGTGGTCGTGAATAATTTTGCGGTCTTCGGGAGTAACCATTTCCAGGGTGAGCTCATCGTGCAGGCGCAGGAATAAAAACCATTGATTGTCCGCAGGTATTTCAGGGGTAACTTCCGGATTCAGCACTTCTTTTACCGCAGCCGCATCGGCAACAGCCAGTGACTTAAAGATCATGGGCATCAGGGGGAAATGGTAACCGGCATGGCACTCATCGTTGTTTCCGAAATAGCGGACCACTTCCACGGGAGGCTGGCAGGCTTCGGCCAGCAGCAACGTATTCGGCCTTACATAATCCAGCACGGTCCTGAAAATTTTAAGGATGATATGCGTTTGTGGCAGATTCTCACAATCGGTGCCTTCCTCTTTCCATAAGTAAGGGATAGCATCTGCCCTGAAACCATCGAGACCCTGTCGCAGCCAGAAAAGCAATACGCGGCAAATCTCGAGCATCACCATGGGGTTTTTATAATTCAGATCGGGCTGAAACTCGAAAAAGCGATGGAAAAAGTACCAGTCATCCGATTTTTCCCAGTTACTGGGACACATGCCCTTGAACAGTAGCCGGGTTTCCTTGTATTTGTTGGTGTCTTTATTCCAGATATAATAGTTGCGGAACGGATTGTCAGGCCCTTTGCGGGATTCCACAAACCAGGGATGTTCCTCAGAAGTGTGATTCATGGCCACATCAAAAATCACCCGTATGCCGCGCTCATGGGCCTCAGTTAGAAATTTCCTGAATGCCTGTTGCTTCACGTCCTGAGGAGTGGTATCGGGTAAACCCAGCAAAGAAGCCCGTATATTGCGGTAATCCTTAATGTCGAAACCGGCATCACGCATGGGTGATTCAAGCAAGGGCAGCAGCCACAGGCAATTGACGCCCAATTCCTTTAACATGTCCAGCTTTTCGATGAGGCCATCGAAAGTATCATTGAAAAAGTCAATATACAGCGAATAAACAACGGCATCCTTATACCATCCTTCAGTTTGTGGTTTAAAGTGTAGTGCAGAAAGGGTATCTTCCAGCTCAACCATAAGCTTACTTAAAACCGGCTGATGTTCAGGTTCCGGATAAATTTGAATCCATAGTGTCTGGAGTTGATTTTTTAATTCGGTAGGTTTCATCGTGGTAGATATTTTCCGGTAATTTAACAAAGTTGAGGCTGCCGGATGAGAAATAATGATAATTCATCGCAGTTTTAGCATAAGAACTTATGTGGTTGCAAATTTAATTTTATTGGCTGACAAAACCTCGCATCGTGGTTTTTTTTATCTTCGTAAATTCTAAAGCCACTATCCCTATGATGCCTGTTCTCCGTTTTGGGTTATCTGTTGTCCTGATTATCGGCATCTCGTTTACTGCCCGGGCACAGAAACAATACTTCGGTTTATCTCCTAACCGCAGAAATGAAACGGTGCAATTCAGCAATTATGATAATCTGGTGGTGGCTGAGTTTGTAATGAATGATACTTTACCCTTACGTTTAATGATTGACAGCGGGGTGGAAGGGGTTATCATTACCGACAAGGCCATATCATTGCGCTTACGTGACAGTTGGCTGAGGGATTTTAAAATTTCTGCGCCGGGCTCTCCCGAAGAGCTGGATGCAAGCATTACCAAAAGTTTAAAACTGAGTTTTGGACCCCTGGAATCTATTGTTGCCAATATGGTGTTGCTCAAGGATGATTATTTTTCACTGGATCAGTATATCGGGGCTAAGGTGCATGGCTTAATAGGCATGGAGAAGTTCAGAGATTTAATGGTGACCACCAACTATGATCGCAATACCCTGAGGTTTGAAAGACCTGAAGATTTTAAAATTAAGAATCACACGCAGATAATTCCGGTAATTATTACCCAGGGCAAGCCTTATATGCCGGTTCGGGTGGCGCTGGATAATCAGCATATTAAGGATTTGTGGCTCATGGTTGATTCGGGAGCCAATCATCCGCTGTTGCTTGAAAAGGACAGCCTCGATGGCTTCAAACCCAAAGTGAGTCTGGATGCGATTATTGGTAAAGGCCTGGCGGGCATTATTCCGGGTAGTTTTGCCCGCGTGGGATGGATGATGCTGGGCAATTTCCGGCTGGATGATATCGTTACCTCTTTTACGGATCAGTATATGCCCAGTAATTTTCTTAACCGTCAAAAACGGCATGGTACCTTGGGTGCAGGCGCATTAGCCCGTTTCCTGGTTACTTTTGATTATACCAACAGCCGGATACTGCTTCGTAAAGGCAGCAAATTCAGCCAGCCTTTCGAATACAATATGAGTGGCCTCAATTTCAGGGCTTCGGGATCCGGTTTTAATATCTTTGAAGTGAGTGAAGTCATTCCCGGTTCACCGAGTGATGAAGCCGGAATATTGCCCGGCGATATTCTGATGAGTGTGGATGAAAAATATACCTTTATGTTGAATATGGGAGAACTCAACAATCTTCTATCTGACAGGTCCGGCAAAGTGCTGAAGCTTGGAATTTCGAGGGATGGCCGTCGTATGAATTTTAAAATTAAGCTGCGTCGCCTTATCTGATGGCAGTTTGCTTACTTTTGCACCTCTTAAAATGATCTGAACTATGAAATCTGCTGTCTGGCTTTTCCGATTATACCTCATGATAGTTATCGGATTATCTCCCGCACTTTTCGGATTTTCAACGGCTGCCGCGCAACAGGAATTGCGGGTGGAACCCCCTTTCTGGTGGGCCGGCATGCAGGATTGCCAGCTTCAGTTACTGGTGTATGGTAAAAATATCGCGCAGGCGGAAGTGCAGCTTGATTATCCAGGCGTAAGCCTGCTTGGCATTACCCGGGTGGAAAATCCAAATTATCTGTTTATTGATCTGGCTTTGGATCCTGATGTTAAGTCCGGTACGTTTACGATTAACTTCAGGCTGGATAAAAAGCGCAGTTACAGTTACACTTACGAACTCAGGCAAAGGGACACAGGATCAGCTTTCCGTAAGGGTTTTGATCAATCTGATGTGCTTTACCTGCTTATGCCCGACCGCTTTGCCAATGGCAACCCGCTGAACGACAATCATCCTGAAATGAGTGAAAAAGCCAACCGCCGGAATCCTTCGGGCAGGCACGGCGGCGACATTCAGGGAATAAAAGATCATCTGGATTATTTTAATGAGCTGGGGGTAACTACTTTGTGGATGAATCCTTTGCTCGAAAATAATCACCCGGAGTATTCCTATCATGGCTATGCCATCACCGATTTTTATCGTATTGATCCGCGGTTTGGAAGCAATACGGATTATGTTGCCCTGGTGGATGCAGCCCATGAAAAAGGCTTAAAAATAGTGATGGATATGATATTGAACCATTGCGGCATCAATCACTGGTTTATTAAAGACCTGCCTATGCCTGGATGGATTCATCATTTCCCCGAATTTACCAAAAGCAATTTCAGGGCAGAAACCCTTACTGATCCGCATGCTTCACTCTCCGATCAAAATCGTATGCTTCAGGGCTGGTTTGATAAACATATGCCCGATCTGGATCAGCGCAATGTGTATTTGCGCAATTATCTCATTCAAAACAGCATCTGGTGGATAGAATATGCGAATCTTGATGGCATACGCCTTGACACACAACCCTATCCCTATGCTGAAATGACCGCGGAATGGACCGCCCGTATCCTGAATGAATATCCCGGCTTTAATATAGTGGGTGAAGCCTGGCTGCAGCGCGAAGCCATGACTGCTTATTTTCAAAAGCAAAACTCACCTTGTGCTTACTTTAGTTCAGGCATGCCGGTAGTTACTGATTTCCCCCTTCAGGGTGCTGTTTCACAAGCTTTTACTGAGCAGGAAGGCTGGAGCGAAGGTATGGCCCGGCTTTACATGGTGCTTGCCCAGGATTTTGTTTACGACAATCCCTACAATACCCTGACTTTTCTGGATAATCACGACTTAAACCGCTATTTTAACACCATTGGCAATGATTTGGATGCCCTGAAAATGGCGATGACTTTTTTACTTACTACCCGTGGTATCCCGCAGCTATATTATGGCACTGAGCTGCTTATGGATGGGCAGGAACACCTCGGCCATGGCGACATTCGCAGAGATTTTCCCGGCGGATGGGCGGAGGATTCCATAAACGCATTTACTGCCTCTGGCCGCACGGAGGCACAAAATGAAGTTTTCAATCACCTTAAGCAATTGCTTGACTGGCGTAAAACAAGTCCGGCAGTACATTATGGTAAATTACTGCATTTTATACCGGAGGGCGGTGTATATACTTATTTCCGGATGCTGGATGACGAGGTGGTGATGGTGATGATCAATAACAGTAAAGAAAAAAAGAACATTGATACCAACCGCTTCTCAGAGATTGCGGCTGGGCTTTTACAGGCAACCGATGTTATGACCGGAGAAGCAGTGATGCTGAAAAATGATATTTCACTCTCGCCCCGCTCAGCCCGGATATTTGAATTGAAATAATAATTCCGTCATTATTATGGCAGTACTGGCCAGGCAGTTATCACGCTCACCAAAACGAAAGAAGTATTACCGGAAAGTTTTCCCGGTATTGGTTTTGATAACCGGACTTACCTTTATTTTTACCCTTGTTTTTGGTTCCACACTTTATAAATATGCGGGCATAGTTTATTCAAAAGCAGTACAGGTATTTCCTGGTTTGCCGGGATCCTCTACCCACGGCTTCGGGGTTTCCATCCCGCGTTCCTATACTATTTATGGTATTGATGTATCCCATCATCAGGGTAAAATTAATTGGACTGAGGTGGCTGCTATGGATGTAAGCGGTAAACACATACGTTTTGCTTTTATTAAAGCTACAGAAGGGATAACCCGTCAGGACAGACATTATGATCGCAACTGGAAAAAGGCAGGAGAAGCCGGATTGATGCGTGGGGCTTATCACTTTTTTCATCCCAGCCGGGATGCAACAAAACAGGCCAGGAATTTTATCAATAATGTTGAACTAAAACCCGGAGATTTGCCTCCGGTACTCGATATTGAGGTGACTAACCGCAAGTCGAAGAGTGAGATTGTGGCAGGTGCAAAGGAATGGTGCAGGCTTATCGAAGAACATTATGGAGTGAAGCCTTTAATATATACCAGTCCAGGCTACTTTATCAGCTACCTTGCCGGCGAATTTGATGATTATCCCTTATGGATCGCTCATTATCATCCGGATAAACCCCGCATAGGTAAACACAAATGGCATTTCTGGCAACATACCGATAAAGCCTCGGTAAGTGGTATCCGCGGGCATGTGGACCTGAATGTTTACAAAGGCGACAGCAGTTCGCTTCAGAAATTGTGTATCGTGAAGCCCAGGGACTGATGGAGCCTCAACCTGGCCCTCAATAATGGTAAATTAAATTTTATTTTATAACTGAAACTTGGGTTTAACAGCAAGTCTCATTTAAATCAGACAATTTTTCAATACCTGCATCCAATCGATTTGCCCTATTTTAGAAATTTTTAAAGAGCGCCTTTTCAAGCTGATCCAACGCCTTCCGCAGCGTTGCTCGTGGGCAGGCCAGATTAATGCGCATGAAGCCTTCACCACCCGCTCCAAACTGAATGCCTGCATTTAATCCCAATCCGGCTTCGCTGATAATAAATTTATTGAGGGATTCATCGTCCAGGCCGAGTTTGCTGAAATTCAGCCAGGCCATATAGGTGGCTTCAGGAGCCTCAAAGCTTACCCAGGGCTGCAAGCGCTGATGGTACGACATTAAAAGGCGGATATTTCCATCAATATAATCCAGCAATTGCTCCAGCCAGGGTTCACCTTTGTTGTAGGCGGCTTCGGTAGCTACATTGCCAAAAATGTTGCCCATGCCCACATGAACGGCATTCAACATTTTAGTGTAACCTTCCAGTAAGTCGGGATCTGAAGCGATGACCGAGGCTGTACCCAGGCCGGCCAGATTAAACGTTTTGCTTGCTGCCACCATGGTAATGGTGCGGGCTGCAATTTCAGGAGACAAACTCGCCAGCACCGTATGCTTATGTCCACGATTTACAAGGTCAGCATGTATCTCATCAGAAATCATTAAAACATTGTACTTCAGGCAAATTTCACCTATGCGCCTGAGCTCTTCCGGCGCCCATGCCCGGCCCACGGGGTTGTGAGGATTGCAAAGTATAAGCATGCGCGCTCCCTCACGGCAACATTGTTCCAGATGGTCATAATCCATTAAATAATTCCCGTTCTGCCGGATAAGCGGATTAAGGATTAGTTTACGTTCATGATCCTTAACGGCTCCGAAAAAGGGAAAATATACCGGCGGTTGCACAACAATACCTTCACCCGGTTGCGTAAAGGCCATTACCGCCATATTAAAGGCAGGTACAATGCCCGGTGCAAAAGCGATCCACTCCTTTTGAATGCTCCACTGATGCCGGCGTTTCAACCAATTAATCAATGCAGCATTATAGGCATCATCCCTAAAGGAATAACCAAGAATTTCATGATCGACACGTCGTTTAATGGCTTCAATCACTACATCGGGAGTGCGGAAATCCATATCGGCCACCCACAAGGGAAGCACATCACTTTTCCCGAAAATTTCTGTTCTCAGGTCGTATTTTACCGAGCGGGTATCTTCCCGCGGGATGATCTCATCAAAATTATATTGCATAAGAGGTTTTGGCGATTGATTTAAACCGCAAAGGTATAATTATCTGAATTAATCGATGGAAACCGATTAAAACACTGGCAGGCTTACCTGCAGCGTATCATAAACATGGGCGCGATTGCGGGATTGGGAAACAAAAATGAAGGTGCCGGTGGTATCAGGGATGAAAACGAAAGTACTGTCGGCACTTACCACGACTTCAGGACAGATGCCATTATATGATTCATATTCACCCTGAGCATTTATGGCATACAGGGTGTCATTTATTTTTCCATAATACAGCTTAAGGTTTCTCCAACAGCCGTTGTAGGCCACTGCTGTTGTATGAATTAGCACCGAATCACCGACCAGAGCGGTGGTAGGAATAAGGGTTTGCTCTATATCCACATAATCATAAAAGTGAGAATAACTATCATTTTCAAGCTTACACGATGTGAGAAATAATAGAATTAATACGGAGAAATATAATTTTTTCATGATCTGTTTTTTACAAATTTATATCCAATATGGGAACAAAAACTCTGCCATCTTTTAAAGACGGAAGAACAATGAAAATTCAATATAAAAATTCCTCTTTTGACTAAAGGATTTTTACCTTTGCACAAATAGTCAGGAACAAATTTTTGAAGTACTATGGAAACAGGTTTGCAGCCAGTTCAATCCAACCTTCCTTCGTCAAAAGGGTTAAGGATCGTTTGGGGGATATTGCTTGCCATTGTTGCGTTGAATGCTTTTGGAGGAGGGTATTATGCGCTGTCCGGTGCCAAAGGTATCCCAGTTGAATGGCTGGATGGCAGTCCATTTCATAGCTATTTTATTCCCGGACTATTTTTGCTGATAGTAATTGGAGGGGGTTCAATGGTGACGGCAGTTTTAGTTTTTATCGGTCATAAAAAAGCATTTTTATGGAGCCTGGTGCTTTGTCTGATTGTTTTTAGCTGGCTGATTATTCAGGTAAGTATAATTGGGCTGGTTAGTTTTATGCAACCTGCCACTGCTTTGGCGGTATTGCTCATTCTGCTTTTATCCGTAGTTTACAAAAACCGTCTTTTATCCGCAAAACAATAATTTAAGGATTCATATTTAAAATTCACTATGGCTGCAATAATTACCCTTACTACCGACTGGGGGCCCCGCGACCACTATGCAGGGATTGTAAAGGGTATGCTTCTGAGCCGGCTGCCTGACGTGAACATAGTGGATATTACTCATCAGGTGGATCCCTTTAATGTGAAGCAGGCTTCTTTTATATTGCGCAATGCCTTTCCTTATTTTCCTAAAGGAACCATTCATATAGTGGGCATCAATACGGAGGAATCGGAAAAAACACCGCATGTGGCTATGGAGTACAAAGGTCAATATTTTATTGGCGCCGATAATGGCATTTTCACCCTGCTCTTTGACGAAAGACCGGATGCCGTTGTGGAAATCACCCTGCCGCAGGAAACGGGCTTTTTTATTTTTTCTACCCGCGATAGATTTGTTAAAGCCGCTGTGCATCTGGCAAGTGGCGGCAGTATTTCCGAACTTGGCCATTCGCGTCAGGAACTTACGGCATTGATTGCCATGAAACCGCAAGTGAATGGCAATAGCCTGAACGGCAGAGTAATTTATATTGATCATTATGAAAATGTGCTGCTTAACATTACTGTTCAGGAATTTGAGGAATTCGGTATGAAGCGGCATTTTAACCTGAACATCAGAGGGAAGCGCCACAAGATCAGACAGGTGTACGAAGCGTTCAGCGACGTTATACCCGGTGAAATCGTGGTACTGTTCAGCACTACGGGTCACCTGGAAATTGGCATCAATCGCGGCAATGCCTCAGGTTTACTCGGCCTTAAAATTGATGATGTAGTTATTGTGGAGTTTGATTGAAAGTTGATCCATTTATAGTGAACTGCCCCTAAATAGAGGAACATCCGTGCAACGATAACTGAGTAGTTGTCTCTGATCAATGATCACTTTCAGCCGGTTCACCTTTTTTAAGTAATTTAGCGCCCTCAAAACCCACAACAGGGAATTATCGACCATTATGTATATTCTTTTTAAGAAGGAAATCCTCTCTTTTTTCAGTTCGCTTATTGGCTATATTGCCGTGATTATCTTTCTGACCATTAATGGGTTGTTCCTTTGGGTTTTCCCGATGGGATTCAATATTATTGATTATGGTTATGCCAGCCTCGAAAACTTCTTTATGCTGGCGCCCTATGTGTTTCTGTTCCTGATTCCGGCCATCACCATGCGCACCTTTGCTGATGAAAACCGGGCCGGCACCATTGAACTTCTGCTCACCAAACCCCTGACCGATATGCAGATTATCCTTGCCAAATATCTTGCTGGAGTTTCGGTGGTAGTGCTTTCACTGCTGCCCACATTAATTTATGCGATTTCTGTTTACCTGTTGGGTGCGCCAAAAGGCAATCTTGATGTGGGCGGTTTGTGGGGCTCATACATAGGTTTGCTTTTTCTGGCTTCAGGCTTTGTAGCCATAGGCGTCTTTGTTTCATCCATAACCGACAATCAAATTGTTGCATTCTTGTTGGCCCTGGTTATCAGTGGTTTTGCCTACATCGGATTTGATTTTATTGCCTCGTTGTCCCTCTTTGGTGGCGTTGACCTCTTATTGCTTTCCCTGGGAATACAGTCCCATTATACCTCCATAAGCAGAGGTGTAATTGATACGCGCGACGTACTCTATTTCCTGAGTGTTATTGCGCTGTTTCTGATGTTTACCAAAACAGCCCTCGAGAGCCGGAAATGGGAGAAAAGTATTCGTTTGTCGATTTCTAAAAGTAAGGAGCAATAAGATGAAATCAGAAAATATTGCTCAAACGAACAAATTATCAGGCCCTTACAATAATCGTCGCAATAGCTTGATCCAATTATTAATGGGATTACTGATTGTATTGTTGTTGAATGTAATTGGTTCCTATATATTTACCCGCTTTGACCTGACTTCTGAGAAGCGGTTTACCCTTTCCCTATCCACAAAAAAACTGCTGCGTGAAACCGACGACATTATTTTCTACCGCGTTTATCTTGAAGGGGATTTCCCGGCCGGATTTAAAATGCTCAGCCGTTCGACCCGCGAAATGCTGGATGAGTTCAGGGCAATGAATGACAATATTCAATACGAATTTATTGATCCCTATTCCTCCACAGATGCCAAGACCCGGAAAGATGTATTCGATCGGCTGCAACAACAAGGGTTACAGCCTACTGACCTGAATGTACGCACCCGGAAAGGGCAGGAGCAGCAACGCATTTTCCCCGGTATAATCGTTTCATATAAAGGCCGTGAAATTCCACTCAATTTGCTGGAAGAACAAATGGGCGTTGACCCCGGGGTGATGATCAACAATTCCATACAGGCGCTGGAATATAACCTCTCTAATGCCATCAGAAAGCTGAGTACCTCAAATAAACCAAAAGTAGCCTTTATTGAAGGTCATGGTGAACTTTCTGCTTTGGAAACCGGGGACATTTCGCGGGCACTGCGCGATTATTATGTGGTGGAAAGGGTAAGGATTGATGGCAAAATTAATGCACTGACCGATCGAAAAGAAGGGGAGGATGGCGAATACAGGACTATGAATAAATTTAAGGCCATCATCATCGCAAAGCCGGATTCACTCTTCAGTGAAAAAGACAAGTTCATCATTGATCAATACATTATGAAAGGGGGTAAGGTGCTGTGGCTTATTGATCCGGTGTTGGCTAGCATGGACAGTATACAAACCAGTGATCACACCCTTGGCATAACCCAGGATATCAATCTCAACGATCAGCTTTTTAAATATGGCGTTAGGCTCAACAGTAACCTTTTACTTGATCTCAATGCACTACCTATTCCTATATTTACCGGTCGCATCGGAAATCAGCCTCAGTTCAGTTTTTTCCCCTGGTATTATTTTCCGGTACTCACTTCCACCAGTGATCATCCGGTGGTGAAAAATCTGAATGCCATAAGAACTGAATTCATCAGTAGTATTGATACGGTAGAAAATCCTTCGATAAGGAAAACAGTACTGCTTTCCACATCAAAATATACACACATCGCCATTACTCCGGTAATGATCAGCCTTGAAATGGTGCGTGATGAACCTGATCCAAAGGATTATGCCCAACCCCCTCAGCCGGTGGCGGTGCTCCTTGAAGGTGAATTCGAATCGCTTTTTAAGAACCGGGTTCCGAAAGAAATTCAACAGGCACCCGAAATTTCTTTTGAAGGACGCAGTCCCGAAAACAGAATGATAGTAATGTCGGATGGCGATCTTATCCGCAATCAGGTGCAGTTTACCAACGGCTCCTTTGTGGCTTTGCCGCTGGGTTTCGATCGCTATACGAACCAGACGTTTGGAAACAGGGAGCTTATGCTTAACGCGATAAACTATCTTTGTGATGATACCGGACTCATGTCGGTGCGGGCACGTGAACTTAAACTGCGCTCTCTCGATATGAAACGGGCTCAGGGTAATCTGCTGTTCTGGCAATTGCTTAATACCCTGGCTCCGGTATTGTTGGTTGTAATTATAGGGGTTATTCTTGCAGTAATGCGTCGGCGCAGGTATGCAAAATAAGTATTGATTTACACCGGGATTTGCAACCGGTAACTAATAAAAAAACGGATATGCGAAAGAATAGAATTGTTCTGCTTGTTGTTGTATTGATACTGGGAGCATTGGCTGCAGTGCTCATTCTGGGCCGATCTGATACTACCATTGATTCAAAAACAGGAGATTTTGCCGTACCTGATACCGCTGCTATTACCCGTATTTTTATGGCCGATAAATCGGACCGTACTATTTTACTTGAAAGGAAGCCTGATGGTACCTGGATGCTTAATGGCCAATATGGTGCCCATCAGGAAAACATTGGAATTCTGCTTAATACAGTTGCAAACATCGCTGTGCGACAGCCGGTAGCCCGGGCAGCTTATGATAATATTCTTAAATTGTTGGCAGCCAGGTCAGTAAAAGTAGAAATTTACAAAAATAGTTATCGCATAAAGGTAGGTTCACTCAAGCTGTTTCCTTATGAAAAGAAGGCCAGAACCTATTACATTGGTGATGCCACTATGGATAACAATGGAAGTTATGCCCTGATTGAAGGAGCCAGTAAGCCGGTAGTGGTTTATCTGCCCGGTCTTCGGGGATATGTATCCAGCCGCTTTACTACCCTTGAAAACGACTGGAGAATGCATACCATATTTGCACATAAGCTGCCGGAAATCGCTTCCATTGAAGTTGATTTTCCGCTTCAACCCTCGGAATCCTTCAGGTTGGTTAATAATAACAATAAGAGTTTGTCATTATTTCAGGTGGAATCAAATATTCAGATTGCTGACTACGATACACTTAAGCTGATGAATTATATCAATGCATACCGCAATATCCGTTTCGAAACATTGCTGAATGATATGGAGCCTGAAAGGCGCGATTCCATCACGTCGCAGTCGCCCGTTTATATCATTAACCTCAACACCGCGGATGGTCAGACCATAAAAGTGAAGGCTTTTGCCCGCAAGCTTCCGGTACCCGAGCTGGATGTTTTTGATGACTCAACCATCATTTTTGACCGTGACAGAATGTATGCCCTCATCAATGATGACAAAGATTTTGTGCTGATTCAGTATTTCGTATTTGATAAAATTCTCAGGCCACTTTCGTGGTTTACCACCCCATCATCACCGGAAGATTTTCAATAATTCAACCTAAAACTATGAAGTATGCGCAAAATAACAGGAGCTAACATACTGGTTACCGGAGGGGCCGGGTTTATTGGATCAAATTTGATAGAAGCCTTGCTTTCGCAGAAAAATACGGTACGTTGTATGGATAACTTCAGTACAGGGAAACGTGAAAATATAGAAGCATTCCTGATTCATCCTGATTTTATGCTTATCGAAGGCGATATCCGCAATGGTGAAGATTGTCGCAAAGCCGCCAGCGGGATGGATTTTGTGCTCCATGAAGCTGCATTGGGTTCGGTTCCGCGCTCCATTAACGACCCTGTAACCAGCACCGAAGTGAACATCACCGGCTTTGTTAATATGCTGGTGGCCGCCCGGGATGCAGGCATAAAACGCTTTGTATATGCTGCCAGTTCATCCACTTATGGTGATCATCCGGCCTTGCCCAAACAGGAAGACATCATCGGTTTGCCCTTATCGCCTTATGCCATTACAAAATATGTAAATGAGCTGTATGCCAATGTCTTTGGAAAACTTTATGGTATGCAAACCATTGGTTTGCGCTATTTTAATGTTTTCGGCAAACGGCAGGATCCTGATGGGGATTATGCTGCCGTAATTCCCAGATTCATCAAGGCACTTATCCATCACGAAGCACCGGTGATTCATGGAGACGGAACCCAATCGCGTGATTTTACCTATATTGAGAATGTGGTAGCCATAAACCAGTTGGCGTTGTTTGCGGATAATCCTGACGCCATAAATACCGTTTACAATGTTGCTGTGGGTGAAAATACTACGTTGAATCAATTGTATGAGCAGTTGTTACATCATTTGAGTGTGTTGGTGCCTGACATTAAACACTTAAAACCGGAATATGGCCCTCCCCGCATCGGTGATGTGAAGCATTCACTGGCCTCTATTGAAAAAGCCCGAAAACTGCTGGACTATCAGCCCGCTTATGATCTCGATCGCGGCCTTTCCGAAGCCATTTCATGGTATTATAAGCATTTGAGGTAGGTGTGAGGGGTGAGTGGTGAGTGGTGAGTAGTAAGTAGTAAGTAGTAAGTAGTGAGCCAAAGACTAAAGCCCACTTGTCTCGGGAGAGCGAAGCGATAACGAGAAAGACTTAAGACCAAAGACCAAAAGCCAAAGACCAAAGAGACGGGGAGAGGGGGAGAAGGGGTGAATGGGAGAAGGG
>Ga0265295_1003033_pt1 | contig 25228 bp, 27 predicted proteins | sample Munlansysbiofilm_FD_192503 | JGI IMG/M metagenome (GOLD analysis project Ga0265295, IMG submission 192503) | Leachate microbial communities from a municipal landfill in Southern Ontario, Canada - Methane capture system biofilm | ecosystem: Engineered > Solid waste > Landfill > Unclassified ... | reverse complement strand
TTCTAATACCGAGTAAAAAGCTCATATGCGATATTTTGCGTTAAGTTTTTGAAGTCATTTAAGATTGGGTAAAAAAGGTATGGTGGCGGGGGGGAGACTTGAACTCCCGACCTCCGGCTTATGAGGAAAGCTTGAAAAACCTAAGCATAGAACTTGAGTCAAATATAACAACCACTAATCGGCTCTAATTGGCTCTAGTAGTCCCAAATATAGAGAGCATGGAGCACTTTTATATTTGTTTGTTTTAAAAAGTCTATTTTGAGTAAAATATTCAAAAAATAAGTAAAAATTATGCTTAGGGTTGTAGTTTGGGTTGTAGTCAAAAAATAATTATATGTATTAAAAATACATTCTTTCATCTTTAATTGTGAAAAATGATCTTAAATTTTTGAGCTTACATGTTGGCAAAATTATATCCTTTAGCTTTCTTAACTTCAGTGATTCAGTTAAATTTTCACATTCATCTTTGGTAATTAGATAGTCTTTTGAGACTATCTTGTTTAAAGCAAGTAATTGTTGTTCAGATATGCTTTGTTTTGGATTGAAATATATAGAAAACATGATGTTTGTTAACAAAGACTCTTTTGGCTCTAAATCCCAAGCTACAAACAATGAATTACATACAAATAGCACTTCTGCATTAATTTCAGTAGTAATGTTCTGTGTTTTTGGCATAAAATTACTATCAAAAAAAGCAGGTGTTATTATTCCTCTACCTCGTCTTTTTTTGTTTACTTGTTCAATCAAGTCTTTTGAACAAGTTCCTCCTAAAAAAAATATACCCCTATCACTTCTATTGGCTATATTTGTGTAGGTAAAAACATGATATTCTTTGCTAAGCTTACCGCAACAACCTTTTTTGTCTATCCATCTTGATAGAGGAAGATGGGCTATAGGGTTTATGAAGTAGTTATCTACAATCTTTCTTTTGGCTTCATCTCCACGACACTCATTGTAACCGAACATGTTAGCTCCTTTTATGTGCTAAATCTTGAGAAAAGTATCTTTTTCATCCATTTATCTTTAGAGTGCTCTAATTCAAAAGCATTCATGCCAAATATCTCTCCTTTAAGAGGAATTGAAAGAAACTTATATTGCTTATTTTCTATGGTTAAATAAGTCTCTGTAACCCCTACATCCTTACGAAGATAATCAGTATATTTTTTATCAGTCCAAACTCCAGCTATATATTTAGTAATTGATTTTAGCTGTTCCTTTTTATCCTTTTTAGCAAGCCCATTTTCAACATGCACATATTTTTCTATTACCTGATTAACAAATATAATTGAGTAATAGATAGTAGTATCATTACTAAAACTTTTTATCCCACCGATACTTATATTGCCGTATCTATTAATTGCAGATTTTAGTTCTCCTAATATATTAGCTTCTAGCTCGTCTGTATAGTCTATAAGGAGCGCAGAATTGCTTAGTTTTGTATCTAATGTAGTATTTGTAGCTTCTATTTTATAACTTGGTTTTATCTCTTGTATTTCCACTTCAAGATCTTTATGGTTTTCACGAAGAATATTTTGGCTAAAGTCTATTTTAATTGGTAAAGGTGTGGGTCTTTGAAGCTCTATATTGTTGTTTTCTTCTTCACTTGATTGATCTTTCATGCCTTGAGGTGGACTCTTTTCAGCTTCTGTTTTATGATCACTTTGAGTTTCAATCTCTTCCTCTTCATTATCAACATTTTGAGATGTTTCACTACCTTTAGAATCTTCTTCTTTATCAGATTTTTTGGAATTTTGCTCTTTATTATCAAGCATATATTTTGCTAACTCTTTCTTTCTTGCTTCCTTGTCAGCTTCAATAATCATTCTAGTTAACAAAGCATTTGATTTGGGTGCGGAGTGGTGAGAAAAAATTGCCTCTTCAATTGTTTCATAGCCTGGCCATGCCTCTGAAAAAAATAGCTTTGAGATATGATTATGAGGATTATTGTCTAAAATCTCTTTCTTATACTCTGTTCCATAGAGCTTAATCTTGTCAAGTTTACCAATATCGTGAGCTAAAGCTACAATAATTGCATCACAAAGAACAGTTTCATATGCAATTTCATCCTTCTTAATTACATACTTAACTGCCTCATCAGCTACATTCATGGAGTGCTCATAAAGAGTAATTTGGAAAAAAACATCATAGCTAGTCTTGCCACTACTTGTAATTGGAGAGACATATGAACCAGTTTTTTCTGGATCTTTACTAAAAAATCTTGCAACACTTGGAGCTTCTACCCCATCTTTTTCTAAAATTTTAAATAGCTCTCTAATAATTTCTAACTTCTCATATGGGAAAAAAGACAAAGAAGGCTTAATGTGTTTTTTATAAAAAGCTTTACTTCTTTTTAGCTTCAATATTTTTTCCAGATCTAAGCTGTTTTCTTCTTTAGGTAAAACAACAGTAGCTTGTTCAGTAGTCTGACTCCAAATTTTGGATAATTTACTTAAGGAAATTTCATAAACTTCCAACTTTTTTTCATTTTTATATCGGAAATACTCATTTTTAATCAAAAATATAACTATTACAATAAAAAATACTGTAGAAATAGCAAAAAAAAGTGGGCCTCTAAATACTGGATCTACTAAAACACTTTGTGCACCAAGAGGGCTTAATATAACAAAATGCCCAATAGTAAAATAAACCATCAAATGTGCCAAAAAGTAAAAAAACCCTATTGTTCCAATAGTGGCCATAGAAATAAACTTAAAACTAATTAATTCTTTCAAGGGCTCTCCCTGTTTTGTAGTATATTCGGGAAATCTATATGTATTGATGCAGGATAGACTGCATTTGTTTTTCCAAAAAATTGCCCTTCAAACCCAAAGTAATAAAACTCTCTCTTATCAAGCCTTAAAACATCATGTGGGAGAATTGCATACTCTTCAACCTCCCTAGAGGTTACGCCACCAGCAGAACTCATAATTGGACTATTTTTTCTAACAGTTCCACCAAGAGCTGCAAACTTTTCAGCAGAGCTTAGATCTTGTACTCTCATTATGATTTTTGTATTGGTGTTATCTAGTAGTTGTTCTGCTCCATCTTCTCCAATTACAGCAATCATATCTGCAATAGATTGGGTCATTCCCATTATCCAAACACCTGCACTTCTTCCTTTGTTGTATAGATCTTGAATACCTCTATAAACAACATTAGATAGCTCATCTATATAAAGGCAAAGAGGTGTTTTAAATACTTTGCCTGACAAGTAATATCTCCCTACGACTGATTGGATCATGGAGATAACTTCTTTACCAACAACATTAGCCGCCTCTCTAGCTAGCATAGTTCCAGTTTGAACAACTAAAATAATCCCCTCACCCCTTTCAAGTTTATCTACAAAACTATTTTCAGAAACATTTCCAAGTACTTTGCCAATATTTCCATTGGTCATAAGATTTAAAGATGATCTTAGTGTTGTTGAAACCTTGGAAAAATAATCTTGTGGAGAACTAAGAATCTGCTCTAGTAGTTTTGTAGTTTTTATCACTTCGTCATGCAAATCTTTATGTGAAATATTGCCAATAGAGTCTTTTAGCTCTTTAAGTCCATCATAGTAAGCATAAGTTGCTATCTCTTCCATATTTACAGGAATATCTGTCTTTCCTGTTGCTTTTCGTTTTAGAACTACTGCTTGCACTATTGCAGTAGTGGTCTCTTTAGCTACATTATAGAAAAACGCATCATCTGCTGGAACTCCAGCCATAACATGCTCCACAACCTCTTCATACATGTAGTAGTGAGATGTTGGATTTATTTTTATTGAATACTCTGGAAAAATTGGAGAGAGAAACATTAAATCATTTTCTCTTCCACACTTTATAGCAGTATCTACAATTGTATTGTAAATATCTAAATCACTTTTTGGGTCAATAAATACAACATTTCTTCCAGCTAGAATATCTTGACTAACCATAAGTTCGGCAGCTCTAGTTTTTCCAACACCAGTTGAGCCAAATAAAAAGATATGATTTCTTCTATTCTCATTATCAATTGCTATCTCTTTGAGGTTTTCTCTTTTTTTATCCTCAATTCCATAGCCTAGTCCAATTCTAGTTCTATTTTTATCTAACTCTTTTTTCTCTTTATAGTAATCATATTTTGCAAACCACTTGTGTAAAAATGATTGATTTTTTAGCTCTAGCACTTTTTCACTTTAAAGAGGATTGATATTCATCATAAAGGTGTAAAAACTTTTGCAAAAAGGCATTTAAATCTGCTGGCGGAATATTGCCAGTTACTGTATTTGCTAGCTGAACTCTATTCTTATCCATTAGATGAATAGAAGGAACTACTCCTGTAAAGTCTATGTCATAAGGCACTTCTTTATGCTTGCTTACATTAATAGCCTCAACTGTAAAATTTTGTAAAGTCTTTTTAATTTTTAAATCGCTCATCGTATTGTTTAGAAAAGACTGGCAATGAATACAATCATCTGTGTATAGAAGTAAAAATACAGGCTTTGAACTAAACGCAAAAAGTGAGATACTTAACATAAGTAGTATTGGTAAAACTCTTTTCATTTTGAACTCCTAGTGTTTTGTTTTAAATTAGATGTAAGCTGTGAATCTTTTGTGAAATTATCAATATGTTTATCGTAAAAAATAAAGTCTTTGACAAACGAATCAGCATCAATTAACCCTCTTCTTATTCTTTGCCACCTTGACTCCTCTTTATAAAAAATAAAGTTTTCTATCTCATGAGTTATCTTTAATCTTTTTTCCATTTCAGGAAAGTCTGCAAGTGCAATCACTCTAGTATCAACACCATATTCTCTACGCATATTAAGATTAGAGACAATCTGTTTTTGAGTAAGCTTACTATTTGGCTTTTTAGTAAAAGTTACAAAAACAACATTTTCAGTCAAATGTTTAGCAATATCTTCTTCGTTTTGTTGCTCTTTTAGAGCATTATTAGAAAAACCACCTGTTCCAATATTGTGATACTCATAAGTATCATCAATTAATGAAGCAAGTTTATAATTGACTGCAAAGGTTTCACTTTGGTCAGTTGCAAACTTTGTCATTCTTTTATAGGCCATTATATTTTCATAGCTAGGCTTCATAATGCTTATATCTCTAACTTTATCTAGTGTTTCTCTAAACTCTTTTGCGCTCAATGAGCTTAAATCATCAAGTGGAATTAAGGATATAAATTCTCTATCCTCATCTTCTTTCTCTTCATTTGTTTCTGGGATTGCATAGTAAAACCAACCTTCTTTAGTTTTATCAAAAAACTTCTCATTAGACAATAGGGAATTAAATAGCAAAGCTAACAGTATAAAAATTAGATTGAGCCGCATATCATATCTCCTGCTGCTTCTTCTACTGCCATAAGCCCAGATGTAACCTCATTAAAATTATCAATCTTTCCGCAACCATGCTTTACTTTCTCCCCAATGCTAGACTGATAAGGACAAATGCCATTAATGCACTCTCTAGTTTCTATCTCAATAAAAGTTCCTGTATTTGTAGAAGATCTGTCTGTGTCATCTCCATATACTGTAGGCATATCAACTTCCCACTCAACTTGACAATACTCTAAATTATCAACATCCAATCTCACATTAACATTTGCGTTTATATTGCTTCCACTTTGCCCTTTTGTGATAAAAGTAGTAGTTCCATCGGCATGATCTAGGTTACTTTGAGCAGTTTTATTTGTGCTTACCGTATCTCTAACATCACTTTTAAAACTATCAGAATTTTCGGCATAGTTACTTGATCCTCCCATTAAAGAGGAATAAGCAGATTTTTCATCTGCTCCTTGAGCTAACATTTCACCACTTGGATCAATATTTCCATCGCCTGGCCTTAAATTAGTCATACTTCCAGTATTGGTATTTTCACAATCACCTATTTTTTGTCCTATATAACTTATAACATCCGTACTTACTGGCTCTGCGGTTACTATAACGCTAGTTTCTGCTGAAGCAACTGCACCATAAGCCCCACCGCCAAGCATCTGTAGAATTGTTTTTCTATTATTAACTGATGGGCTAGAGCAGGAATTGTTAATACATATACAGTTAATCATCTCATCTCTATTTGCATTATTGCTATTTAAGACAACTCCGTCTAAAGTATAATTCCAAGCGTAAAATTTACACTGTGATTTTCCATCAAAGTTTGAATTTTTGGGGCAAACTACTATTCCATTAGAACATACGCCTTGTGCGGTATAAGAAGAGGTGTATGTCTGTATATTGCCATTTAGATTTTTATCAAGCCTTACAAAAGGCACAATATTATCTTTATCTACAATGTTATACCCTACCTCAAGATAAAGTCTTGGTTTACTATCGCAAGTCATTGAGGCCTGAAAACTCTCCTTGCCATCTGTTGTTTTAAAATCTTTTCCCTTAGTAAGTGGATCTACTATTGCACTTCCCATATTTGAGCTAAAATGACTCCTATAGCTACCTCCAGAAGATAGCCCATCATCCCAATCATCAGCCCATAGAAAAGATACTAAAACAGTTAAAAATAGTGAAAAAATAACCCTAATCATTCTGTTACCCTCTTTAATCCCTTTCTGACTAATTCACCCTTAAATTTAGTCATTACATCTTCTAAAACAAAGATTTGTGAAACTCTTGCTTCCATCTTTTCAGAGGTTTCTTTATCTTTTTTTAAAGCATAAGTTTCTATTAATATTATCCTCTCTTCTACATCTTTAAACCACTCTGTGGGAGCAGTAGCAGTTGTATCATTTGTAGAGGCTACTTGCACCATTTCTCTGGCTTTTTCCATGAGCTCCCTAATTAAATGAATTACCTCTTTTGTGATCACTACATCAGCTATATAACTTACTAGAAGTTCGTCTTGCGTAATTGAAGCAATATTTAAAGCTCTATATACTGGATAACTTAGTTGATTCATGAACTTTGCATGCTCTATCATATTGTCTTGAGTGCCTGATCCCATATCTTTTAGTATCTTGTCTAGTCTCTCTTTAACGCTTTCGTACATTTGTCCTGCTTTTGCAGTTATGGGGAGCTCATACGGACTTGCTGCAAATTTAGGTTTACCCATCATTTTTGAGCATTGTCCATCTAGTGGAGTCTCTTTTTCAATTGGCAATCCATAGATCTTACCCCCTTCACCATCCCAAGTTTCACCAAAAAAGAAGCCAACCACTCTATGTGCATCCATTCTTGGAATTACATATGCAATATTATAAGGCTTAGTTCCTCCGCCCTCTTCTACATTATCTGCCATACAGTTTTCTGGATCTACATATCCATATAAATCCCCAAACATATTTCTAAATAGATCCTCTGCTTGTTGTGGAGTAAGCCCGCTCATCCAATATGCGTATTGACTATCTGGATCTTTTGCTTCAGTTACACCTTCTAAAAATCCACTATCATCACGAAAGACTTTTTTAATTAAAGAGCCTTGAATTTTACTCTTTTCTAGTGCAGCTTTAATTTTTTGATCATTAGTCGTACTTGTACATACTCCAACATTGCTACCAGGCTCACAATGTATTGTTGCACTTATATTTTTTGCCCATGTCTCCATGCCTTCTCTGGTGTTTTCTAATGTGCCCTTAATGGTAGAGATTGAATCATCACTTAAAGCCAATGAATCATTCATTGCTCCACCAATTGACTTACCCCAATTTATTGCAGAGTTGCAAGTATCAAAGTTTAAACCATTGATTATATTTGCAATATTTTCAAGCTCACTCATGATTTGTTGACAATCTTTACAAAGAGTTGAAAGAGCCATATTGAATACAAAAGCAGGTGCTGCAGAGGCAATTTTTTGAAGCTTTTGGACTATCATATCAAGCCCTAGATAACTAAAAGCTCCAAAGGTCATATCAATGCCCCCACAGCCGCTGTGATACTTTGGCATAGAGATATTAAATGGCCTTATAGTTCCACCAAGATCATGCCTAACAGCTGCGCTTCCAAAAGTATAATAACCTCTTGTTTGAGTTTTTATATTTGAAGGGCCAGCTGCATCAAAACTTCCCCCACCACCTAAAATTTTATCTAGTTGACTTGCGTTTAAAAGAAGTGCACTTGATAGTAAAAAAGTGACTATTCTTTTTAAAATTTCCATAGTCCAACTCCTAATATATTTTTACGCTCTATGAAGCCAAAATAACGACTATCAAAGCTTTTTGGATTATTTCCAAGTACAAAAAAATGATCTTTTGGAATAGTTCCATTAAAGTAGAAACTCTTAATTGGTCTATCTTTTGAGTCTTTATCTTTAGCAATTGCAATTCTTTGCCCATTGCAGTAAAACTCATCTCCTCTAACTACTAAATCATCGCCCTCACTACATATAATCTGCTTTATTAACTTTTTTCCTTCTGGAATATATGGATTTTCTATTGGGGATAGGGCTGTGATGTAGTCATATTTTCCAATTTTTGCTAAATTTGGATTTTTAGTAACAATAAAAATCTTTTCTTTGAATGAGTCACTTAGATTAAAATGCACCCCATATTGGCTTGCCAATAGTGATCCAAATGAGAAAAAAAGAGCAATGATAACAATGTTTCTTATTGACTCATTTGTAGTTGCTTCTTTATTTAATAATTTTAAGAAGTTCATCTGTTATATCCCTCACATTGCCAGATATAATTACACCTTTTTCTATGACAAGAACTTCTGCTTCTTTGGCATAATTATGGATTGTTCTTTCTATAAGTGCTGCTTTTCGTGCTACAAGAAGATTGATCTCCTCTTCAGTTGGCAACTTACCACTTTGTTGTATTTGAGTATCTATTTGCTTTCTTTGAGCATCAACAATAGCCTCAATGTCTAGCACTACAAAAGACTCCTTTTTAGAGCCGATATAGTCATTTTTATAGCCCCATACACCTAAACCAACAATGACTATCAACAAAAAAATAAATATATCTGTTGCCTTAATCATCATCTTAGCTCCTTTGCTGCTATCTCTTCTTTAATAATCTCCTCAATTGCTTCACCCATAGTAAAGCCTTGATCTATCTTTCTTTGAATTTTTTGCTTATCGCTTCCATCAGTAGTGGTGATGTAGTAGAAATATCTATCAAGCACAAGCCTATAGACATATTTATGTTCTTCTGGAGTGATTAAAAAGATCTCACTATACTCACCCTTGACTGTCCTAGTAGTTCTCATAAGCTCCTCGTCAAAGCCTCCAAAAGAGAATACACTTGCTTTTAATAGAAGGTTGATTGAAGTTTCTGATTGTTTTAGAAAAAACTTCCAAGAAGAAGAGTTAACAATTGCCTTACCTGCACGACTTAGCTTTCCGCTAGCACTATCATAAATATCATCAAAGCCTTGAGTTGCAATAATTGATGAGGCTTGTTGTTTTCTACCTCGTCTATAATTTTGCTCAATAAAATCGTCCATTCGTGGATCTTTGCCGATATATTTATGTGCTTCATCATAAATGTTAACGATTCTTTGATTTCCTTGATTGTTATTTCTATATATTGCATTTGATTGATGATATGTAAGCATCATAATTATTGGGTCACGAATGTCTTCATCTGATTCAATTTGTTGAATCTCTGCAACAATAAACTCATTTGAAAAATCAACTTCACATGCACCAGCAAAGAATTTTTCGTATATTCCGCCTCTACAATACATACTAAGTTGTTGGCAAAAATCTCTTAGCTTCTCTTCTTTTCTTGATAGAGCATTTAGGTTGTCTCTAATGTCTGTAACTTCCATCTTATTGCCAAGTTGATTATAGATAGACTTAATAACCTCTTGAATGTAAGATTTGATTAGTTTTTCTTGTTCTTCATAAAGTTTTCTATTCTTATTAGCCCCTAGTGAATATACAAAGGTTGATAAAAACTCAAGTTCATCTTCTAGCCTAACCTGATCATAAATTTCACTAAAGGGATTTAAAGAGAAGGGTTTTTGCTTATCAGGCTCAATATATTGGCCACCAACTACCTCACAAAGTTTTTGAAAGCTTCCACCAAAGTCTTGAATAAAAACTCTATCGCCTCTAATCCAAGAGTTAAAAGCAATCATATTTAAAAATACAGACTTACCTGATCCAGATTCTGCAATTACATATCCATTATAGTTATTGTTTGAGATAAACATGTCAAATCCAGCAAGCTGTCCACGGCGACTAAAAAGCATTATGTTTGGCTCTGTATTTCCTTTCCAGTCACTCTCAAGCACTGGAAATTGAGCTGCTTGTTCGCTAAACATGCTATTTGCTTTATCTGTAATATCGTAGTATTCTTTTGTTGCTCCCATTGGCAAAGAGGCTAAAAAGCAGAGTTGCTGTATTCCTTTAGTGGGGTTTAAGACAATTGAAGAAGATCTTCCGCCTTTATTCCAATAAGAGGTAATGATAGAAGTATTTTGTTCAGCATCTTTAAGTGTCTTGCCACTTATTAATACATTCATATCAACTGCAAACAAAGACTCTTTTTTAACATCTATCCTATCAAGAATTGATACTGACTCTTTTCTAACATCATTAAACTTTCTAAAAAGTAACTCACTCCATTTTTGTGTAATTATTACCGAATGAGACTGCTTAACTTTTTTAATCTGTTTATTTCCTTGTTTTTTACAAGAGAGTGAAATAATGAAATTTTCTCTAAACTGATTTGTATTCATAGCAGAAGATATATAATCTCCAATCTTCATTCCCATGTCTGAAAGTGCTGCATATTCTGGGTATCTTGCAGGAGATGAATTAATCCAGTATTTTCCATCAGCTAGCGTGTAGTAATCTGTAAATTCAATCTCTGTATCAAGAGCTATAACTTGTCTATTGATTTCTTTATTATCATCATACGAAGGAGTTGCTTCCTCTTCAAGTGAATGGCTTGAATTTAGAATTTCATATATAAGCATTTGTAGCTCTCTTGGCTCAACAATTTCTGGATGAAACTGATTTCCCTCAAGAACATCTTTTAATATCTTATGAAACATAACTGCTTCATCTAAATCCTCACTTGTAATGCTAAAGTAGATTCTAAAGTCTTTTAGGTAAGTACTCATTTGGTTAGTAATTGGCTCTGTAAATTTTTGATAATAAAACTCTGCTATATTCTCAACCGCAATTTGAATTAAATTGCTTACATCTGCGCTACCTACTGTTCCATTATCTACTCTACTTAAGTGTGCTTTTCTCCACTTCTCAATCACACCTAAGTCATTTTTTGATCCAACCACAATAACTTGAAGGATATTATTCTCAAACATCTTATTGAGGATTTCTTCAAAGCTCTCACTGGTAGTTTTACCTGCTATCTGTCTTGGATGAATTTTAAAAACAGAGCCAAAAGTTCCATTATTATTGTGGTATATTTTTTTGATATTATCAAAAGTGTGATAAGGCAAGTAGTCACTTAATTTATCACGATTTTGGAGTTTTTTCCACTCTTCCATTGACAAAGAAGTAGTTCTTGCTTTAGCTAAAGAATCTAACATTATTTAACCTTTCTATGTATTGAAAAGAAGCTATCTGTTGTCTCCTTGCCTTCTCGTTGTCCTAAAATAAAACTCTCATCTTGAATCTTTACCCACGCATAGTTATAGTCATAATAAACATCTCCACCCTCATTTAATATTGGAAATATAAGTACTCTTGCGTATCTTGGTGCTTTCATTACAGGTTTTGGAGAGGAGCTTTGAGTTAAGTTTGCAATTAGTGCATTGTTTCTATATTTTTCAGCCAGTTCTGGACTGTGAATATATAGACTATCACTCTCATTTGGAACAGTTGTCTCAATTTCTGCGACAACTTTAGTTCTTTCTTGTGGAGTTGTTATCTCTTGTACAAACTTATTGGTAACTAACTCTTTTAGGGTATCTTTTGTGTAGTTTGGATTGTCATTTTTCTTTATTAGATGATTTTTAATGTAATGATCTTTACTCTCAAGCTGATACCACTCTCCATTTTTAGTAATTCCAGTTATTTGATAAACTTCACGCTCTTTACCAATTTTAACAACACTACAATCAAGTGATGGGCAAGATCTTATATTCACTGTTCCATATACTATTACACCCTCATATGGCTCAAAATCTTCCTGAAGCTCAAAGGCATATCCATCTGCAAATAATGATGTAAACATCATGGATATAACAAGAATTAATCTTTTTAAAACTACCATTTTCTATCTCCTTTTAGCTCTTTTTCCATTGCTCTTTGTTTGAGCCAAACCGCTTGAGAAATATCAATACACTCCTTGCAGTTATCTTTTTTTATTTCTGTTTGAGGTTTTAAATCATTACTATCCTCATTATTTATCTCTTTTGATGGCGAAAAGTAAGCTTTAAAATTTTGAAATGAATCATTGTTATGTTCATTATTGACCTCTTTAACTATCTGCTCTTTTGGAGCTTTTCTTTCTTTAGTAGTAAGTGTTTCATAGTTTTCAGATACACTGTTGCACACACCCTCTCCTGCACCTTTTTGACACTTAAATTCACTTTTGTATGGCATTAAAATGCTTGAACAACCAGTTAAAAGTAAACTACCTAAAATGATTGGCATAAAGATAACTTTTCTCATTTTTCATTTCCTATATATTTTTTAATTTTTTCAATATCTGCACCATTGACTCCAGTTACGGCTATGTTGGTGCTTGTTTTAAAAACTATTGTAATTGGTGTAGCATGTACTCCAATTGCATGTGCAATAGCTTCTCCTTTTTCTAACAACTCTCTAGCTTTTTGTTCGTCAATGTTGTTATATTTTTGAAGTAGTTTTATTGATTTTTCTCTAGCTTTTGGATGAATTGAATCAAGAGGGGTATAAACATTGTAAATATCAACATTTTTAGAGAGTAAAAACTCTTCAAGATGCTGACAATACGGACAATCTGGATCAGTAAACACAATAAAGCCATACTCGCTATTGCTAGAGTTAACTTTAGCAGCTGCTTCCATTAAAGGAGAAAGTTCTATTTGTGAAATACCACTAGCTTGATTTTCTTGACTATCTCCTCCGACAGAAGGTGCGTGTTTCTCTGTAGTTAAATTGACTCCATCTTTTGTATATAGCTCTCCAAAGAAAATTATCTCTTTAGGGGTATAAACATATATAACAATATCACTATCTAATAAAACGCCAAGAAGTCCTGGAATTTCTGTGTAAAAAGCCTCTTTGATTGTAGTTGAGGGCAATATTTTTTCAACTGCTTTTATATTAATTGGCGGTTGTGCTTGCGCCTCTATAGATAAAGCCATAAATAGTGCAAAAAATAAAAGTGCAATAAAATAGACTCTAGCGTTACTCTTCATCTGTTTTTGATTGTTGCTCATATCTATTATCCTCCATTGTTTTAATTTCTCTTGCATTTGTAACTACAATATCCACTGTCCTACCTGCCTCTAATTCAATAATTGGATACACTTGATCTGCAAGCTTTAGGTAAAAATCCATCAACCTATTTGCTCCTTCACTAAGTCCACTATATGCACCCTTTTTGAGCATCTTTCCTGTATCCATCTCGCCTTGAGATTGGGTAGTTCCATAAGGTGTAATTTGAATAGTGCTTCCAACCTCATTAAAACCTTGCGCAATTCCATCTACAAAACCAGCAATTATGCTTCTTGCTAGAACTGCTCCTTGTTTTGAAACAACCTCACCTCTAAGACCAATTTTTCCATCTTCACCTGCAACATATCCTGCAAGATCAGTTTCAATATGCCTGCCATCTTCTGTAATGCAAGATAAAGAGTTTGTCCTCACATAAACTCTCTCAGCTGCTAAATCTCCATAGCCTTCACCTAAAACAAAGCACTCTCTTATGTCGTATTTGTATCTATTAGGAAGAATTGCCATATCTTTTAAAACCATATGTACAATTAGTGGATTATCTTTTGCCTGACTCATTGTTGGTGCGTCCATTCCATTTAAAAGCGTTGCTTTTAAAATTGAGCCAGTAGGAAGAAGATTAATTGGCTCTTTGTTTTCTTTAACTATTTCCTTTTTACTATTGTCTAATACAACATCAACTTTAAGGCTTTTTTTAACAGCAGTTCTCTCAACTCTTCTTTCTTTAGTAAATAAAGGTTTATTAAATGGATCAAGCTCTTCATCTTCTTTTAGATCATCACCTTTTGTGTTTCGGTTCTCTCTTTTAACTACTGGGTCGGTATCATCGCCCTCAACAGGCTTTGGATAGTATCCATAGAGACCATCTTCCTCATCTTCTTTAAAAGGTATTCTTTGCTTTTGTTTTTGCTTTTCAACCTCGTCTAATCTTCTTTCTAGTTGTTTTTTAAGTTCTCTATTTTCTTGGAGCATTGTTTGCATCTGTTTTTCAAGTGTGTTTACAGTCTTTTTTTGTTGTTGTAAATCACTTGCAGCTTCAGTGATCCATCTTGTCTTAACTGATTCCTCTTCTGTATAAATGTCAAACTCGCCAACACTTCTTTGTTTTGGTTTACTGTCAAATACAAAAACAGCTAATGTGACTATGACAAATATGCCTCCAAAAACAATTATTTTTGCAAAGCCTTGTTTTTTCTTAATATCGCTAGTGCTTTTGTTTTTATCGAACATTCCAAAGAGTTTCATTGATTATCTCCTGTAACAATAATTGCTACTTGGGCGGTATCAAAAGGTGGTATTTCATACACTTCATTGTCATAAAAAATTGATATTGCATATACTGGACGATCTACTATTCCTAAAAAATTACGCTCTTCTACTCTAACACCACTAGCTATTTTATTTTTAAGCTCTAGCATGTAAATATCAAAATTTGCCCCCTCATGAATTGCTTTTAAAGTTACATCAACTTGATCATTTGAAGCTAACAATTCATCTTTTTCAAATCTTGTGTAACCTTTTAATTCCTCTGTAGTAAATGCCTCTTTAACTAGCTTTGTAATAACATTTATAAAAGGTGAAGATTTTTCTTTAAAATACAATTCTTCTTTCTCTTTTTTCTTATGGTTAACTAGAATAGTTTGTGCATCCATTTGGGATGGGACAAAAATAAAAGAGTAAGTTTGATCTTTTGTTACAAAAAATACTTCTGTGGGTTGATTTTTGATATATGTGATGCTTTGATCTTCTATCTCTGGAGTATCAGTTCCATCTACAATCTTAATTGTTTCCATAATTGGTGAAAACTTTATAAAAGCCTCTTTTCCATTAATTTCAACCTCAATATTTTTCTCCTCACTAACAATTTTAGAAGTAATTGATGAGGGTAAAACTACTCTATTTATTTGATTAGAGGAAATTGGCAAAGTAATTGTTTGTCCTTTGTACTCTACTTCTTGATTGCTAATTTCTTGTGCATTAAGCACAATGCAAAAACTAAAAAATAAAACTAAAAAACTTCTTTTAATCTTCATTTGTAGCACTTGAACTCCTCTCTTTTTCTAGTTTAATTCCTGTAATCCAAAACCTTCCAAATTTAATTTCATAAGAAACTATCATGTGGTGAAGTTGGGATTGTATTTCTTTAGCACCAATGTACTGTTTTAGAAGTCCTGTTACTTTGATATACCCCTTGTGTCCAGTTTCGTACTTTGTGGCATAAAAAACCTGACTAATTCCATTATCTTGCACATACTTCATCTGTTTGTTGATTGCAGTTTTTACTTTATTTAAATGCTCAACTGGAACCATTGCTAATAAAAACTCAATATTAAATTTTTTCTCTGCTGAAATATTTAAGATGTTGTAGGCAATTACATCTGCCATCATTTCCAAGTAAGATGAAGAGACAATATCCCCTTGAACCCAAAACTCTTTAAGTGTCTGTGTAGGTGGAATAACCACAACTTTTTGACTCTCTATCTTTTTGAAAATAATATATGTCAAAATTACTACCGTCGCACACAAGGTTAATACAGTCACTCTAAAGACCTTGTTTTCAAAAATAAACTTATCGTGCCTATTAATAAATTTTTTTAAGTCCACTTTATGCTCCTAAAAATCTTCGTTTGTAGCTAGGGATTAGGGTTTTAGGCTCTCGAAAATTAAGCATGTACTGAATGTGTTTAAAGTATCCCTTTATTGCACTATGTTTTATCTTCCCATAAATCCAGCCAACCATAATTCCAAGCAACAAAAACATAAAAAGCCCTAAAAATGAGTTGGCGAAGATAATGCCTCCATAAAAACAGAGGAGAAAAGATAAAATTACATCAATTTCCCAGTTTAGGAACATAGGCAAAGAGTCTATATGTTTGTTTATATATATGTAGTCACTATCTTGCATTTCCAACTCCTTTTTGTTAAATCATTGCACCATATAGGGCATCTACTGCTTGTGGGAAAAAAGCTCCAAACATAGCAATACCTGCTGTTACCGCTGCTCCTGCATATCTTGTAGCGTTTGCTAACACTAAAGCTGCAAGTCCGCCTGCTATACCAATAATTTTTCCAAGTCCATTGTCTGAGATGAAGTTTGCTGTTCTTACAAATATCTCTCCAAACCCATAAGTATCAGTTCCAGTTAGTGTAAAGTTTCCAGCTGTGCCACTTAGTGTGGTAGTACCAGCGAATGAGGCTGTTGTAAAAAAAGCCAACAAGAGAGCTAAATTAAGTTTCTTTAGCGTCATTTTTTCTCCTTTATGTCAAAATTTCACGCATTTTACAATAAAAGCATTTTTTTCTTGCAAGTAAATTTGATATTTACTTGCAAATCAAATCATTTTTTATTGTACAATTGCAAAAACAATGAAAATTATATGCATAAAGGAAATTTAATGCAACAACTAATTTCCCTTTTTATTTTAAGTGGAGTAATAACAATTAATAGTTTTGCACTTAGTTGTGATGCTTTATCGGAATTTAAACAATATGGTGGAAAGTGGTATGCAATTTCAGCTAAAAAACTCACATGGGATAATGCAAAAATAATTGCAGAAAACAATGGTGGATATTTAGCAATACCAAGAAATGCAAATGAAAATCAATTTTTAAGAAATGCATTTAATGGTGGCTGGATTGGAATATATGACCCTAGCTACTCATCTAATTATTGTGGAGAAGCTGATTTAGCTTGTATATCTAGTGTAAGTAGATTCAAAACTGTGCTTGGAGAAACTTTAACTTATCATAATTTTGCAGAGGGAGAGCCAAGCAACACTATCCATAATGAAGACATTATTAATGGTGAGCAAATGGTAGCTCCTCTTGGCGAACATTGGGTTGCAATGGGACAAAATGGGCAATGGGGAGATTTTGGAAACCATGCAAGAGAGAACAATAATCCAATTAGAATGAGGGCTATATTTGAATTTGCTAACAAGCCTGAATGTGCGCCTGAAAGTGGTGTAGCTGAAACAGACTACACTGCAAAAAAGTGTCAAACTCAAGTTTATGATATTAGCTCTGGAATTTTAGGAGAAGGTCAACTATTTGATTGTAAAAAAGATAAGTTTGGAACTGATTACTGCCCTGCTTCACTAGCTAGAGCAGATACATACTGGGATTATGAGGATGGGTATAGTGTTGAAAATAGTGGATCGGTAGTTGATTATATCATCAAAGAAAACAAGGAACTAGAAGTAGTGTCAGGAGATCCTAATTTTAAATTCAGTAAACAATTTTGTACTGACCATTGGGCAAAAGTACTGCTTGTTCCAGATGGTCATGATCTTCATTTTATTTTAGTTGCCCAGAATCCAGATGGAGCTACAGATGGAAGATGTAATTATAGTAATTATAGTTCAGCATGGCTGAAGAGTAAAGGGGTTGCAGGCTGGAATGTTCCTAAAGCATTTATGACAATGCAAATACTCAAGTTTAATAATCCTATAACTAAAGTAGATGGATTCACTTACACCTTTTCATCAAGTGGTTCAGGTTGTTCTAATGTTTCTGGATCAGGAGTTGGAAATTCTAGCACATCATCTACTAATGATCCATATTATAATGGCTATGCTTTTGACAATAAAAGCCTTACAAACTGCGGAGCTAGTGGTGCGCAGTGGCCTTTGGTAAATATTAATTTTCAATCTATATATGTAATAAGCAAAAAATGCCCTCCAGGCTACATTGAAACAACTGGTGCCGAAACTTCTAAAGGAGAATGTAAAAAAACCGTTGAATACACTTATTATAACTACCTATGTAGTGATGATATAAATCAACAAGGCTTAGGATATGAGCCTCAAAATCCAGGTGGTGATTGTAAAAAAACAGACTCCGATGGTACTAAAGATAACTCAACAGATTTAAGCGAAGATTGCAACTCCCCAAACCCACCAACTAATAACTGCAAAAGACAAGGATATACCTGCAATTCAGAAGTAAGAGATCCAGTGTGGATTGATGAAATGTGGCAATGCTCCCCTTTTCCATGTTTTGGAGAGGAAGATTATGAGGATTTAGATACACCTGTTGGGGCTACTGACGCTATAGATAAAGGCTTTAATGATGATGGCTCTTGCTATGGACAAATAAGAATTTTTAATGGAAAAGATATGAGGTGTCGTTCTATGGACTGGTCACTACTTGGGAAAAGTTGTTGCTCAAGATGGAAGATTGGTGGTATTGCTGGGCTTCTAGGAGCAAGTTGCAAAGAAGATGAGATTGCCTTAGCAAAATATAGACAAGAACAAAAAGACAAAAGCCATGAAGTAGGTGAGTACTGCTCTAAAAAACTAAGACTAGGTTTTACAAAAATCTGTATTCAAAAGAAGCGAACATATTGTGTTTTTAACTCTAAGCTTGCCAGAATTATGCATGAGGGTGGTCGTCCTCAACTTGGTATAAAGTGGGGATCTCCTGAAAGCCCAAATTGCAAAGGTTTTACTCCAGAACAATTTCAAAAACTTGATTTTAGCAAGATAGATATGAGTGAATTTTATAGCGATATTCAACAAGACATAAGCCAAAAAATAGATGGAAAAATCGGAACTACAATTCAACAAAAAGTTGAAAGTTTTGGTGGCAATCTAGGTGGAAATAATTAATTTTAAATAAAAAAGGATCAAAAGGTGTGGAAAAATCAAGTAATTTTACATGAAGATGAGAATATAACAATTATTCCTTTACTGCTTCACTACGAAAAAGAAATCTATATTATTTATGCCTATGAGCAAGATGGTGACAATAAATATTTGTTAAATATGCTAATAGCTGTTAATCAGCACATTATTACTTGTAGGCTTGTTGACACAATTGCATTTTTTGATGAATTAGCTGCTTTTGATTATGGAAGCAATGAACATAATAGATTTTTTAAAATTGTACTTGATAGAGATGATAACAAGCTAGATCTAAAGCTTTCGTATGGGCTAGGTGAAGAGCTTTTATTAAATAAAATTGAAGCAAAATTAATGGTAGAAACATTTAAGGCATTAATTCAAGAATTTCCAAAAACAGCACTAAGTCAAGGTATTGAAAAAAGTATTGAAAAAACTATAAAAACCTTTAGAGATAATCTTTTAGGGAGAGCATATTGATACTGTCCCCAATAATTCAAGAGGAAGAAATATCTAAAATAATGGATACATATGGTGCTTATAAAGATGAGATTATACATGCACTAACTGCCACCTTAAGAAAAGTAACTAAAAGAAATATAACTCTTGTAAAAAATGATCTAGGAGATCTAGTAATCCTAAGAGTAAACAAGAACGATACTACAAGTCAAGTGTCAAGTAAAGTACTAAAAAAAGCTAGAAATATCTTCATTGAAAAATTAAACAAGATAGCTACTGCTAAAGATATAAAAACAACACTATCAATGTTTCACAAGGGTGAGTTATATCAAGGTGTAGTGCTAAACTCTACGCCTAATGGTTACTTTGTTGCCCTTAAAGGAAGAAAAGCTTTTATCTCAAAAAGATTTCTTTTTGAAGATGACTCACTAAAAGAAGATGGGGCATATACATTTGAAGTGAGCATGGTAACTAGCAATGGGAAAATATATCTAACAAGAAAAAGCAATAAAGTCTTTGAGGAACTTATCTCTAGTATTGCTGGAAGACTAATTAAAATTAAAAGGATTAAAAAAGGCTTTTTGGCATTTGTAGATAAACCATATCTTGAAGATAGCAAGATAGAGATGATTAAAGCTAGCGTGCCAGTTAATATAGTATTTAAAAAGATTAAGGAGTAAAAACATGGCTAGAGGTGGCTATAGTGGAGGTAATGCTAGCTTAAGCGGTGGTGGAAGAGATATTGTCGCAGAAGTAGATAATGGTATCCATAAGCAAGAATGGTCATACTCCATTGTTGCTGCGATAGCTAGAATCCAAAAACAGTTTGCAATTGAACAAGGACTTGATAGGAAGCTACATAAAGACTATCTTACTGATGAGGATAAATTTAGATTTTTTTGGTCTGGCTTCACTAATAGTAGCTCTCCTAAAACATTCCTAGATATATTTTTTAAATCAGTGTTTAATTGGGAAGTTTTTGCACTTATGTTTTTAATTATATTCTCAAAGATAGTCCTTTATTCTAAATACCCAAACTGGGATAGTGTAGAGCTTGCAATTTTTGGATTTTCATATATTTCCATTATTGGATTTTCTGCCTATTTATCACTTAAGTGGAGATATTTTGTAATGGGAGATCTATCTTCACTCATGATGAAAATGCTTATAATAGGTAGGCTGTCTTTTTTACTAATGACTGCTGGAATAATCTCTTTTTTACTTATTGGACTATCAAATTACTTTACAAATAACCCATCTGAACTTGTTAGTTATGTAAAAGGCATATTTTGGATATTTGATCTAGTAGGACAAGCAGATGTTTTGGGCTCTAAAAGAGAGTTTTTTCTTTTAGCTAAAAACACTGTAGTTCCAGAGTTGGCAAAAACTGGCAAAGAGATGTTCATAGCATTTGTCTCTTTTGGAATAGCTCCGCTTATAGTTTTATATGTTGCAAAATATATAAGAACTAACAAGATCTCAAAAGAAAGAGAAAGATTTGAAAGAGGTGAAATGTGAAAAATATAGATATTGAATATGAAAAAAAATTCTTAAAAGATCTTATTGCTTCATTAAAGTATTTAAAAAAAAATGATGGGGTTAAGATGGAGCAAGTAGGTAGGCTATCTACTGCTATATCTCAAGAGCTCAAATGTGAAAGTGATGAGCTGTTTTTTGCAGGATATTATGCAAATATTGGGTTATTAATGCTAGAAAGCATTACAAGTAAGCAAGCTTATTTAACCAATAAAAGAGAAATGGAGTTACTTCATCATCATGTTTATTATAGTGCTGAGTTTGTCCAAAAAAGAGGATTTATTAGAAGTGCTGAAATTATAAAAAATCACCATGAAAAACCTAATGGAATGGGTTATTTTGCAATACCAAATAAAGACAAAGATGCAGCGATTATAAACATTGCTGATGAGTTTGTAGGGCTATCTTCACACAATCAATTAAGGCCGCCAATTGTTAGAGAAATGGCTATTAAATACGCTCTTGAAGAGTATCAACGATCTAGTATTTTTACATATGACGAGGTTGATATTATTCAAAAAACTTTGACAAGCTACTATGACAAAATTTCCTCAATAGGGACTTGAGATGGTAGCTAAAAAAATTATCATCTCTTCTTTACTAATTACCTCTTTAGCTGCTCATAATATCTTTACTATTGGAAAAACATATGATTTTTTTGAAGAGGATTTTTTAGTCGCAGTGAAGGAACATATTGTTGTAAATGAAGACGCTATCAAAGATAGATTTGGCGATATGAAAGACGAAGCTCAAATTAGAATAGACAAACTCTCACCTGCTCTCTCAAAACGCCCTACCCCTGCAACAAAAGATAATCACTTTTATCCAGATACTTCATATATTAACCCTAAAGATATAAAAGATCACAATGGAAAACTGCTCTATCCTGCTGGGTATAAGTTTGATCCAATGGACTATATAAATCTAACCTATGACATTATTTTTATAAATGGAAATAGAGAAGAGGAGCTTGAGTGGTTTATACAAAGCGAATATGCAGGAAATGCTAGTGGTAGAGTATTGATAACAGAGGGCGAATATGCAAAAGTTATAAAGAAGCTTAATCAAAACATCTTTTTTGCTACAGATCAAATTATTAACCGCCTTAACATAAGAAAGACTCCATCAGTTGTGGCTCAAGTAGGAAATCGCCTAAAAGTTGATGAGATTTATATTAAGGCTAAAATTCAAAGGGAGCTACAAGATGATTAAAAAAGGCTCTATAGCTACTCTTGTAGCAATCATTTTAGCTATTACTACTCCAGTTAAAACATATGCAAAATGCCCATCTGGAAATTTTGAGATTATAAAAATGCTAGGGGATGTATGCTGGGAGTGTATGCTTCCTCTTAAGATTGCTGGAATTACAGTATTAAGCGGACCGATGAAAAATAAACCTGCAATCTCTGGCTTAAATACTCCTCTTTGTTTTTGCCCAATGCCACCACCTATATTTCAAAGAATAGGTATCCCTGTTGGTTTTTTTGAAGCTAGTAGAATTGGTGAAGTTGTAAGTGAAGCATATTGTTTTCCAATGTTTGGATTTCAAATAGCAAACCCATCAGGTGGAACACTAGATGGAACTTTTGGAACAACAAGCAAGGGAGCTAAAAAAACATTTATGCAAGTTCATTGGTATAGTTTTCCAATTTATGCAATCATTGAGATGATGACAGATTTTATATGCCTTGAGCAGACTAGCTTTGATTTAGCCTATTTAACAGAAGTTGATCCACTTTGGCAAGATGATATGTTAACTGCACTTATAAATCCTGAAGCATTATTGTTTGGAAATCCAATAAGTAATCTTGCTTGCATGGCCGATGCTGCAGCAAGCAATATAAGTGGACAGAGTTTTGATCCATTGTTTTGGTGCAAAGGGAGCTGGGGAAATGCTTATCCTTTAACTGGCAATACTCACACTAAAAGCATAGCAGAGGACTCTGCTTCAATCTTGGCTAGCTTTATTTATAAACTACATAGACAGATGGTGCTTTGGAACTCTTTTGGATCTGGTACTTTACTTTGCCATAAGTGGCCATCTCCTATATGGTACAAAAATGCCTATAGATTGCAAATCATGTATCCAAAATCTAACTCAAAAGCTATGGTTATTGGTGAGAGTGGCATCAAATGGGCAGCAGGAAAGAATCCACCTATGTCAGGAGATAACTATGGGTGGCTAGTTTTTAAACTAAGGGAGTGTTGTGCGTTCTAAAAGAATATATATTATTCAAAAGATGACTAAAGGAGCTAAAACCTATGACCCATAAGACTCATGTGACTTTTTCAATTAATGCTTTCTTACTTCCAGTCGTAAGTTATGTCTATTTGACAAACAACAGCATAGATATTATTCAATTTAATGCAGTTGCAAGTGGAGTGGTGCTTGGTTCATTGCTTCCTGATATAGATGAGCCTCAAAGTCATATAGGCAAGCGTACTATTGGCATAAGTAATCTAATAAAAGCAATCTTTGGGCATAGAGGTGCAACACACTACCTAATAGCACCATCAATTATTCTCTTATTAGCTATATTTGTTTATCAAAGTAATCAAATTTATGGCTTATTTACTCTAGGTATTTCATATGGGTATCTTTTTCACCTATTTGGTGACATGATGACTATTAGTGGAATAAGAAGATTCTTCTATCCTTTTGGAAAAAAGAAACCTTATTGGATATTGCCTAAAAAACTACGCTTTTATACAAATAACTATAAAGAGCATATTTTAAATACTGCTCTTACTGCTTTGCTTGGTGGGCAGATATATCTATTATACATACTTGAAGGATTTAAATAATGAAAAGAAACTCACTCATCTTTATTGGAATAGTCGCCCTACTCTTTTCTACAACTTTTTATGCAGATGAAAACATAGAGGCAACAAAAGAGTATCATGAGAAATACTTAAAAGGAAAAATAACTCCTGAATTAAAAAGTGATGTTGCTAAAAATATTAAAATGGAAGATTTTAAAACATACAAAGAGTTTGATATTGCAACTATTACTGATGGAAACAATACTAATATTGAAAAGTCGATTAGTAGTTCAATAGCAATGCCCTCTAAAGAGAGTGGAGAGGTTAAAGATTGGGTTTCCTCAAAAGCGTATAGTAAGCAATTTGATGAGCATATTGACTATATTCTAAAAGATCAAGCTATTGGAGAGCATACACTATCAAAAGAAGATTTATCCAATATAAAAACCAAAAGCATGCTAGGTAGCAACTTTGATGAGCATATTTATATAGTTATATCCTCTTCAATACCTTTAGAGGAGATCCAAGAGTATTTCAAGCAAGTTGAGGGAAAAGAGCATATTACTTTCATCATGAGAGGCTTGATTGGAAAAGGAGTTAAAGAGTTTGAGCCAACGCTAAAATATATGAATAAATTATTAACTAAAGATCCCTACATTGAAGAGAGTGAAGATAATAGATTTAATATTAATCTTCACATCAATCCAAAAGTTACTCAAAGATACAAAATAGATAGAGTTCCAGCTATTATCTATGTGCAAAATCATGATGGATTGCTTGAAGATAGCGTGCCAGTAGAAGAAAGCAATGAGAAGTATTGGATTAGCTATGGAATGGGCTCAATTGATTATGTAGTTGAGAGAATTAATAAAGAAGCCAATAGCTTATGGCTTACTTCTTTGTTGGAAAAAGATAGTTTTTTTAGAAGTAAAGGTGGAAAATAGTACCGCACTCCATGCGTACAGAACATATTGAGCAATTTTTTTCATTTGATACTCCTTGTGTAATTGCCCTAGAGGTATCTTACTTCCCCTTTTCCTAGAAGGGGAAGGAGTTTTGCTAGAAAACTCTTGTGATTAATAAGCAAATTAATGCTATAATCACAATAAGATTTTGTAAAGACAATTTTATCACCTCATTTCGAGGTTCTAATTTTGCCCTAGAGGTCGCAACCCTCTAGGGCTCAACCTCTACTAAGATTATATATTAATCAAAAATATTCCACAATAGGTCTTTGAGCAACTAGGGAAGTTAGCCCCTAGTCGCTACTATAAATATTTGAAGAATATCCCATGTGGCTTGGGCTAGTGTATATACAATCTGATGAACTATCTGAAAAAGTATGGCTTCTGGTTTTTTTATTGCTTGAATAAGACTGATTGTTTGATTTTCTAATACTTTCGATTATGGGCAGCTCATCTTCTTGAATTATTTTTACTTCACACCCCACACTCTTAGCTCTTATGCTTTGAGCTATATCTATTGTGGCTAGAGTTCCTTTATAGTCATTTGCTACTTCAATTATCTTTGAGTCGTTAATATCTCTTGTTTTGTATCTTGATC
>Ga0265295_1003031_pt1 | contig 25237 bp, 22 predicted proteins | sample Munlansysbiofilm_FD_192503 | JGI IMG/M metagenome (GOLD analysis project Ga0265295, IMG submission 192503) | Leachate microbial communities from a municipal landfill in Southern Ontario, Canada - Methane capture system biofilm | ecosystem: Engineered > Solid waste > Landfill > Unclassified ... | reverse complement strand
GATGTAAGTATTGAATCAGGAAATAGCGTTTATCTATATAACGCTGTCTTACCTACTTATCAAGTAGGCGACCCTATAGTATTTATCGTTAACCCATTCTTACGTATTAACAATGATCAAGAGATTATTTTTGATCCAATGAACATGGCTTTGCCAACACTTTCATCACTGGCATTAGCGCCTTTGTATAATCTGGAAAACACTGAGGATAGTGTAACAATTGTAGAGAAAGTAACTGGTTTTGCGACTATAAACACTGATGGAAATCAAAGATATATCAATGTAACAGCTGCGATTGAAAAAGATTATAATGTAACTTTAGTTTCTAGTGAAGTAACGCAAGCGGTTGAAGAATATATGGATAATGATTTTAAAGATTATGGATTAGGATATGACATTAACCTACAAGGAGAAAATGAAGAAATCCTTGATGCGATGGGTGACTTAGCTTTAGCAGCTTTAGTGGCTATTCTATTAGTTTATATGGTTATGGCAATTCAGTTCCAATCACTGGTTTATCCATTGATCATTCTTATGACTATTCCGTTAGCTTTTACTGGAGGATTAATCGCTTTATTAATCGCAGATATGAATCTTAGTATGGTTTCATTAATGGGCTTTATTATTTTAATTGGTATAGTCGTTAATAATGGTATTGTATTGATTGACTATATTAATAAGTTAAGAGAAAAAGGCTATAAGATTAAAGATGCTATAGTTGAAGCTGGTAAAACTAGATTAAGGCCAATTTTAATGACTGCACTAACAACTATTTTAGCTTTAATAATGACAGCGATTGGATTTGGTGAAGGTTCAGAGCTATTACAACCTATGGCTGTAACAGCGATTGGAGGACTTATTTACGCGACTATTCTTACTTTGGTGGTAGTTCCTACAGTTTACGCAATGCTAAACCGTAAAAAGATTAAGGAAGAAGGACAAGTAAATGCAATCAACGAGGGATAGAATTCTTGATGCGACTATTGGTTTTATTAAGATTGATCCTAGTTTAAATCAAGTGTCGATTTCTGATATCGCAAAAATCGCAGATATCGGAAAATCGACAGTATATGAGTATTTTGAAAATAAAGATGCGTTAATTGAAGAAGCTTATTTTCATTTGCTAGATAAGTATCACACTATTCTTATATCCAAGATAGAAAACAAGACTTTTAAAGAGGCGATGATTGAACAACTTTCTAAAATTCTAGAAGTAATGGAAGATGTAAAAATAATAATGGAAGTTATTATGAATACTACAACAAAATTAGGGTTTTTAAGGTTCAATCCTTGTTCTGAAAAAATTGAGCTAATACAAAAAAACATGACAGATAGATTTAATGATATTTTCAAATTAGGTCTTGTTAATGGTGAGATTAGTATTGATGACAGACCATACCGCTCTAATGTAATTCAATCAATAATCAGCGGGTTAATGTTCCAATATGTTGATAATAAAATCGATATTAAAAGAGACGAACTATTAGAACTAATCTATAATGAAATCTATCGGACTTTATAAAAAAAATACATAAAAAAAATGTTCAACTTAAAGTTGGACATTTTTTTAAAAACATATTTCAAAGAAAAATTATTCGTTAAAAATTTATTCTAGTAAAACTCGTTTAAATGTGGTAAAATTAATCTACATGACAAAAAGGAGAGAACAATGAAAAAATTACTTGCAAGCTTTATTATTTTAGCATTTTCGTTGGTGCTAATTGCCTGTGATCAATTGACCACGAAAACAACGAATCCTGTTTCAACTGATATTTCGAGCAGTGAAGTTTCTTCAACTACTACTACATTAGACGGAAGTAGTACTTCAGGAACTGTCACTACAAATAGTACTGTTACTACAATTGAAAGTACAATAACTACTGAAACAACTGCTCAAGAAACGACAACTACTGAAGAGTTAAAAGTTATTACAATTAGTTTTGATTCAATGGGTGGAAGCAATGTAGATAGTCAATCAATATATTTAGGTGAATATTTAGACCTTGTAATACCGATTAAAGATGGATATACATTTTTAGGATGGTTTACAGAAAATAATGAACCTATTTTCGGGAATACCCCTGTTGATGAAAGCATTACCTTGTATGCTCATTGGCAAGAAGTAAATAATGATTATTATGATGATTACTTAGATTTAAGTGTTGTTCATACAATGAATGATGGTGAAGAAATCGAAGTAAGCGGCGTTGTTTACTATATGACACAAAACGGATATTATATCCAAGATGATACAGCTAATCTATTTATTTTTACAGATAGAACAGCTCCAGATGTAGAGTTAGGATCTAGAGTTGTAGTAAAAGGTGAACTTACTACCTATAGAGAAGTAAAACAAATAAAGAATCCGGTTATATTAGAAACTAATCTTTTTGAACAAGAAATCAACCAAGAAGTTATAAACTATGAGTTTGGCGTGACTGATTTAGTTCCAGGAAAAGTTTATAGAATTACTGGAGAAGTAAGAATTGAAGGTACATATGATACAGCTTATTTATATGTAGGAAATCAAAAAGTAGCGGAAATATACTATAAATCTTTAGAAAAATCTATCGAATCAATTAAAGCCTATCAAGGAGAAATCGTAACTGTAGATTTGTTATATTATGCAGTTGGAGATGAAGTAGAAAGATATGCTTTTCAAGGAAATCAATCGCATATTGATATAGCTGAACTTGAAGATTCTGAAGCGCTTGAAAAAGATGTTTTGAACTTACCAGAATCTAAGAATCTTTATAGTGATTATGATTTTGAAGCAGGTTTTTATGGTTCTACTTATGAAGTTGTTTTTGTAAGTGAATCTTTAAAGGATTATGTAAGTTTCCTTAATTCTAAATTGCTTGTTACAAGGCCTGAAGAAGCGACAGGGGATATATCTGGATATATCCAAGTAAGAGTAAGTTTGAATGATGAAGTTCCTATGGTTGTTGATATTGATATCACTGTCAAAGCTTTAGGAAATGAAACTTCTGATTTAGCATACTATGATTCCGCTGAAGGTTTAAGCGGAATGGCACTTTTCAATGAGTTAAATAGAATCATTAATAATGGATTTAAACAATTGTCATATGATGATGCTAAATGGGTTTTAGAAGAGTCTGATCGTGATCCAAGTAATCCTAATAATGTGATTTTAGTTTATACTAGAGAATCAGTACCTGGAAAATGGAATTATCCAAATTGGAATAGAGAACATACTTGGCCACAATCAAAACTTTTAGCATCTGGTCAAAAAGCAGATATGCATAACTTAAAACCAGCCGATGTAGCTGAAAATAGTAGAAGAGGAAACTTGCCTTTTGGTTATATGAGCGGTAGTGGAGTTTATGAACCACATGATGATGTAAAAGGAGATGTCGCAAGAATTTTATTCTACATGGCGACGATGTATCCAGCCCTTAACATTGATAATTTAGGTGATTTAGATGTTTTGATGCAATGGCATATAATCGATCCTGTGGATGATTTTGAAAGAAACAGAAATGAAGTAATCTACAAGTATCAAAAGAATAGAAATCCTTATATAGATAATCCTGGCTATGTAGAATTAGTTTGGGGAATTATCGGATAAAATAAATTAAAAAAAGCCCTTAAAAACCTATGAAAGATTTTAAGGGCTTTTTCTTTTAAAGCTTAATAAGATTTTGATTAGCTGCTTTAAGTAGTCTATTCATAATAGCTTGGCCTAAGCCTTCGTAACTTACTGCTGGGATATAAATATAGTCAATATTCATTTCGTCCATCAATCTAAGCGATTTAAAAAGGTTTGTGGCTATTGATTCAAGATTATCTAAAGATCCAAGCTTAATTATTGTGTCTCCATTTAACATATCAGCGAATTCATCAGGACATAAGACAGCACACTTATTTTGTCTTTTATCAAAAAGTTGTTTTTGGATGTATTCAATGGTTTTTTCAAAACTACCATCTACTAAGGTAACATTTCCTTTAGGAGCGTAATGTTTATATTTCATACCAGGAGATTTAGGAGCTAAATCATTTTGGACTTCTGTATGATTGATTATAGAGGTATTTAATACTTTTTCAATCATATCTTTAGTGATTTTCCCAGGTCTTAAGATTGTAGGAATATCAACGGTAAGATCTAAAACAGTAGATTCTAAGCCGATATCAGTAGGGCCTCCATCGATAATAATCGATACTTTTCCATCGAAGTCTTCCAAGACATGAGAAAACAAAGTGGAAGAAGGTCTACCGCTGATATTTGCGGATGGAGCGCAAATTGGCACACCGCTAAGTTCAATAACTTTTTTTGCGGTTTTATGAGATGGAACTCTTATAGCAACTGTCTTTAGTCCACCTGTAACTACTGGTGAAAAAATACCTTTACTTTCAAAGACTAATGTTAATGGTCCGGGCCAAAAAGCATTCATTAAAATTTCAGCGTGTTTTGAAACATTATTAACATATTTGTATACATCTTTTGCGTCACTTAAATGCACAATCAATGGGTTATCGCTAGGTCTGCCTTTTACAGAAAATATTTTCTTAACAGCTGTTTCCGATAAAGCATTAGCGCCGATTCCGTAAACAGTTTCTGTAGGGAAAACTACTAACTCATCATTTTCTAGATTGTATTTTATTTTCTTTTGAACTTCTTTTTTTTCTAAATCAGAAGTGCTGAATACAGTTGTTTTCATATTTTATCCTTTGAAATCATTTTTATGAGTTTATTTACTAAGAAACTTGTACTAATGTATTATACAATATTTTAGTGATAAAATAAAAGTTTTTTAGTTGGTAGTTAGTTATTATGATAAAATAGTAGTGGATGTTAAACTAAAAAAATAAGAGGTAAATATGTTATTAATCAATCAAGTTAAAGTCAGTTTAAATGAATATGAGAAGTCTTCTGATTTAACCCCATATATAAAAAAATATTTAAGAGTAAATGAAGATAAGATTATAGAGTATAAGATTTTAAAAAAGTCTATTGATGCTAGAAAAAAAGAAGATATAAAATTAGTTTTTAACATTCTAGCGGAGGTTAAAAACGAAAGTTTTATTCTATCAAAAAAGATTTCTAATGTAACTAGATACAATGATGAAAAAAGTGAGATACCATATTTTAATTATGAGTATTTAAAAGATAAGAAAATAGCTGTTATTGGGTTTGGACCTGCGGGAATTTTCAGTTCTTTAACTTTTGCTAGAGCGGGAGTTAATGTGACTGTTTATGAACGCGGGGAAGAAGTTGATAAAAGAATTGAGACAATCAAGAAATTTGAGAAAGAAAGAATTTTAAACCCTGAGTCAAATATTCAATTTGGTGAAGGGGGAGCTGGGACTTACTCGGACGGTAAACTTACTAATAGAAAGAAAGATCCTTTATGGGAATGGCTGTTTGATGAATTTGTTAAAGCCGGAGCTCCTGAAGAAATTCTTTATGATTCAAATCCACATATTGGGTCTGATAAGTTGATAGGTATAGTTAAGAACATCCGTCAAGAGATTATCTCTTTAGGATCTACTGTTAATTTTAATTCTCGGGTTGAGCACATTATGCCCGATGATAAAGGCATAGTTTTAACTGTGAATGGTAAAACTGAGCATTATGACTACTGTATTTTAGCTATTGGTCATAGCAGTAGAGACACGATTGAAATGCTATATAACAATAATTGCTTAATTAATCAAAAGCCATTTGCGGTAGGATTTCGAATAGAACATAATCAAAAAATGATTAATAAATCACAGTTTGGATTTGAAGAAACTAACTCATTATTAGGTCCAGCTGAATACAAGCTTACCTATAAAGCTAAAAATGAGAGAGGTGTTTATACTTTTTGTATGTGCCCAGGAGGGATTGTTGTACCTTCAGCCTCTGAAGAAGGATTATTAGTAACTAATGGCATGAGTGAGTATAAAAGAGACAAAGAAAATGCTAATAGCGCTTTAATAGTTACAGTTGATGAAAAAGACTTTGGAAGTTCTCATCCATTAGCGGGAATGTATTACCAAAGAGATTTAGAAAGAAAAGCTTACGCTTTAGGCGGTAAGAACTATAACGCACCTATTCAAAGAGTCGGTGACTTTATTTTGAATAAATCAACAGAAAAACTTGGTAGTGTTATACCAAGTTATCCTATTGGTATAACTTTTTCTAATCTGAGAAGTATTTATTCAGAGGAAATTAATGAAGCAATAATTGAAGCTTTAAAGAAAATGGGAAGAGACCTTTTTAACTTTGATCATGAAGATGCAATTTTAACTGGAGTAGAAACAAGATCATCCTCTCCAGTAAGAATTAAAAGAGATATGGAGTCTTTAGAAAGTATTTCATTTAAGCATCTATATCCTGCTGGTGAAGGCGCTGGATACGCCGGAGGAATTGTATCTGCAGCAATAGATGGTATAAAAGTAGCTTACAAGATTTTAGATAAAATAAGAAAATAAGTTTTTAAATTAAACAAAAAAAGGGCAAAAGGAAAATTACTTAAGGCCTTTACTTTATTTAAGAGAATATATTTATTAGCATAACGATTGCGGCTATTAAGTTAGTTAAAGCGAAGATGACTTTCAAATTTTTTGGTTTATTTCTTAAAGCTAATTTTCCACCAATCAAACCGCCTATTAAAGCTAAAATCACCAACGGAATCGCAAAATTTATATCAAAATTACCATTTAAACTATGGCCTAGTAATCCCATGAGTGCAGTTACAGCGACCATTGCACTTGATGTTCCAATAGCGATTTCAATTGGTATACCACATAGCATTACCATTAATGGTATTTTAAAGGCTCCACCGCTAATACCTACCGCTCCTGCGAAAAGTCCCACTAAAGCAGTTATTGGTAATGCAATCCATAGGTTAACTGTATATTTATATCCACCAAATTCTCTATGCCAGTAACCAAATCTTTTTGTTTCAGATATAGGTTTTTCTTTTACTTTTATCAACATAAAGATTGAAACAAGAATTAAACAAATCGCAAAAACAGTTTTTAATGAAGTTCCAGTTATTCTACTAGAAAAATAACCACCGACAAAAGCCATGACATCAGTAGCTGGATCTATAATTAAAGCCAACTTCCAATCTATTTTTTTGCTTTTCATAAAAACAAGCATAGCAGCTAAGCTGGTAGCTAACATAATAGCTTGAGAACTAGAAGCAGCCTGATGCATAGAAACTCCAGATAGCACTATCGCTATTACATAAAAATTACCTCCACCTTTGCCTACCATTGCCATGGTAATAGAAATAATTAAAATCGCAGCCATCAAAAAATATTCAGTCATTATCCTTCTTTTCCTATCTGTTTTTATTGACATTAGTCAATAACCACAAAGAAAATTTTACTCCTAAAAAAGGTAGAAGTCAATATCTAATTAATATCTACTAATCCTTTAAAAACTTTCTTGTTCTTTAAAAAAATTGTTATAATTATACTTGACAACAAATAACATATTAAATGAAAGGTATAAATTTTTATGGATAAAAACCAAGTTTTATTTGATAAAATAATTGATCTAGCAAAAAGAACTGAAAATGTCAGAGTAGTTGAGATGAATGGTTCTAGGGTTAATCCTAATATAACTAAAGACCAATACCAAGACTTTGATATTGTCTTTTATGTTAAAAATTTTAAAGCTTTTCTTAAAGATGAAACATGGAAAAATGATTTTGATAAGCCTCTTGTGTCTCAATGTTCTAAAGAACAGAGAGATTATGATGAATCATCTAACTCATATATCTATATGTTACAATTCTTTGATGGCACAAGATTAGATTTGAATATTGTAGATATAAAGAATATTGATAAAGCTATAAAGAAGGATTCTTTATCTAAGATAATTCTCGATAAGGATAATTATGGTTTTAACTCTAATCCTAATGAATCTAGTTATTATGTTGAAAAGATAAATGAAAAAGATTTTTCATTTACAGTTAATGAATTTTTTTGGGTTTTACCTTATGTAGCTAAAGGACTATCAAGAAATGAAGTGATTTATGCTTATAAGCATTTAAATATCATAAGGGAAGAACTGGATAATATACTTGATTGGTGGATAGGTTATAACCATGATTATAAGATTTCTGTTGGAAAGATGAAAAAAAAGTATAAAGAGTTACTACCAAAAGAGATTTATGAAAAATACTTAAATACGTATGCTAGTATTAAAATAAATAGTATTAAATCTGGCTTATTTCAAACTTTAGAGTTATTTGACTGCTTTTCTAGAAAACTAGCTGATATCTATGGATATTTTTATGATAGAGCTTTATATGATAAGATGCTTTATTTTCTTTCAGAAAATTACAATTTAGCCAAATAAAAAAAGGAGACTTTACTGTCTCCTAATAAAGATTTTTTAAAACTATTTTTTCGCAAATTGCATTACCGAATAAAGAGTAGAACTAACAGTGCCTAAAATAGCGAATATTAAAGCTAAGATTGATCCGATAGCTAAATTAGCACCTTCATAGCTAAATGTGGTATCTGAACCCATTACGCTTAAAGTAGCTGTTGTGTTATTAGCCATTGTTGAAATCAGGATAATTGACAAAATAAAAACAATTGTTAAAACTATTCCTAATATCGATTTTACTGTGTTTGTTTCTTGATTTTTCATACCATAAATAGCTATCCCTATCGTTAATAAAGCAGGTAAGAAAAATGCTATGAAGTTTAGAAAACTAAAATTAACATCCGCACTCGCAAAACCAGCTATTGAAGCTATTTCGCCGCCGAAAATGGCTTCTAAACCTGTCATAATCGCTTGATCATTAATAGACAAAACTGTAAATAAAGCCGAAAACAATAAAAACAGACTAAAGACTAATGAGACTAAAGGTAAAAACTTTTGTACTTTAATTATCATTTGTTTACCCTCCTATGAACACATTATATAAAAAAATAACTAAATATTCAAATAAATCGGTTTATTTAAAAAGATATTTTTAAAAACTAAATATGTTTAAATAATTTTTGGTATAATTAAGGATAAGATAAAAAAATATAACTATTAGGAGCTAAAAGAATGTTAGTGGAAAAAATAAAAATAAATTATAAGTCTAATAGTTCATACCCTTTTAATCTTGAACTTTTTAAAAAAGACATTGAGCTTGATGTGAATTCTCCAGTCACAATAATTTTAGGTGAAAACGGTAGTGGCAAATCTTCTTTATTAAAACTAATTCAGGAAAAACTTAATCTAGTTAAAATACATATCCCTGGAAATTTTGATGATTATGAAGAAGTTGATAGCAGAAGTGTAGCTATTTTTCCGAATTTCGGAAAAATTAAAGGATTCTTTTTTGAAAGCCTAACTTTTGTTAACTATATTGAATATATTAAAAAAGAAATCATAGACTCCAAAGAACATATTAAAAGAATAGATGTTGAATATAAGAAAAGATCAAATTATGCAAAAATAATGGCTAAGACACCATATAATAGAACAATATCAGAGTTGGAAAACATGTATTCAGTTGATTTAGCTAAATCTTCTCACGGCGAAGCTTACTTAGACTTTTTTGCCTCAAGAATTAAAGATAATCAACTCTATCTTTTAGATGAACCAGAAACACCACTTTCTGTTCAAAATCAACTTACTCTCACAGCTATGATAATTGAAGCTACTAAAAGAAATTGTCAGTTTATAATAGCTACTCACTCTCCGATACTACCAGCTATCCCAGAAAGTAAAGTCTATGAAATTAAAGACAATAATTTTATTAAATCAAACTATGATTCTATTGAAAGTATTAAGATGTTGAAACAGTTTCTAAATAATAAGGAACAATTTTTAAGATATTTAAAAGATTAATCGTTTTATTAAATAAGAAGATGGTTATAGAGTAATTGAATCTTTGACTTCATTAGTCTATTATAATTTTTAATCAAAAAAACACAACTTTTTAAATGTTGTGTTTTTTTAGTATTTAATGTTTCTTATAATAGTCTAGGATTTGTTCATGTTGAGCTTCTTCATCAAAGATGTCAGAAGCATAAAATTTTCCTTTCTTTTCGCTTAAATAGCCTTTTTTTAGTTCTAATGCCATGAAAGCGTCGAAATTATGTCCTTCTTTAGTCGAAATACAAAAATTGCTTGCGGGTACAAATCCAAATCTAGGATAATAATTTGGATGTCCAAAGATTATAATGGCACCATAGCCATAATCTATAGCTATTTTTATTGACTCTGTTATTAATCTAGTGCCAATACCTTGATTTTGATAATTTTTTCTTACTGACACGGGTCCAAATATCAAAGTATCAATTTTATTATTTTCTTCAGTAAGTATATAAGCTTTACTGTAAATGATATGACCAACTACTTCATCATTTAGAGTAGCGACAAGGCTTAAATCGATGTTTCCGTCTTTTTTTCTTAATTGGTGAACCAAATATGGTTCTACCGCAGGATAACCTTTTTCTTCTAAATCTTTTTCGTTATAAAAAGCTTCCTTTGTTATTTGTTCTACTGTTTTATAGTCTTTTTTTTCTTCTTTTCTAATTATGATATTCATGTTTTACCTCTTAAACTAAAAGCGTTTAATTATATTCTCCGTACTCACATCCTGCGTGGGTAATAATTATATCATCAATGAGATTTCCATCACGTGAAAAAATTTTTAAACTTCCGAATCCGGTACCTCCGTTATATAAGTTATTGTGCCTTTTGTAACCATCAGGAGATTCATAGTTAATCATTAACATGTCTTTAAGATGACATTTTAATTCTAAATCTATATTGTATTTTCTATTACTTGCTTTAACAAACCATAAACCATTTTCTTCATCTGTTGAAAAGTTAAAAGATACATTGCTTTTATTCCAAAACTTTGAAAAATTGAACTCAATCATTTCCCCTTCATAGTATATTCCAATTAATATTTTTCTTTTTATTGGGATTTTAAATACCTTTGGAGTTCCTCCTCCTAATTCTATTGCGCTATTGGATAATTGCTTGTTTAGTTTTTTACTATAAAGATTACAACTGCTAATCCATAACCATGGACTGGTAAAATCTTTCCCCCAGTTTTTATCTTGATAGCCATAAGATGTATCCTCAGTTGCTATGTATTTTTCTCCATCAATGATGATTTCCCCTGAGTATAGAGCTTTTATCCCTTCTGCGTGCCAAAACATTTCAAATGCTTTTAACCACCTAAAAAAACGATTAGCTCCATAACCAACATTATACGCGATTTGTTTATTGACTTTTAAATCCCAGCTTATATGGCCTTCATCGGTCAAATAAGCTTTATTATTAGCTTCAGCTTTCGTAGCTCTTACAATACCTTTTATATGTGATTCTGAGTAAAAGCATTCCCCTACAGTAAATTCATTTGTTTTAGCGTCGTATTTAAATTCTGAAACTGGATAAAATTGATGTACTTGCTTTTTATCTTTCCCCCAGGTTCCAACATTAATCATTACATATGACGGAAGATTTTCGGGATTAGCTTGACCTAAAACTACTTTTTCAGGACTTAGTTTAGGGTTGGTAATATAGTATTCTATATAAAAGGCTTTCTCTTCATTTGTTTTATTGTGTCTAGCTGTAAAAGAATGCCACCACCAGTCATAGCCTTTTTTAGCTAAGGACCCTTTTAGCATATACTTGTTTTATATAAAAACAAAGAATTGATTTATGGTGATATTGGTAAATCATCAGGAATAGAAATAATGATTTAAAAAAATGATAGTTCTTTTTTTGTTAACAAGAACTATCATTTTTATTTTAGTTTATAAATGTTACTTCAACGTCTCCGTTAGATGAATCGATTGAGATGAATTTTGTGCCAGAAGTATTAACTGTGCCTGATTCAATTTTTAACCCATCATATATCTTATCTCCGTTTGAAGTTGATAAAGTAACTCGGTAATCATCTTTATCACCTTTTACAGATAGATATATTCTACCGTTAGAAGAATCTAAGACAATATCATCAGATATAATATCTTGAGCATCAATTTTTCCATTTGATGTATCAGCTTCTATTTCTTTTGCAGTAACACTACTTAAGATTATATCACCATTAGAAGAATCTAAATTAATAAAGTCATTAATAGTAATGTCATTTAATGTAATATCACCATTAGAAGTACTTGCTTTTATGTTTGTGGCTGTAAGGTTTGATATATCAATTCTTCCGTTGGAACTTGTCAATCTAATAATATCGAAAATATTATCAACATCAAAATCAACTTTTCCGTTTGATGTTGATACATCAAGGATGTTGATATTCATTCCTGAAGGAATATAAAGATATACTTTAAAATATTCTTTACTTGAGAAGATATCAAATGAAAAAATATTGTAATACCATTTTCTTGATATTGTAAAATTTAATTCTTTTTCACTCACTTCATATTCTACTAAATCTTTATCATGAATGTAATATTTAAGGTGAACTTTATTATCTTCACTTTCTAGAATATTAACATTACGATTATCAAAGTCTAAATAAAATGAACTTAACTCATCAAATTCATAGTCTTTTTCATAGAATGTATAATTTTCATCATCTACCACAAAAAGATCTGCGCTTGTTGTGGTAGATACAATCAATACAACAGCTAAGCCTATTAATAAGAATCCTAGGCCGAATTTAAATAATTTACTCATTGTTTCTTTCCCCTTTTTTACGATAAATTTGTTTTGTTTTTCTAATTATAAATAATCTAATGGAATTATTTGTTTTGTAAATATTGGCTAATAAAGCGTAACCTATCATAGCGATACCAATCCCCATCAAAATCATACCGATTAACACCCATTGATCCATGGTAGTTACTTCATCAACGATGAAGTATACACCGGCTTGAAAGATTAATCCAAGGCCAGATAAAAAGATTGAAGCATAGACTATGGTTAGTACAAATAATGAGAAGTAGTATCCAATCCAACTAATTACTTTAACAGTTCCGCCAATAATATTTGTTAATGAATTCTTGTTTGATGTTTTTACATCTTTAATGAAGTCTTCATCTTTAATAATATTAGCGATAATTGAATCGATAGATCCAAGATTCTTGATGAATAAGCTTTCATCTTGACCTTCATCAACAGCATCTTGAATCATTTCATCATAATAATAGATGATTTCTTCAGTGTTGATTTTTTTATAAAATTTAAGTTCTTTTCTTAATTCGTTTAAGAATGTTTTTCTATTCATTATCTTTTACCTCTTTATATACATATACATTCGATTGATTTCATCGAAATCATCTATTGATTGTTTTAGTTTCTCTAACCCGTTTTTGTTAATCTGATAATATTTTCTTATCCTTGAGTTATAAGTAGTATTGTAGGTGTTTACTAGTTTTTGCTTTTCCAATCTTTTTAAGATTGGGTAAAGCGTTGATTCACTGATGTCAAGAATTTGAGATATATCTTGTACAATTTTATATCCATAGGAGTCTTCGTATTTAATGGAAGCTAATACCATTAAATCAAGCAAACCTTTTTTTAGTTGTATATCCATCGTATACCTCCCTATGCATATTACTATACAATACATAGTATAGGTTGTCAATACTTTTTTTACTTTTTGTTTTTAAAAATTGTAAGAAAAGTGATATAATTAAAATCGATAAACATAGTTTTATTAATCGATTAAATAACTGAGGACATAAAAAATGGGAAAAAGATTATTAAATGTGTTACTTGTGGTATTTGTATTTTTGCCAATGACATTAATGCTTATCGCGTGTGACGGTGAGAAGATACCAAACGAAGAAGTTTTGGTTACAGATGGTGTGAGTTTAAAAGAAGCTTTACCTAAGTTTAAAGAATTAGAAGATAATTATACTTATAGACAGAAGTTGTGGCAAACCAATGGGGAAGATTGGTTTAGTTATAACATAGTCAAGTTATATGAAAATGATATCTATGTTCAATCTCGTTATTATTATGGTAATGCAGGATGGCAGATAGAAAATGAAGCTTTTGTCATTGATTCTGAGAATAAGGCCTATACGGTGTATTTAGAAATTGATAACAATTATACTATTTATAGAAAGTATAAATACAATGATACTGACGAAGAGTTCCAATATAGATTTCATGCATATAATTTCTCTGATAATAATATTGAAGCTGCAAGATTTCATTTAGATTATTCTTTTTTAAATGAGGAATGGTTTGAATATCTTGTTATGGAAGAACAAGATAACTCTAAAAGCAAAATATGGAAGATAAAAGATGAGGTTTTAAATGATTCTACATTTAGAACTAGTTTACTTACATGTTTTAAAAGGGATACCGAGTCAATCAATGAAGATAGGATTGATTTTGTTTTCTTCTATCTCAAGGATAATTTAGTAACTGATATAGTTTTTGCTTATTGGAATCAATACTTACAACATCATTATCGTATAGAGATGCATTTTAGTTATGATGATTATTCTTTTGATCAAGATAACTTAACAACTGGTTTTACTCCATATATTCCAGAGGAATAAATTATTATATAAAATTCAACAAGACTAGGTTTTGAATTAAGAAAGAACCTAGTCTTGTTTTCTTTTTATTTATTTGATTGACAATAAATTTTTATTACTTTAGAATTAAGTTTGAAATAAGAAATAAAGGATGTGAATATAATGTATCATATGAGATTTTCAGGAACACATTATGAGGCTGGATATAAACGAGGCAATATATTTAAAAAAGTTGGTTTGCAGTTTAATTTAAAATTAGATGACTTTCAACTTGATTATGGGATTAAATCTGGTAATATTCTAAAACAATATTTTAATGAGGCTTATGAAGAAGTTAGAGGTATAACAGATGCTTTAGACGTGGATCATAAAGTGTTTTTAGCTTGGATGATGTGTATGGGTTGTTGCATGTATAACTTAGAAGACAATATACCTGAAATTAGAGGGTGTACAGCATTTTGTTTTTCTCAGAATGGTGAAGTGTATTATGGCAGAAATAATGATTTACCACATTTTTTAAAAAAAGGATCTCAAGCTGATTATTATAAGCTAAAGAATATTCCAAGATTTTATATGACAACTTCTTCATTTGTAAATGGAGAAGAAGGTGTTAATGAGTTTGGTTTAGTTGTGGCGATGACTTTTGTAGCAACTAACTTAAAAGATATTTCACCTGGATTTAACTCAGTTTTTATTGTTAGATATTTATTAGAAAAAGCTTCTTCAACAAGAGAAGCTATCGAATTATTAAAAAACATCCCGATAGCTTCTAATTGTAATATTTTGTTGGGGGATAAGTCTAAAGATCTGGTTGTAGTAGAATGCAATAAGAATGTTATTAATATAAGGGAACCTTTGATAAATGAATCTAAAGTTAAATATGTTGTAATAACAAATGAGTTTAGTTCTAAAGAAATGAGAAAGTATGAAGAAAAAGTCCATAACTATAAAGCTAGTTTAAGATATGAAGTGGCTAGTAGTGCTTTAGAAAAGATTGGATTGGATGATAATCCAATTGAATATTCAAAATCACTACTAAAGGGTGAATTTGGATTTATGTGTCAATATGAGGAAAGAAAAGAATTTGAAACTATCTGGAGTACAATTATTCAAATTAATGATTTTAAAATAATTAGAGCAGAAGGAAATCCTAGGAAAGCTGTATTTAAAATTGATGAAAGACTAAAAATTTAACAAAAAATAAAACAATTTTAATAATTTATAAGATATAACTGAATATAGCATATTTATAAGATGTGTTGAGTTTGTTATTCAATAATATAATCAGTTTTTTGATTCCTTTGCTATAAAGTTTTTTCTAAAGCAAACTAAAAAAAAGAAAATCGAGATAGAAGCGATAAAAAAGTAGGAACAATAAGAAAAGAAAATAACAAATAAAGACACGAACTATATTTAGCTCCGATTAAAAAATACTAATTAATTCATAATATACAAGAATACTCATATTTTTAATGAGTTTTTTTGTATATACCAATTATAATGAACCTAATTGATAAAAAATTAAAATAAACAACGTTGATTTCTTGTTTAACCTTTTATTTTTATCAATAATTCATTATAATGTAGATAAAAAGATATAACATAATATCTAAACTAAAGAATTAGAAAAATTAGATACTTATAGGGGTAATAATGATAGCTTATAATGAATCACTCAAAAATTTCAAAGAACATATTTCAAATAATTGTATAGTCGAGGAAGTTATTTCTAAGTTGGGCATTAATCTAGGACAATCTGAAAGAAGAGCAATAAGAAACTCTACTGGAGAAATGTATAAAGTTTTAAATCAATCAAATTTTTCTGATGATATAAGAATTGGTATTGAGTATAAAATACCAATAACAACCAAGAGGATTGATTTTATTATATCTGGCTCTGATGGAATCAATGATAACTTGATTATCATTGAACTAAAACAATGGGATAAAGTTACAAAAACTGATATGCCTTATGTTATTAATCTTGGCTCACAGGAACATGTTCATCCGTCTTGGCAAGCTTATTCATACGCAGCGACAATAACTCATTTTAATGAAGCGGTTGAAAAACAAGGGATAAATATTTCTCCAGCTGCGTTTCTACATAATTATAAGATTGAGTATTTAGACCAAATTACTGATAGTATTTATAACGAAGCTTTAAACTTAGCTCCAGTTTTTATAGAATCTGATTATATAAAACTAAGAATGTTTATTGAAAAATACGTTAAGTACCCTTCAAAAAAAGACTTATTATATGAAATAGAAAATGGCAAAATAAAACCATCAAAAATGTTAGTAGATGCTTTAGCGAAAATGCTAAATAATAATCAAGAGTTTGTATTATTAGATGAACAAAAAGTAGTTATGGAGAATTTGTATAAAATTGTAACTAAATCATCTAAACTTGAAAATAAGAAGGTTATAATTGTTGAAGGTGGAGCTGGTACTGGGAAAAGCGTAATTGCTATTGATTTATTATCTAAATTAATATCAAATAAAGCAATGACTGCTTTTTATGTAGCTAAGAGTTCTTATGTTAAGGATAACTATGTTAAACAACTAACCAAAGACATTCCTAAGTTTAGATTTTTACGTACGCTTTTTAAAGGTTCTGGATCATTTATTGGTTCTCCTACCAATGAGTTTGAATGTTTAATAGTTGATGAGGCACATCGACTAACAGAAAAAACTAAAAGATCTTGGTTTTATTATGGCGAAAATCAAATAAAAGAAATTATTAACGCAGCTAAAGTTTCAATTTTCTTTATAGATCCAAAACAATCAATTGATATTAAAGACTTTGGGACTATACAAGAAATAAAAAAGTGGGCAAATAGTTTTGGAGCGGATATATATCATAATTTCAAGCTCAAGTCGCAATTTAGATGTAATGGTTCAGATGAATATTTAAGTTGGATTGAGTCTATTCTCTATAATGAAGAATTCGAAAGTTCTGGTAAACAAATTGAATATGAAATCAAAGTATTTGATGATATATTAGAAATGAAAAATGCAATTCTAAGTAAAAATATAAACAATAAATCTAGAATAATTTCTGGGGATGTTTTTCCGTGGATAAGTAGGAAAGATAAATCTTTAATTGATATTAACTTAGGTGATTTTCACGCTCAATGGAATAGAACAACTACATTTGCGACAGATATAAGTTCAATTAATGAAGTAGGATGTATTCATACAACACAAGGGATGGAATTTGAATATGTAGGTTTAATTATTGGAAATGACTTGTTATATAGAAACAACCAAATTATTACAGATTATACAAAGCACCCTGATGGAGCTAATGAATTTAAAAGACCTCATCAACGAAAAATTAATCCTCAGGATAAAGAACTTATAGATCAATTAATTAGAAATACTTATAGAGTTTTGCTATCCAGAGGACAATTAGGGTGTTATATATATTGCTTAGATAAGGCATTAGCTAATTATTTGAAACAAGAAATAAAAAAACTAAACATTGAAAGAGAGAGTAAAGGATGAATGATTTAAAACAGATATTAGATAGATTAATTAAGTTTAGAGATGAAAGAAATTGGAAACAATTTCATACTCCTGAAAACTTAGCGAAAAGTATCAGTATCGAAGCTAACGAATTGTTAGAAAACTATCAATGGGGTAGCGAGCACGCTGATATAGATAATATAAAAGAAGAAGTCGCAGACATTTTTGGTTATGTACTTTTATTATGTGAAGAACTTAACATTGATCTAGTGAAAGAAACAAATAAAAAGATAGATAAGAATATCGAAAAATATCCTGTAGAAAAGGCTTATGGTAATAGTAAGAAATATAACAAATTATAGGAGGGCTTAAGATATGTCTATAGTCTTTATTGATTTAGAAGTTAATAGTAAAAAGCGAGTTGTGAAATATGGCGCTTTTGTAAATAGAAATCTAATATATGAAGGTGATTCTTCGGGTTTCAAAGAATTTATAAAAGGATATGAATATGTTTGTGGACACAACGCTTTTATGCATGACTATAAGTATATAGACAAAGAGTTAAAATTAGCCGGAATAAAGAAAAAAATAGATACATTACCAGTATCTGCTTTGCTTTTAGCTCATCCTAGTCATAAGTTAGTTAAGGATTACAAAATCAGTAAAATTGAAGAAAACTTGCCTTATATTGACGCAAGTTTAACACACGATTTACTGGTAGAAGAAGTAAATACATTTAAAAATTTAGATAATCAACTAAAAAGCATATATTTTAACTTGTTGGGCAGTACAAAGGAGTTTGAATGGTTTTTTAAGTATATTGAATTTAAATCAAAAGATCGCAAACTAGACAAAACAATAAGAGCTAGATTTAAAGATTTAATTTGTGAAAATATTGATCTAAAAAGCATTATAAAAAATAAGCCTCAAGAATTAGCTTATTGTTTAGCAATTATAAATGCAAAACATTTAATTAATTATCCGCCAGCTTGGATAGTACATCAATATCCTAGTTTTATGGATGTTTTAACTATTTTAAGAGGCAATCCATGTTTTAAATGTGATTATTGCAATAAACAGTATGATATACATAAATTTTTAAAAAACACATTCAAGTATGACAAATATCGTGAGTTTGAAGGAGTCCCCTTACAAGAGGAAGCTGTTAAAGCACAAATTAGAGGCGAATCTATCATTACAGTATTTCCAACCGCTGGAGGAAAATCACTTACTTTCCAAATACCTGCGCTTATTATGGCAGAAACTATAAAAGGACTGACTGTAGTGATTTCACCACTTCAGTCTCTTATGCAAGATCAAGTATATAAACTAAAAGAAAAAAACATAAATAATGTTGGAACGATAAATGGTAGTATGAATATATTAGAACGAGCAGAGACAATAAGAAGATTAAACAGTGGTGAAATTCATTTACTTTATATTGCACCTGAAACACTAAGGTCTCCTTCAATGTTTAAAATGCTTTCAAGAAGAAATATAGTTAGATTCGTAATTGATGAAGCACATTGTTTTTCTACTTGGGGACATGAGTTTAGAGTAGATTATTTATATATATCTGAATTTATAAATGAAGTGAAAAAAAATTTAGTAAACTATAGAGAAGTTCCTGTTTCTTGTTTTACTGCAACAGCTAAAAAAGAAGTTATCGATGATATTAAAAATTACTTTAAAAAAAATCTGAACCTAGATATGAAAGTGATAACGGCTAATACTAGAAGAAAGAATTTAAAGTTCTTTGTACATGACTGTAAAGATCACAAAGAAAAAATGGATTTTATTAGAAATCTCCTAGAATTTAATCAAGGAAAACCAGTTATTATATATACTTCAAGAAGAAAATCAACTGAACAGGTTGCCTATGAACTTGAAAAATCAGGTTTTCCTGCTAATTATTACCATGGCGACGTAAAAGCAGAACTTAAAAATCAATATCAATTAGAGTTTTCTAAAGGAGTTAAAAACATTATTGTCGCTACATCAGCTTTTGGAATGGGTGTAGATAAAGATAATGTATATTTTGTTATTCACTATGATGTTTCAGCTACAATTGAAGACTATATTCAAGAAGCAGGTAGAGCAGGTAGAGATGAAAACATTAATGCAGAATGTCATATTTTATATAATGAAGATGATGTTGATAAGCATTTTAATCTTTTGACAGCTAATAAACTATCTAAAAATGATATTAATCAGGTCTGGAAAACGATAAAAAGAAATACTAAAACACAAGATGAAATAAGTATTTCTCATTATGAACTAGCTAAACGATCAGGATTCGATATTGAAGGAAGTTTTGATAGTAAAACAAAAATATCTAATTCAATTCTTGCTTTAGAAAGAGCAAACTATATTAAAAGAAAACAAAATGATACTAAGGTTTATGCGAATAATATTTTTTATAAGAATATGTTTGAAGTAAGAAATAAAATAGATAAATTAACCGAGTATTCAGCTAGCGATAAAGAAAAAATGATTAGAGTTATGAGTACATTATTCACTGATAAGAACGCTAGTTTAGATTTAGGTTCTAAACCGATAACATCTGTTGATGAATTATCAGATATAGTTGAGATAGAGAAAAATCAATTAGTAAGAATCATTCATATTTTACAAGACAAACAAATAATCAATTATGACAGTGATTTGATAGCTAAAATTCCGCTAGGAATGAATTTATCAAAATCTAAAAATATCATTAATCAATATATAAATATAATGAAATTTATAATTAATGAAATTGTTGAAGAAGATAGAAAAACTCATATAAAGGAAATAAATACCAAGATAAAAACGGAATTATGTGAAGCGAATCCTAGTGATATTACTTCTTGTATAAACTTTTTAGATTCTAACAGCATTATCCATCAAGAAAAAGACGGTTTTAATCAAAGTTATAGAAGATTCAAGTTGTTGATAGAAAAAGAAAAAGCAATAAACATTATTGAAAATCTAAGTGAGGTAGCACATTTTATTACTGATTATACCTATGATTTAATTAATAAGAATGAGGGTAGTTCTGTAGCTAATTATTCGGTTATCGAGATTAAGAATAAATACATAAGTAGAAATACGTTATTTAAAAAAGAACTATCTATTGAAGAAACAGAAAGAGCAATGCTTTTCTTGTTAAAAACTGGAGCTTTAATTATAGATGGTGGATTTTTGGTAATATATCTTCCAATGAGAATTGAGAAGTTGGAAAAAAACCCTAATAAACAATATACTATTGAAGACTATAATGCTTTTATGGAGTATTATAATCAAAAAATTAAGAAGATTCATATTTTGACAGAATTTGTCAAGGAATTAGGGAATGAGTATGAAAAAGGAATGACCTTAGTTGATGATTATTTTAGCATGCCTTACGATGTTTTTGAGAAAAAGTATATTAGCAAAGATTATAAAAAATACTTTGATAAACCAATAACAAAATCAAAATATGATTTAATGTTTAATGGACTATCAGATAAGCAAAAAGAGATAATAGAAGATAAGTCTGAAAAAAATATAGTAGTTTTAGCTGGACCTGGTAGTGGAAAAACAAAAGTCTTAGCTCATAAATTAGCTTCATTAATAAGGTTAGAAGATGTTAAACCCTATCAACTACTAATGCTTACTTTCTCTAGATCAGCTACTGTAGTTTTTAAAAAGAGATTACATGATTTAATAGGTGATGTAGCTAATTATGTTGATATTAAGACTTTTCACTCTTTTTGTTTTGATGTAATTGGAGAGGTTGGAAATATTGATAAGAGTGATAGCGAACTCTTTGAAAACGCAAAAAAAATAATAAAAGAAAACAAATTTAACACTAATATTGTTGAAAAAACTACTTTAGTTATCGATGAAGCACAAGATATGAGTGAAGACGAATATGAGTTAATTCAAACATTGATTGAGTATAATGAGAAAATGAGGATTATAGCTGTAGGTGATGATGACCAAAATATATTTGAGTTTAGGGGTTCTAGTTCTAAGTATTTATTTGAGCTTAGTAAAGAAAGTGTTGTTTATGAGTTAATAACTAACTATAGGAGTTGTAAAAATTTAGTAGAATTCACTCAAGATTTTTGTATGCTTATTGAAGAACGGCTTAAAAAGGAAAGATGTGTTTCAATTACTGACAAAGAAGGTAATATAAAGATATTTAAACATATTTCTAATACTTTTTATGAACCTATTGTTAATCAAGTTAAATTAATGACTGAACAGTCAAAAAAAAGATCTATAGCTGTACTTACATCAACTAATGAAGAAGCAGAGATATTTTATGGTTTATTCACAGAAGCTGGAATTAATTCTCAACTTATTCAGTCAAAAAGTAGTTTTAAATTGAATGAATTAGAACAGTTTAGAGTTTTCCTCGGTTATTTTGAGGAAGATGCATTAGATATTAGTAAAGATGAATGGAATGATTACGTAAAAAGCTTTAAAGAAGAGTTGAGCGAAGACCCTTTATTACCACAAATTTTGAAGTTGCTTGATGATTTTAATAGTTTATATCCAAATAAGAAGTATATGAATGACTTAGTGGAATTTATGAAGGAATCAAAAATGGTAGATTTGTACGGTGCACATTCTGATATAGTGACTATATCAACAATACACAAATCAAAAGGTAGAGAATTTGATACCGTCTTTATTCTCCAACAAGATAAAGAATATAATCAAGCAGATATTAGAGCTTTATATGTTGGGTTAACAAGAGCTGAGAAAAACATTATTATTCATACAAATTCGAATCTTTATGATAATATTTATGAAACTATAGATGATGAGAACATATATTCAGAGCCTAATTATTTAATGATTCAAATGGATTTGAGAGACGTTAACTTAGGAGGCTGTAAGTATTGGGAACATGTTCTAGAAAATGTTTCTTCAGGGACAAATTTAGATATAACAGATAAAGGTTTGAGTTATGAAGGAAAAGAAGCACTATCTTTTTCAAAAAAAATGAAGGATGTTATATGTAAAAAAGAAAATAATAACTATCGATTATGTGATGCTAGAGTAACCTTTAAAGTTCGTTGGTTCAATCAAAGTGAAGAGAGGTATTATTGGATAGTATTACCTTTGTTAAAGTTTAAAAAAGTTGAAAAAGAAGAAGAGAATGTTGAAGATACTTATATATAGAAATATTAGTTTTTTTACGATTTCATTATTTACTCATCCTAAATAGATTGCTTATGCTGTTTCAATTAGAAAAGATTAGAAATACACTTTATATTAAATGTCAAAATCATATATTTGACGCTTACGTTTTTAATTAAGAGACTACTTTATTGTTGTCTCTTTTTATGTAATTATAAAATTTCAAAATAAAAAAGCGCGTAAAATCAAGCGAAATATTGACATGACAATAATAATGATGTATAATGCTCTTATAAAATTAAAAATGTCTTGTTTAGGAGGAATATTAAAATGCCAGAACAAATCACAGAAAAACAACTTGAAAGATTAAAAGATGCATTACCGTTGTATAGAAAGATACTTGGATACTCCGCAGAGAAATTAGGTGGTTTTTTAGGTTTGAAACGTCAACAAATTAGTAGTCTAGAAACAGGTAGAACTAAACTTACACAAGTGCATTTTCGAGCTATAAGCCAGATTATAAATGAAACAATAGGTGAAAAGTTAGAAAACAATGAAATTAATATAGCTTTGTTTGTGGTTCAAGTTCTTATTAGTGTAAACGAGGAGTATTTAGATGATGAAGAGTACGCACAATGGAAAGATATCTTAACTCAATATTCTAAAATAGATGATGTAGGAGATTCTGATAATCAAGCAAAACTTTTAAAAGGGTTTGCTTTAGCTTCAAAAGATCTAAATATTGGTGATGTTGTACCTTCAATAGAACTTTTAGATGATATTCTTTCTGAGTTTAAAGAGTTTATGCAAAAAATGAATAATATGATAAATGAAGATGAAAAGGAGTAAATGGAGTGAAAACAATGAAATCAATAACTTGTTTTAAAAAGAAAAGTGAAAAAGTATCTAGTTGGATAAAACAACATAAGAAAGAGATATCAATCTCATCAGGAGTGTTAGTATTAACAGGTATAGGGATTGTTATTGGTTTGAGGTTTAAAAGTCAAACTAAACTACTATCTTCTGCAAGAGAAACTACAACAGTTATTAATGATTTTGTTAGTAAAGGTACTCCTAAGTCTTCACATATTAGAAGAGAACATATTAGAACTTTACTTAAAGGAACGGCGTCACCTCAAAAAAGAATCGAAGCAGCTGAAAAAGGTTTTAAACTGCTTTATAACGAAACATTTGTTAAAGAAACAATTGTAAAGGCATAATAAAAAGAAGGAGAAAAAAATGGAATTTTGGGATGGATTTGATTTAGGATTTGAAGAAGGTTCTTGGCATGGATATCTATACGCAATAGATAAATTAAAGGAAATGAGGTTTAGAAGAGAATCTCTTATTGTTGCAGGTACTATTGCAGTTTCTATACCATTAACTGTTCTTGGTATAAAACTATATAACGATTTAAAAAGCAAAAACAAACATAAAAGTTTAAAATAATGAGAAAGGTAGAGTGCGTACGCAAAATGCTTCTTAAATTAACTCAGTTTATTAAGAGTATATCAAACGGAAAAGAACCACTATCTTTATCTTATAGTGATTTTTTTCCACTGGATTCAATTATTGATTACAAAACAATTGAATTTAAAGAAAAACTAACAATAATTAATTTTAGTGAACGATTAAAAAAAGAAACAGGAAAAGCAATTGTTAACATTAACACCAGTAAGAAAAGCTCTTTTAAAGAAACACAAGCAATTATTAATTTAATCAGAACAGAACTAGAAAATAAGGATATAGATATAGAATTAGGTTTTAAACCAAATGAAAATGATAATATAACTTCATTTGATATTGTTTTATACAAAAAATAAAACAGTTCAAAGATTGTATTTAACTTTATTTTTAGCCATTATATTTTTTTAAATCAGGGGATAGGGTTGATATTAAACTATGCATTTAGTATAATGAATTAATACAAACAATTAAACGATATGTTTACGATTGACAAATAATTTAAAGGGGAAGAATTATATGCGAAGACTAAGGATTGCTTTATCGCTTTTTATTTTGTTTTTTATTTTTGGTTGTGATAGTATAACTGCTTCAACAAACCAAAAAACATCAGAAATAACTACTGAAGAACTTATAACTGAAGGCACAACCTCAAATGATCAAATAACAGTAATAGAGAAATTTACTCTTACTATTTTAGATTTTGATGATACAGTGTTATATGAAGAAGAACATGATTATAATGCGGATTTAA
>Ga0265295_1003030_pt1 | contig 25242 bp, 20 predicted proteins | sample Munlansysbiofilm_FD_192503 | JGI IMG/M metagenome (GOLD analysis project Ga0265295, IMG submission 192503) | Leachate microbial communities from a municipal landfill in Southern Ontario, Canada - Methane capture system biofilm | ecosystem: Engineered > Solid waste > Landfill > Unclassified ... | reverse complement strand
TCGTGACCGGGATCTCGTGGTATACCAGCCAGCTGATGCCGGATATCCTCGTGCCCCTGGTGGTGCTGGCCTACCTGCTGCTCGGCCTGCACGGGCAGGCCCTGTGCCGGTGGGAGCGAGCGGGGCTTGCGGCTATGGCCCTGTTGGGACTGCTTTCGCACATGTCCTGCCTGGCCCTGGCGATCGGCCTGGTGGGAGTGACCCTGATCCTGCGGCTCATGGCCCGATGGCGCCACTGGCCGCTGCAGGTGCGGGTCTGGCCCGGCGCGGCCCTGGCTGTCGCCGCCCTGCTGCTCATGCCGACCGTGCATGTGCTTCTCTTCCAGCACCCCGGCTTTACTCCGGGTGGTTCGGCCTTTCTCTACGGCCGGCTGGTTCAGGACGGCCTCGCCCATCGCTGGCTGGCCGACCACTGTCCCGCCGACGGGGTCAGGCTGTGCGCCCTCCAGCAGCGGCTGCCGCACACCGCCGACGAATTCCTCTGGGCCGATTCCTCACCCTTTCGCGACCTGGGCGGCTGGGAGCGGCAGTCCCAGGAGGAACTGGGCCGGCTGGTCCGGGCGACTGTGGCAGCCTACCCGGCAGCCTTTGCCTGGAACTCGCTCCGCTTCACCGCCGTGCAGCTGGTCAAGGTGGCCACCGGCGACGGTCTCGACGAGCATCATGACGCCACTCGGGGTGTGCTCACCGGGGCCCTGCCGCAATCCGCCCGGCCGTACACCGAGGCCCGCCAGCAGCAGGGTGAGGTCAGCCGACAGCTGTTCAAGACCCTGAACCGGGTGCATCGGCCGGTGGCCTGGCTGGCCACTGCCATGCTGCCGCTGCTGCTCGTGTTGGGGGTGCGGGCGCACCGCTTTGATCGCGCCCTGCTGGCGTTTTTTCTGCTGACCGCGCTGGTGGGCAACGCCTTTATCTGTGGGGCGCTGTCCAACCCGCACGACCGCTATCAGAGCCGGGTGGTGTGGATCGCGGTGTTGGCCGTGGGCATGGCGCTGGCAGACCGGGGCCGGCCTGGGGAGGGGGAGAAGGCGAAGGGCTGAGTCGTCCGGGATAAGCTCGGTCGGTGCGCCCGACCGGGAAGGGGGGCGGGCACGGTCAGCGCGACAGCGGCGCGCTCGGGGTGCTCAGGTAGCGCATCCGCTTCATCTCGCTGCGGCCGCGGCTGACCGTATCCAGGATCAGGCCACAGGCGAAGCTGAGGAAGCCAATGGTCATCAGCCCCATGCTGAGCACCGCCGTGGGCAGGCGCGGCACCAGGCCGGTGGTGAGGAACTCGCGCAGGATGGGCAGCATGAGCACCACCGCGACCAGGCAGAAACCGAGCCCGATCAGGCTGAAGAAGGCCATGGGCTTTTCCTCCTTGATGAACACGAGGATCTTCCACAGGATGTGCAGGCCGTCGCGGTACGTGGACAACTTGCTGGTCGAGCCGCTGGGCCGGTCCCGGTAGGGCGTGGCCACCTCAGCGATGGGCATGCGCAGGTGCAGGGCGTGGATGGTGAGTTCGGTCTCGATCTCGAAGCCCACGGCCAGCGACGGGAAGCTCTTGACGTAGCGCCGGGAAAACACCCGGTAGCCGGAGAGCATGTCGGTCAGGCCATTGCCGAAGGTCCGGGCGACGATGGAGGTCAACAGCCAGTTGCCGAACCGGTGTCCGGGCCGGTAGGCCTCCTGGATATCGGTGGTGCGCGCGCCGTTGACCATGTCGAGGTGGTGTTCGCACAGCCGCTGGATCATGGCCGGCGCGGAAGCGGCGTCGTAGGTGGCGTCCCCGTCCACCAGCAGGTAGACCTCGGCATCGATGTCGGCGAACATCCGCCGCACCACGTTGCCCTTGCCCTGCAGCGGCTCGGAACGGACCACGGCGCCGGCGGCCTGCGCCTTCTCGGCGGTGCGGTCGGTGGAGTTGTTGTCGTACACGTAGATGGCCGCGTCGGGCAGCACCCGGCGGAAATCGGCGACCACGGTACTGATGGTCACCTCCTCGTTGTAGCAGGGGACAAGAACGGCGATGGCGGGTGCTTTGGTCATGGCAGGGTGGCGAGGTAGCGGGTGGGTTGGACAGCGCAAAGGTGCAGTCGTTCTGCTGCGGGATCGTCACTGACGCTCCGGCAGGTGGGCGCGGCGACGAGCAGGCCGTAATGGGCCAGGGCCTCCTGGCCAAGGGCCAGCTGGCCCTCCGGGATGAGCAGGTGGAACGGGCCGTTGTGGGTGCGGACCCGCTGGCGGATGCGGGCACTGAACGGCCCGCTGACCTCCGGGCTGATTCCCGCACCCTGGATGCGCACCAGCGGCACCCCGGCCGGGAACAGGTCGCGCGGCGGCGGGGCGGGGGAGAAACCGGCAATCAGGACCATGGCCTTGTCCCCTCCGGCGAGCGGCGCCGTGGCCTGGGCCGTGCGGTCCGTCCCGTGCGGTCGTTGGTCGGTGTGGCCCGGCTGGGCCGTGTAGGCGACCAGGAACAGCAGCGACACGGCCACCCGGCCGCGGCTTGGGAGGCTCGCGGGCAGCTGGCCGATGGCGAGCACAAGGAGCAGCGGGGCGAGCAGTTCCAGACCAAAGGGCTGGCGCGCCGACACAGGGGACAGCAGCCAGCCGAACAGGGCCAGGGCGCCGGCAGCGAGCAGCAGCCGGGTGGCGAACGGCGTGGCCAGTGGCTCGTTCCGGCTTCGTCCGAACAGCAGCCCCGGCAGAACACAGACCGGCAGGAGCAGGGCCAACAGCGGTAACCGCAGGTCGCGCCAGGGGGTCTCACCGGCAGGCAGGGCCAGATCAAGGAACGCGGACGGGGCAGCGAGCCGCCGCCACCAGCCGGCCGGCGGCACGAAGGTGTCCAGACCCGGCACGGCCGTACTGCCGAATTCCCGCATCAGGAACCAGGCCCAGGGGCCGTAGGCCAGGGCAAAGCCGAGCAGCACACCGAACGTGCAGCCCGCGGTCAGCAGCAACCGCCTGCGCCAGTCGGTCCGGATGGCGAGCGGCGCGGCGACAAGACCGAGGGCGACGAGGAGCAGGGTGGGCTGGAGCCCGGCCATCAGCCCGGCCGGCAGGCCACAGCCCAAGGCGGTGAGCATCGCAATGAAGGGTGAGGGGGTCAACAGCAGCCGGCGGCCGGCGAGCAGGAGCAGAAGGGTGGTGAGCAGGCCCGGACCGGTCACACTGTCGGCCACGGTGGTGCCCAAGAGGGTCTGGCCGGCGCCGCCGAACAGGCCCTCCGCGGCCACAGCACTGCAGACCGCCACCTTGCGACCGGCGCCATCGATGACCAGGCTGCGATGGGCGAGGAGAAAGAGGAGCACGAACCCGAGCCCCTGGATCGTGGCGACAACAAACACCGCGGTGCGGGCCTCCAGGTGGCCGGTGAGCAGGGAGAACAGCAGGTCGAGCGCCGGGTTGCCGGACAGCCACCCGGCTGTGGGCAGCAGGTCAAAACCGAGCCGGCCGTACATTGGGGGCAGGCCGAGGTCCCGGCCGAGGACCAGGACGAGCAGGCCGACGAGCGGCGGAACGGCGAACAGCAAGAGCCGGGTCAGGCGGCGGGCCGGAATGATGACAGGCGTGAACAGGGCGTAGGTTTCCATACCGCCTATTCTGCCCGCTCCCTGTTACGCCGGGGTTAGGACTTCGTTGCAAAACGGTGTGGACGGACAGCGGCTGGTGCAGGCGGTGCGCCCATGGCCGGGCACGCCGGTGGGGTTTTCCGGTGCGGGGGGCTCTCTACAGGATACCGAGGAACATGGCCAGGGCGCCGAGCAGGGAGTGGGACAGGGACACCCCCCAGATCGACGCAACTGTGCATCCCCGGCGGCAGTGGCCAACTGGAAGGACGGCTGCTCTTTCGGGAGGAGACCACCCAGGCAGCGGGCGCCATCTTCTGCCCGCCCCATCCGCTCCTGGCCGGCAACATGGACAACAACGTGGTGCAGGCGGTGGCCAACCGGGTGGCCCGGATCATGCCGGTGCTGCTGTTCAACTATCCGGCCGTGGGGACGAGCACCAGCCCCCGGCCGGACCTGCCGCTCTTCGAAGTGTGGCACACGCTTGATCAGCGCAGGGACTACGGCCCGGTTATCGAGGCGGTACGACAGGTGATCGCCTGGAGCAGCAGCTATTTCCGTTGCTACCACCTGATCGGCTACTCCTTTGGCGCCTGCATGGCCCTGGCCGCCCTGACCGCCGCGGCCCTGTCCTACACCGCCATCGCCCCGCCGCTGGCCGAGGAGGATTTTTCCGCACTCCCGACCCTGTCGCTCCCGGTCTGCCTGATCACCGCGGGCCAGGAAGCCCTGCTGGCCGCACCCGGGTCCTGCCCGGCCCAGCCGCGGATCACCCTGATACGCATCGACGGCGCGGACCACTTCTTTCGCAACCGGGAAGAGGTGCTTGCCGGGAGGATTCTGCAATTTTTAAGGAGGTGCCCCCAACCTGCCTGGAGCGCAACGCGTGATTTTTAAGCGGAGCCTCAGCCTCTGCGTCCAGGGCCAACGACTTCGAGACCAACAGGTGGTCAGGCCCGGTCATATCAGCTGCGTCGCCAGCAGGATGGTCGTCGCCGCTGCAATCAGCACCCGGTAGTAGCCAAAAATTTCTAGCCCATGCCGGGACAGGTAGCGCACCATCCATTTGACGGAGATGACCGCGGCGATGAACGCCACCACCACGCCGACGATCAGCGAAACATGGTCAAAGGTTTGCAGCATCAGGTGGCCATGCTTCAGGGTGTCATAGGCGGTGGCCGCACCGAGCGTCACGACCCCCAGCAAAAAGCTGAATTCGACCGCCGCCTCCATGGTCAGCCCCACCAGCAGGCCGCCGACAATAGTGACCAGGCTGCGGCTGACCCCGGGCCACATGGCGATGCATTGGGCGACACCGATGATCAAGGCCATCCGCCAGGTCATGTCGTCGAGCTGGAGGCCGGGATTTTCTCCCGGACTCTGCGTTCGCTGACGCCGACTCACGACCACTATGGCGAGACCCCCGAGCAGCCATGCGACGACAACAGGCCAAGGGCCAAAGAGGTATGTCTTGATAACCTTATTGAACAGCAAGCCTAAAAACGCCGCAGGCAAAAAACCCGCCGTTACGTTTAAAAGCAGACGGCGACCAGCGGCGTCCATTCCCACCACCCCACGCAGGATCTGCTTGACCCGCCCGAAATAGAGCCATAATACGGCAAGGATGGCGCCGGCCTGGATGCAGATGGTGTAGGCGTCAACGGCTTCTTTTGCTCGTTCCCGCTGGCCTGGAGATTGATCAGGATCCTCACCAATGCCCAGGATCTTTTCCGCCAGCAGCAGGTGGCCCGTGGAGCTGACCGGCAGATATTCCGTCAGCCCTTCGACAATGCCCAGAACCACGGCCTGGGTGGTGGTTAGGATTTTCTGCTCAACCGCCACCGAATGGTCCCTGGACAATCCTTGCGAGCCGATGGTTAACGGGGAATATGTCAAAAGTAGCATTGTTACGAGAATGAATTCAACCATCCGTTTTTCCATAATTTATTTCTCCATTCGTTAAGAGTCTATTTTTCCTAAAGGGAAAACAGGGAACGCTCGTCACCATCGAGTGTCGCATTACCCGCCGTCCACGAGGGCATGGTGGTGAGGCGAAGTGACCTGCCCGCACCGGCAGCCAGCCAACATCAGGCCGCCGTGCCCGGGCCGGTCGTCTACCGCCCAACCCGGGGGCGAGCACCAGCGGTGCGGTCCCGACCGGCGCGGATGTCGTGCGCGTCCTGCGGCTGCCAGCGGAGGCCGCCCCGGAACCCGTATCCGCGAAAGAGGTACAGGGTCTGCACGGCCTGCCGGCCGAACCAGGGAGAATCGCGGTGGAGGACGATTGGCTCGACCGGCAGCGAGCGGGTGAACAGGGTGCTGACGGCGGCGGCCGTGGCCGGGTCCTCGAGGATGCCCACCGCGTCCCAACCGACGAGCTGGCGGTCCTCGAACCAGTAATCGTAGACATTCGGTCGGGTCCAGCGGTTGATGGAGACCGTTTGCGGCTGGCCGGGGGTGTAAAAGGCCAGTTCGCTGGCATACTGGTAGCGCAGGCCGAAGAGGAAGGTGCGGTCCGGCCGCTCCATGGCCTTGGCCGCAGCGCCGACCTGGGCGCCCAGTTGGTCCCAGCCGGCACATTCCCTGGCGGTCCGGTCGAGCCGCAGCGGCAGGGGCAGCACCGGGTACACCACCTGGACAATGACCGGCAGGGTGATCGCCGCGGCGGTGACAAGAGCTGCTTTCCAGACGCCCGTCAGGTGCCCGTCGTCCCCGGCACGGCGGCTGAACAGGGCGGCAATGAGCACCAGGGCCGACAGATACACCGGTGCGGGCCAGTTGCCGTAGATGCGCACGTGCAGGGAGAGGAGCAGGAAGACGAGAAAACCGGGGAGCGACAGGCCGACCAGCAGGGCCGCGCGACCGGCCTCCAGCCGGGACCACAGTCCGGGGCGGAACCAGGCCGCGAGGACCAGCAGGAAGACCAGCGGGGTGAGCAGGGCTGCCTGGGAGGCGAAGTAGTCGCCGACAAAGCGCAGCGTGAAAAAGGTCCTGCTGTCGGCGCCGCCCTGGTAGAGCACATGACGGAAGGTGGCCCAGTCGTGCTGGGCGTTCCACACGAGGACCGGGGTGAACAACAGCAGGCCGAGGAGCAGCCCCAGCCAGGGCCAGGGAGCGAGGAGCCGCCGGCGATGGTCCGCGCTGGCCAGCAGGGTGAGGCCGAGCGAGGCCGGAAAGAGCAGCATGGTGTATTTGCACAGCAGGCCGAGCCCGAACCACAGGCCGGTGGCGAGCCAGTGACCACGCCGGTCGGATTCAACCGCCACCGCCGCATGGTAGCAGGCCGCGGCCCAGCAGGGCAGGAGCAGACCGTCCGGGGTGGCAATGAGGGCCGAACCGTTGGTGAGCAGGAGCAGTTCACAGACCAGGCCGGTGTGGAAAGCGACCCGCCAGGAAAACCAGCGGGCCGCGAGCAGGCAGAGGAAGCTGGAGGCGAGGGTCAGCCCGAGAATGGTCGGCAGGCGGACCGCCCACTCGGTGTGGCCGAACAGGGAGGTCGCCAGGGCGATGGCCCAGGCGATCATCGGCGGATGGTCATGATAACCGAGGGCCAGGTGGCGGCTCCACTGCCAGTAGTTGGCCTCGTCCGGGGCGAGCAGGAAGTGGCTGCTGACCGCCAGCCGCAGGGTAAGGGCAAGGAACAGCAGGAGCCAGGTCAGGGTTCGGTGGCTGAGGTGTCGGATGGGCATGGGCGTGTGCCAGGGTTCAGGGAACGATGGAGTGGGTCTGCCGGCAAGCGGCTGCCAGGGGGCGGGCATGCCGACAGCGCCGCTGGCGGTGGTTCAGGCCGGCGATGCGGTGAGTAGCGGGCGCACCAGCGCGAACACCTGGTCGACGGTGATGGCCTGCAGGCACTTGTTGTCGACGCAGGGTGTCTTGCGGTGGTTGGCGGCGCTGACGCAGGGCGAGCAGGCCAGTCCGGCGAAGATCGGCGTGGTGTTGCCCAGCGGCCCGTACAGGGCCGGTGTTTCCGGTCCGAAGAGGACAAAGGTTGGCATCCGGGTGACTGCTGCGAAATGGCCCGGGCCCGAATCGTTGGTCACCATCAGCAGCGCCAGGGTGTACAGCGCCGGCAGCTGCTCCAGGGCCAGGGCGCCGGCAAAATTGATGCAGCGGTCGCTGCCGGTGCGGGCGCACATCGTCTCGGCTTCCTGGCGCTCGCCGGGCGCACCGGTGACGAGCACGAGCAGTTCGTCGTGCTCGGCGATTATCCTCCGGATCAGCTCCACATACCGCTCCGGCATCCAGCGACGTTGTGGCAGCAGTTCGCTGGCGTTCGGGTTGATCAGCACCAGGCGGTGGCGGCCCGGGTTATAGAAGGGCGCCCGGGCATGGATGCACTGGCGTACCACGGCCAGTTCCTCCGGGGAACTGGCGCGCAGCGGCAGCCGGATTTCCTCGTCGCCGACCTGCATCCGGGCGGCGGGCAAGGTGTTCTGACCGGGGAGCAGGGCATTGACCAGACTGACGAAATTCTTGGCGATGTGCAGGTGCGGGTTGTAGAGGACCCGGTGGGTGAGCAGCCCGCCACGGTAGAGGCCTTCGCCGTGAAAGTTGTCGAAGCCCACCCTGTTGACCGCGCCGCTGGCCCCGGCCAGGAGGGCGGTGAAGCGGGAAAACAGCTCCAGGTCGATGACCGTGTCGATCCCCTGCCTCCGTGTCCAGGCGAGGAAGCGCAGCGTATCGGCGAGCAGGGGCAGCAGACCGTGTTCACGCAGGGTGAAGATATTGTCCGCCGGGATGTTGGCGAGGATGTCCAGGCTGGGTCGGTTCTTGTGAAAGATGGCAAAAGACAGTTCGCAGCCCAGCCGGTCGCGGAGTTTCCGCATCGCAGGTTCGGCGAGGATGGTCGAGCCCATTTCGGAGAGTTCGATACAGAGCACCCGCCGTGGTGTTCTCGGGCTCGGTCGGCGGAGGAGGTCGCGCAGGGCGAGCACGAGGGTCAGCAGCCAGGTCAGGGGGGTGCCTGCCCAGCGGTCGATGCGGCGCATGGTGTCGATGTGCATGGTGTGTTACCGGTTGAGAGGGGGGGGAGAGCGGCGTTCGCCTCAGAGCCGGTGCCGCTGCACCAGATAGACGGGGAGCCCGGGCAGCGAGGCAATGAGGTTGACCAGGCCGTAGGTGATCGAGAACGTGAGCACCGCCGATTTGTCCGCCCCGACGAGGAGAAAGAGGCCGACCAGGGCCCCTTCACGGATGCCCCAGCCGGACAGGGAGACGGGCAAAATGGTGAGCAGCACTGCCGGCGGTACCAGCGCCAGGTAGACCTGCAGGGGGTAGTGCAGGCCGGCAGCACTGCCCAGCACCGCGAAGGCGGCCATGGCGAGCAGGTGGGTGAGGAGGGACAGGCCGGTCTGCAGGATCAGGTCCGGGATGGAGGATAACACCTGGCGATAGCGGTTCGAGAGCCGCCCGAGGAAGCCGAGGACCCGACCCCGCTGGAACAGGTCGATCCTGGCGAGAAAAAAGAGGCCCGCCAGGGTGGTGGTGAGCAGGGCGAGGACACCCAGCAGGGGCAGGACGACCCAACCGGGCAGCAGGGCGCGGTTGACCAGCAGGGCGGCGATGTTGAGCAGCAGCAGGCCGGTCAGGCCGATTATCCGGTCGATGCACACACCGAACACCGCGTCCTCCCCATGCGCGGCAACGCGCGCGGCATCGAGGATGCGCAAGCCGTCACCGCCGATGCTGGTGGGTAGTCCCTGGTTGAACAAGGCTCCTTTGAAAAAGCTTCGCAGATAAAAGGCGAACGAACCGGGCACGCCGATACGGTGCATGATCAGATACCATCGACCGGCGGCGACGCAGTTGCTGGCCAGTTGCAGGGCCAGGGCCGCGGCCAGCATCGGTGGCGGGATAGCCGCGACCACTTCGGCCATCGCGTGCAGATCGACAGAGCGGCCGATAAGCAGGAGCAGGACAACGGAAACAGCCAGTTTGACGAGGTGGTGCGTGGCCCCCGCAACACCGCTGCCGGTCAGCAGTCGCCTGCCGCGCGAACCGGCGAGGCGGAGCAGGTGCACTGCCGTGGCCAGTTGGGCGCGTCCGGTCCGCAGGGCAGCGAACCATGGTCGCGCCCATCCCGCAAGCACTGGTGGGCTGGCCGTCGATGCGGCACGATGGGGGCCGGTCAGGACCGGCACCGGCTCGTCCAGACCGAGCAAAGGGGTCAGCAACAGGCCGAGCAGGTGGAGAAGGCCCCAGCTCCAGACGATGTCCGTGAGAAAATGGGCGCCCTGCACCATCCGGGTGAGGCCCATGAGACTGCCGTAGGCGAGGCCCGCCCCCAGCCAGGCGCGAGCCGCCCGGCGGTTGGTCGAGCGCAGCAGGAACCAGGGGGTGGCGAGATAAAAGGCCACCGAGGCGTGGCCGCTGGGAAAAGCTCGGCCCTCCGCGCCGGCGAATGTCGGTGCGTGGAGTTGAACAAAAGGTTGGCTGCCGCCGAAATCGACCACATCCACCGGCCGGGGTCGGTCCCAGTAATTTTTCAGGATGCCGTTGACGAGCAGGCCCGGGCCGAGCAGATAGACGAGCAGCAGAAAGACACAGGCGCGGCGGTGGCGCCGCAACCCGGCCCGGAAGAAACCCGCGATCAGTCCGAGCAGGGCACCGCCGGCAAGCAGCAGGGCCGGCCACTCGCCGTAGCGGTACAGGGTCCGCCAGAGGAGGCGATCGCCGCTGGCAAAGCCGCTGCTCTCCGCATAGAAGAGCCGGGCCGTTTCCCGGTCCAGATCCATGACCGTGATGAGCAATGTTGCGGTCATCAGGGTCAGAATGGTCAGCGTCGCCTGCGTTTTTATAGGCATAAGGGGCAACCCGATGAGGCAAAGGAGTGTTGGGTACTCCTTCTAGCACAGGGTCGATGAAGAAATGGTGAAGAAAAATTTTCTTCGCCGGGCTGAAATTCATCGTTTTTTCATGTGGGCCACATAGAGTCGGGTCAGGCGGCCGTGATGGTCTCGGCCGCACTTTCGGGGGGACGGGACATGCGGGTACTGATCATCGAGGACGAGCCGGAGTTGCGCGAGCAGATCGCCACCACTCTCCGGCGGCAGAACTATACGGTGGACACGGCCGGCGACGGGGCCATCGGTCTGGACATGGTCTGCACCGAGCCCTACGACCTGCTCATCCTCGACATCATGCTGCCGGTACAGGACGGTTTTGCCGTGCTCCGCGAACTGCGGGCCGAAAACATCGCCACGCCGGTGCTCATGCTCACCGCCCGGGTCGAGGTCGAGGACCGGGTCAGGGGGCTCGACCTCGGCGCCGACGATTACCTGCTCAAACCGTTCTCCATGGCGGAACTGCTCGCCCGCATCAGGGCCCTGCTGCGGCGCAGCCACACCCAGACAAGCCCGCTGCTGACCGTGGGCGACATCCACCTGGATACCGGTACGCGGGAGGTGACCCGCAACGGTCAGCCCGTCAGTGTCACCCGCAAGGAATTCGCCCTGCTCGAGTTCCTGCTCTACAACCGCAACCGGGCCATCTCCCGGTTCAACTTGGCTGAGCATGTCTGGGGCGATGCCTTCGACCCCTTCACCATGTCCAACACCATCGATGTGCACATACGCAACCTGCGCCGGAAACTGGATGACCAGGCGGGCCAGGTGATCGTCACCGTGCGCGGTATCGGCTACATGGTCAGGGACGCGCAACCATGAAGATCCGCACGCGCATCGCCTTGTGGGTCAGCCTGGCCGGGCTGGCATCAAGCACCGTTCTCTCTCTGGTTATCTTTTTCCTGGGCTTGGAAACGCCCCGGGAATATCTCGACCAGGAACTGGACCTCCATGCCCGTGCCGTGGCCGAGGAACTGACCCGGGAGTTGCAGGCGAATCGCGGCCTTGTGCCGCAGAGGCTTGAACTCTTCTCCCGGCTGTACTGGATGCGGATCTACGATGAACAGAGGCAGCCGGTCTTTGCCTCGGAGTTGGCCAGAGAGATCCCCTTGCCCTTAAAGACGCCGGGCGACAGCTACCTCGTGCCCACGGAACTCCCCCTGAATCGTTTTTTCAGTGACGAAGGGGCGAACGAGCGGACAGCCTTTTGGAACCGGGTGTTTAGCATCCCGGTGGGCGAAGCGGCCTACTTGGTACACCTCGCCCGGCCGGTGGAGAGCCTCGTCTGGGAATCCATCGAGACAACGGCGTTGGTCGGTTTGGCCCTGCTCGCCTCGGTCGTGGTGTTGATCGTGGTCAGCTACCTGGTCGCCGGCAGGATCCTGCAACCGATCCGGGAAATCAACAGCCTTGCCCGCGAGATCAATGAGAATACCCTGGCCACTCGCCTGCCGCGCACCGCCAGTGGTGACGAAATCGACGAACTGGCCGCCTCGCTCAACCAGATGTTCGATCGCCTGCAAACCTCCTTCCGCCGCCAGAAGGAGTTCGTCGCCAACGCTTCCCACGAACTGAAGACACCGATCACCCTGCTCAGGCTTTCCCTGGAGGAAACGCTGCAGGACGAGCGCCTGCCCGTTGATGTCCAGGAACGGCTGCTCGCCCAGGAACGCGCCCTGTCGCGCATGCAGCAGCTGGTCAAGAACCTGCTCGATCTCTCCCGGCTGGAGTTGACCGAGCGCCTGGAGCGGACGACCTTCTGCCTGCACGCGCTCCTGCGCACGGTTCTCGAAGAATTCCAGGTGCTGCTGGACGAGCGCCGGCTCACCCTGCAGGCCGATCTCGACGGTGCTCTGCCCATCCAGGCGGACCGGGAGAAGATCCAGCGGGCGCTGATCAACCTGATCGACAATGCCATCCGTTATAACGTCCCGGGAGGGACGGTGACCTGCCGCACCTTCCAGGAAGCCACCCGGGTCCGGGTGACCATCACCAACACCGGCCAGGGCATCGCCGCCGAGGATCAGGTGCGGATTTTCGACCAGTTCTTCCGTGGCGAGAAATCCCGCGCCAGCGAACACGGCGGAGCGGGACTCGGCCTGACCATCGTCCAGCGCATCGTTGAACTGCACGGCGGTCGCCTGACCATCGACAGCGCCCCCGCCGGCCCGACCTGTCTGCAGGTGGACCTGCCCCGAATCCCGGGTGTAGCCTCGCCAGCCGGGCCCTGACCAGCGGTGGCCGGGTGACGGGCACGGTTCGTCCGCAGCCGGCGAGGAAAGGAACCTGGTTCCGGCGGCCGACCGCTGGCAGAGGATGCTTGGGCGCTGGAATCAATAATTACGATAAGTTACAAGAGATTTATTAGTTTAAAATACCCAAATGGATATTTAAAAGAAGGAGCGTTGGACGCTTAATCATTTCTTCATGGGTGGTGGGGTAAAAGAGCTCACCACTCACCCGATCATCCATGGAGAAACAAATGTTTGCATCCCCCCAAATATTCCCTCAAAAACAAGGTCCTCGCAGCGTCTCTGCAACGTTCACTGATCGCGTCGGCCTGATTCGTGCTGTCTTTTCAGATACGAGATCCTCGATTTTATTGACGACTGGACTTTTTTACCTCACTGTTTCGATTTTACTTCGGCTTGTTCTTTTTTTCATCTTCGCGGCGCAGACAACCTCGGCGGTCTTCTTGTTTCCGACCGTCGGTCTTGGTTTGATCAATGATCTTGCCACGCTTCTTCCTCTTCTTGGTCCGTTATCATTCTACCTTTTCATCCTGTCCGGCAAATTTCACCAATCGGTAACGGGAAAAATTCTTCTTGCCCTGGTCATTTGGATACAGTTTTTTTCAACGCTGTACCTCGCTATAATACAGTTCTATTTCTTCAAGGAATTCAACGCTCGATTCAATTTGGTGGCAGTTGATTATCTTCTTTATCCCCATGAGGTTTTTGGAAATATCGTAGAATCCTACCATGTTGTCACGTTTCTCAGTATCGTTGCTCTCTGTGCCAGCGGACTGCTGATTCTCTACGGGCACCAATTAAAGAAAACATCAATTCCTCAGCAGTCTTTGTCAAGGCGAGCTGGATGGTTCGCAGTGCATGCAGTGCTCATGGTGCTCTGCCTGTCACTTTTCTCAACACATAACCTTGATTTTTCTCGAAACAGAATCGTCAATGAAATTAGCGCCGATGGAATCAGTAGTTTTTTTGAAGCGTTGCATACCAACCATCTCGACTACAATGCCCTTTACAGAACCGGCGATGCGCAGGTTCTCTTGAGTCTCCTGAAAAAAGAACTGGCAACCGACACCAGCAGGACGCCAGCAAACGGTTTGGGTATCAATCGCGTCAGTACCGGGTCCGGTCAGGGGCTGGGAAAATTGAATGTGGTCGTTATTGTCGAGGAGTCGTTTGGTTGTGAGCAGGTTGACGCCTGCGGTCAAGGACGTGACATGGATGCCGCAATGGCCGCCTCTTCCGCACGGTTGACCCCAAAATTGGATGCACTGGCCAGACAGGGGCTGTTTTTCAACAAAGCCTATGCGACCGGAACACGAACGGTACGCGGACTCGAAGCGATCACCGCCTCGTTTCCACCGATACCGAGCGAATCCATCGTCAAACGACCGGGAAACGATCACATGGCGACATGGGGAAAAATCATGCGAGAAAATGGCTATCACACCAGTTTCCTCTACGGCGGGTTCAGCCAGTTTGACAACATGAAGCCCTTCTATGCCGATAACGGCTATGCGGTCAGTGACCGGTTAGACATCGAACATCCCCGGTTCAGCAATATTTGGGGCGTATCGGATCAGGACCTCTTTGACCACGCCCGCGCCTATTTCGATCAGCAGGCGGCGACCGGCGCGCCATTCTTCTCCATCATCATGACGACATCCAACCACTCACCGTACACCTTTCCCGCGGGTATCGATGGGGTACGACCGCGTGGGGGGGGACGCCAGGATGGTATCCGTTACGCCGATTACGCCTTGGGAGAATTTTTTGAAAAAAGCACGAACGCGGCGTGGTACGCAAACACCCTGTTCGTTGTTGTTGCCGATCACGGGGCCAGGGTCTACGGCAGTGAAAGGATTCCACTGCAAAGTTATGAGATCCCGCTGTTGATCATGGCTCCAGGGCAAATAGAACCCCGGCAGGTGGCGAGCCCTATCAGCCAGATGGATATCGCCCCGACGGTGCTGGGATTATTGGGGCTCCCCTATCAGGCGCCGTTCTTTGGCCAAAATATTTTGGCCGAAAACGAACAATCCAGAATCTTGCTGTTCAATCACAACCACGATGTTGCCCTCTATCAAGACGGTAAATTGGCTGTTCTCGGGCTAAACAACAGTGTACACACCTACAGGTACCGACTCGGCGAAGATCGTCTCGAAGAGATTGCCAACGATAACGCCCTCGCCGATCTTGCCGCCGCCTACTATCAAACAGCCTTCAACCTCTTCACTCAGCGTGAGTACTTGTAAAATTGTTCAACTCAACTGGCTATGGGGTCACAAGTTTTTCTGATTGCCACCGCATCTCGGCCAGCTTGAGCAACCGCTGCGGAACGGGCTGGGTGGGCACGGCGGCCGCCTGACCATCGATAACGCCCCTGTCGGCCCGACCTGTCTGCAGGTCGATCTGCCCCGCATCCCGGGCGCCGCCTTGCCCGCCGGGTCCTGCCCCCAGCAGGTGGCCACGCCGGTGCTCATGCTCACCGCCCGGGTTGAGGTCGAGGACCGGGTCAGGGGGCTCGACCTCGGCGCCGAGGTTTACCTGCTCAAACCGTTCTCCATGGCGGAGCTGCTCGCCCGCATCAGGGCCCTGCTGCGGCGCAGCCACACCCAAACGAGCCCGCTGCTGATCGTGGGCGACATCCACCTGGATACGGGTACGCGGGAGGTCAGCCGCAATGGTCAGCCGGTCAGCCTCACGCCCAAGGAGTTCGCCCTGCTCGAGTTCCTGCTCTACAACCGCAACCGGGCCATCTCGCGGTTCAATCTGGCCGAGCATGTCTGGGGCGACGCCTTTGACCCCTTCACCATGTCCAACACCATCGATGTGCATATCCGCAACCTGCGCCGGAAACTGGAGGACCAGGCGGGCCAGCTGATCGTCACCGTGCGCGGCATCGGCTACATGGTCAGGGACGTGCAGGCATGAGGATCCGCACCCGCACCACCCTGTTGGTCAGCCTCGCCGGGCTGGCGTCGACCGCGGTGCTCTTCCTGATTGTCTTTTTCTGGGGACTGGAGACGCCCTACGAGTTCCTCGACCAGGAACTGGAGATCCGCGCCCGCAACGTCGGCGTGGAACTGGCGCGGGAGCTGACGGAACGCGGTGGGGTGGTGGGAGCGGATCTGGAACGGTTCACCCGACTCTACTGGGTGCGGATCTACGACGAGCGGCGGCAGCTGGTCTTCGCCTCGGCACTGGCCGGAGAGATCGACCTGCCCCTGCCGGCGGCGGGCAGGGGCCACCTCGTCCCCACCAACCTCGCCCTGAACCGGTTTTACGACGAGGAAGGAACGGACGAGGCGACCTCTTTCTGGCACCGGGCGTTCAGGGTTCCGGTGGCCGGGACCACCTACCTGGTGCACGTGGCCCGGCCGGTGGAGAGCCTGGTATGGGAATCGGTGGAGGCGGCAACGGTGATCGGCTCGGCCTTGCTCGCTTCCGTCCTGCTGCTGGTCGTGGTCAGTTACCTGGTCGCCGGTCGGATTCTCGGCCCGGTCCGGGAGATCAACCGGCTGGCCCGCGAAATCAACGAGAACACCCTGGCCAGGCGCATTCAGCTTGTTGCCAACGGTGACGAAATCGACGAACTGGCCGCCTCGCTCAACCAGATGTTCGATCGCCTGTACACCTCCTTCCGCCGCCAGAAGGAGTTCGTTGCCAACGCCTCCCACGAACTGAAGACTCCGATCACCCTGCTCAGGCTTTCCCTGGAGGAAACCCTGCAGGATGAACGTCTGCCCGTTGATGTCCAGGAACGGCTGCTCGCCCAGGAACGCGCCCTGTCGCGCATGCAGCAGCTGGTCAAAAACCTGCTCGATCTCTCCCGGCTGGAGCTGACCGAGCGACTGGAGCGGACCACCTTCTGCCTGCACGCGCTCCTCCGCCTGGTTCTCGACGAATTCCAGGTGCTGCTGGACGAGCGCCGGCTCACCCTGCACGCCGATCTCGCCGGTGCGCTGCCCATCCAGGCGGACCGGGAGAAGATCCAGCGGGCGCTGATCAACCTGATCGACAATGCCATCCGCTACAACGTCCCGGGAGGGTCGGTGACCTGCCGCACCTTCCAGGAGGCCACCCGGGTCCGGGTGACCATCACCAACACCGGCCAGGGCATCGCCGCCGAGGATCAGGTGCGGATTTTCGACCAGTTCTTCCGCTGCGAGAAATCCCGCGCCAGCGAACACGACGGCGCGGGACTCGGCCTGACCATCGTCCAGCGCATCGTTGAACTGCACGGCGGTCGCCTGACCATCGACAGCACCCCTGCCGGCCCGACCTGTCTGCTGGTGGACCTGCCCTGTATCCCGGACGTTGCCCCTCGTCCTCCAAACCTCGCCACGGCCGCTCGACCAGGTCACGGACCTACCGACCGGTCAGCTTCCCCCTGATCAGGTTCGGGTTGTGTGGCTGCACTGCGAACTGATCACCCCTGGCCAGGGTGCCCAAAGGTCGATCATTGAGGGTCGACTCGCCGGCTTGGTTGGCGTCCCGGGCGGCCGGCCGGGAGGCGCGGGCGATGGCCTCGCCGGCGATGGTCGCGCCCAGGTGCTCCATCTGTCGGGTGAGGGCCGCCACGCGCGTGTCCGGCAGCAGCCCCGGTCCCCGGTCGGCCCAGGTGGTGACGATGCGCGAGGCCAGGCTGACCACCTCGCCGTTTGTCCGGTCGATCTCCAGGTCGATGTCCGCAAAGCCCGTGCCCCAGGGCCAGGCCTGGGCCACCAGCGTTTTCCGGCCGCCGCCGTTGTCCACCAGCACGTTGTGAAAGGTGTGGGTGTGACCGGCGAGCACCACGTCCACCCCCCCATCCAACCGGCTGACCACGCCGGCAATGTCGCCCACGAGCGGGGGCGTGCCGTCCGCCTTCGGCTCGGCGTGCTGCCAGCCGCCCTGGTGCATGATCACCACAAAGGCGTGCACGCCCTGGGCACGCAGTCGTCGCACCTGGTGGTTGATGGCCTCGTCCTCTACGCGCAGTCCGTGCAGCTGCTCCGGGGTGAGGAACTGCCCGGCCTTCCTGAGGATCGCGCCGATGAAGGCTACCTTGACGCCGTCCACCCGGCGCACCACGGCCGGCGGAAAGACCGGCTCGCCGGTCGCCGTGCGGACCAGGTTGGCACAGAGCTGACCGGCCTCCTTTAGAGGAACATGGTCAACCCCTTGACCCGGTATTCGGCGAGGAAGGTCTCCACCTGGCGGCGGATCTCGTCGCGGATCACCCGTATTTCCTTGAGTTGACTCTCGCGATCGCCCTCCAGGGTAGACGGGTCGGTAAAGGGCCAGTTGAGCCGCAGCGAGCGCCCGGGGAAGGGGGGGCACAGATCACTCGCCTTGCGGGAGCAGACCGTGATCACCAGGTCATACCGGCGGCCCTGCTTGAGCAGGTCGAGGGCGGTCTGGGTGGTCGCCCCGCGCAGGTCATGGCCGATTTCGCCCATGGCCTCGATCACCAGGGGGTTGACGGTCCCGGCTTCCAGGCCGCAGCTTTCCACCCGGAAGTCCCCGTTGCCGAGGTGTTTGAGGAAGGATTCGGCCATCTGGCTGCGGGCCGAGTTGTGTTCACAGACGAACAGCACATGGAGCATGGGACACCTCGGGGGAAGAAAGGGGCAAAGGGGCGATCGAGCACGCAGACCCGGTACTCTGATCGAAATTGACGGGAACGATTGTACCAGGAGCAGATGAGCGCAGTGTTCAGAAACGGTGAGGAATGCGTTGCCCGGTCAGAGCACCAGGGGTCCGGGCCAACCAAGGGCAAACACAAGCCGAATACGCAGCCAACAATCCGGTGGTAGAGAACAAGAAAGAACTCCTGACGACAACACCCTCCGATGGCGGACGGCCGCGCGAGCCAGGGCCGGCGGATCGCGCCCCTGCCCGGCTGTTGTCCCGAACCATCCCCGTGAGTCGAGGAAAACCCATGCACACAGCGACGACCTTGCTCGAGCGAACCACTTTCTGGCCGGTGCTGCAGGCCTTGACCAGCCCGGGCCGTGTCTTTGCCCTGGCGAACGACCCGGCTGGGACCCCGGCGGTGCTGCAGCTGCTCGGCTGCCTTATGGACCGGGCCACCACCTTTGCCGCCGTGGACGGGCCGCCCTTGGACGCGGCCATCATCCACCACACCGGCAGTCGCCGGGTCCCCCTGGAAGAGGCGGACTGGATCATCGCCGCCAGGGGGCGCACCGGCGGCCGGATCTCCTGCTGCCGGCGGGGGACGCCGGACAACCCGCACCGGGCGGCCTGTGTGCTCTTTCTGGTGGAGAGCCTCGAGGCGACCGGGGCGCATTGCATGCTCACCTGCCCCGGGGTGCGGGGATTCACCTTCCTGGGCATCCGGGGCATGGACCTGTGCGAGCTGCATTGCCTGCGGGAGGTGAACCGCGACCCCGGCCGCGGCGTGGACGCCCTGTTCCTCGATCGGCACAACCGGATCGCCTGCATCCCCAGAGCGGCGAGGATCGCCGCCTCCTGACAGGCGGCCGGAACCGCCCGTTCAGAGCACCGGGGCGAACGCCGGGTGGCTTGCCGCATCGAGGATGTAGAGACTGGAGCCGGGCATGGCCTTGGCATGGTGCTTGGCGCTAGCCGCTGCGGTCGAGAGGTGGACGGCGGCCGATTCCTCCGCCTCTCCGCTGACCACCACTGCGCCGACCGAGAGGGTCATCTTGCCGTAGTCTCGCGGCACCCCCTCCCGGTCGGTGGCCGTGATCACGCAGCCGATGTGGCCGTTGTAGAAACCGGAGATGCAGTCATCGAACTGCTGGAGAACGGAACGGACGGCCGCCTCCCAACTGTTGCCGCGGAGGATGACAACAAAATCGTCGCCGCCCACATGCCCGACAAAGTCCTCCGGGCCGGTGAGCGTTGCGGTGAGCAGTTCGGCGACAAACTCCAGCACCTTGTCACCGCGGCTGAAGCCGAAAAAGTCGTTGAAGGGCTTGAAATGGTCGAGGTCGAAATAGCAGACAACGAAGTCGGCTTTCGCGGCAAAGAGCCGCTGCAGCTGCTGCTGGATGGGTACATTGCCGGGCAGCAGGGTGAGCGGGTTGGCGTAGCGGGCGCGGGTCACCTGCAGCGTGGTGATTTCCCGCAGCAGATCGATCAGCCGGCCCTTGCCAAGCACGCTGCCGCCGTCGACCACGATGAATTCATCGGTGTGGATGTCGAGCGAGGTGGTCAACCGGAAGCTGGCTTCCTCCAGCGGGGTCTGTTTGTCGACCTGCAGGACGTTGCGGTTCACGAAACGGAAGATCTGCTGCCTGCCATGCAGCTCCTTGCCGTACAGGCTGGCGTACAGGTTCATGAACGACTTGCGCAGGACCAGGCCGAGGATTTCGCCGTGACTGGTGACCACGATCGACTCCAACTCCGGCATGGTCGTGAACAGTTCGCCCACCCGCAGGAACCGGGTGGAGGCCTCCACCGTGACTGCCGGCCGGCAGAGCGTGTCCACCGTGGGCACCCCCGCCTCGAGGTCGGCGCGCTCCTCGCTGCGGAACAGGCGCGGGCTCAGGCTGGTCGGCGGCACCTCGGTCGGCCGGCAGAAATAGTACCCCTGCACCATTTCCACTCCGAGCTTGCGCAGGGTGGCGTATTCCTTTATCGTTTCAACACCTTCGGTGATGACCCGGCAGCCCAGGCTGGTGGCGATCTTGTGGATGGCGCTGACGAACTGCTGCTTGGTCCGGTCCTCGTCGATCCCCTGGATGAAATGACGGTCGATCTTGACGATGTCCGGGCGGATTTCCGACCAGAGTTTGAGGCCGCTGTAGCCGGCGCCGAGGTCGTCCAGGGCCACCCGGAACCCCATCCGGCGAAAATGTTCCAGCCCCTTGCGCATCAGGTGTACATCCTCCACCGGGTGGGTCTCGGTCAGTTCGATGATCACCCGGCCCGGAGACAGCCCGACCCGTTCGAGCACGGCGAGTGTCTGGCCTTCCCGGTAGTTTTCGCTGGCCAGGCTGTGCGGGTCGACATTGATGAACAGCCGCCCCGGCAGCCCCAGTTGGGCAAAGCGCTCGATCACCCGCTCGCGGCATATCAGGTCGAGTTCGGCCAACTGGCCGAACTGGTTGGCCGCGTTGAACAGGCAGTCGGCGGAATGGAGCACGGTGTTGACCGGGCCGCGGGCCAGTCCCTCGTAGCCGTAAATCTGCTGGCTCTGCAGGTGAATGACCGGTTGAAAGTGGACGGTGATATCCTTCATGCCAATGACCTGGGTGAACAATGCTTCCGTTGAATTTTTCATCGGTGTGCTCATGTCTTTGTCCTGCGGCGTGGTGACCGCGGTGGAGCCTTTGCCTCGCAAGGGGTTTCGTCCCCCCTGCCCGGAGGCTATCATAGCAGAGGCTTGGTTAGCAGTCGGTGAGGAGTGGATGAGGATTTTCCCCTGGTCGGGCGGGGCCGCGTGGGTCGCCGTCACGGCGCCACGGTGTGGCAGGCTGATGGCATGAAGCGCCAACTCGTCATGGGCGACCTGCACGGTTGCTACGATGCCCTGCGGACCCTGTGCGACGCCGTCGGCCTCACCCCGGCGGAAACCCTCATCACCCTGGGCGACTATGTGAACAAAGGCCCGGACTCGAGGCGGGTGATCGACTGGCTGCTCGAACTGGACGGCTGGCTGACGCTCTTGCCGCTGCGGGGCAACCATGACCTGCTCATGCACAACGCTCGTCATGATCAGGCAGCCTACCACCGCTGGCAGAGGGCGGGCGGCGAGGCGACGCTCCGCTCGTACGCCGGATCGACCGGCCGCGTGGGCACGCTCGCCGACGTGCCGGCGTCGCACTGGCAGTTCCTCGACAACCGGCTGGTGGCCTCTTTTGCCACCGACACCCACTTCTTCGTCCACGCCGGCGTGGACCCGGCCCTGGCCCTGGAGGATCAGGCACCGGCGATGCTCTACGAATGCACCTTCAGCGACCCGAAACCGCACTGTTCAGGAAAAATCATGGTGTGCGGGCATACCGCGCAGAAATCCGGAGTGCCGCTGGTCACCGGCCACGCCATCTGCCTGGACACCTGGTGCTCCGGCAGGGGCTGGCTGTCCTGTCTGGATCTTGGTTCAGGTCTGGTCCATCAGGCGAATCAGGGGGGAGCAACCCGGGTGGTGCGCTTGCCCGCGCCGGGTTAGAGAGATGGGAGAACGCGCGTTCTCCTGTCGTCAAGACAGGTCTACCGGCCGTTTCAAGGTTCGCCGGGGAGGGAGAAGGCCAGCTTGAGAGCGCGGAGCATGGCCCGCTTTTTGCTTTGATGGGCCTGCATGCGCCGCAGGATTCCGTCCAGCAGCTGCACGGCGGTGACGATGTGCGGTCCCTTGTTGAGCATGACACATTCAGCGCGATGCCCCATGGCGGCGTCGGTGATCTCGGCCCGAGACGGCATCCCCTTCTTGGCCAGCGTCTCGAGCACCTGGGTCGCCCAGATCACCGGCACATGGGCGGCCTCGCAGATCCACAGGATCTCCTCCTGCACCTCGGCCAAACGCTCGAAACCGCACTCGACCGCCAGATCGCCGCGGGCGATCATCACCCCGCAGCACGGTGTGCGCATGGCGGCGAGCAGCATGCCGGGCAGGTTTTCAAATCCCCGCCGGGTTTCGATCTTGAGCACCACCGCAGGCTGCGGGCCCTGCTGTCCGCCCAGGTGCGCCAACAACCGGCCCACATCCTCGACACTGCCCGCAAAGGACAGCTCGACCACGTCGGCGTGCCGGGTGATGAAGGAGAGATCCTCGATATCCTTGTCCGAGAGGGCGGACAGGGTTAGGACGCTTTCTGGCAGGTTGATGCCCTTGTCGCCGCGCAGTTTGCTGCCGCCCGGCAGGGCGTGGGTGATCCGGACGTCGGCCTGGTCGTCCTCCACCCGTTCGATGACGCCGCCGATCCTGCCGTCGTCGAACCAGATGCTCTCTCCGGGGCGGACATCGTCCAGCACCTCCGGCAGGGTGCAGCCAATAATCGCCGGGGTGAGGATGCGTCCGGCCGAGTCAAAGGTCGCGGCCCGGCCAGGCAGGTTGTCCCGGCCGAGGATGAGCAGGTCGCCCTGACGGACAACCAGTTCCGCCGCACCGGGGGGCACCGGCCCGACCCTGGTCTCGAAAGAGCCCTTGTCGTCCTGTTTCGCACAGCGCAGGACGGTGTCCGGGACGAGATAGGCAGTTTTGCCCAGTTCCGCCCAGCATCCCGGCCCAGTCGTGTCGACGATCGTCATCGAAAGACGCGAATCCCTGGCATCGACAAATTTGATGCGCTGGCCGGTGTGCAGCCGGGCAAGCCAGCATGACGACACCTCCAGGCAGGCATCGGCAGGGGAGGGGGACGGATGCGGATTGCAGTCGGCCGTCAGCCAAATGCGTGCCGGCGCGACCACCCGGCCGAACTCATCCCGGCGCGGGCGAAGGTGGAGCACCGCCGGCCCGGTCTCGATCTCGCCGGTGCGCAGTTTGGGACCGCCCAGGTCCATCACCACCCGGCAGGAACGGCCCAGCGCCTGCTCGGCCCGCCGCAGGTGCTCGATCATGCGCCGCCAGGCGTCCTCGTCGTCATGCGCGCAATTGATGCGCATGCAGTCCATGCCCTGCTTGAGCAGGGTGTGGATGAGGGTGTAGTCCGTGGCGGCCGCACTGGGCATGGTGACCATGATTCGCACCTCGCGACCCGGTGTGGGTGGCCCGAGCAGACATTCGGTATGACGGGCGAGCAGGTTGGCACCCTCGGTAAAATCCCATTGCGGTGGGTCTTCGCGCGTCCGTTTCGCTGCCGGTTTGGTCAGCTGCGTCAGGGTGTCGAGTACGGCGTCCAGGGTCGCGAGCACATGCGATTCAGCTCGCCCCAGCGACGACAGCCCGAGTGCGGCCAGCCGCTGCTGGAGCGGGCGGAGATCGCGACGCCGAAGCGCCAGGTAGTGGAGCAGGTTGCGGGCGCTCTGAGTGTAATTGGGGTGCACCGCATCGAGGAGGGACTGGCAGTGTTCGGCCTCGTCGGCCAGTTCGGCGCGCAGGGCGGTCAGTTCGGCCAACAACCTCTCCTGCTCGCCAAGGGCTGTTTGTCGGCCCGTTCCTCTTCGTTGTCTGGGCATGGGGTCTCGTTGTTCCTGTTCAGATGGCGCGGTCTGCGGGTCGACGGCGAGGCCCCCTGTGCGGGGCGATCGTGCCGTGCCCGCCGCGGGGTGGCCGACCAGCAGGGAAGCTGAGGCCCATAGATTATGACCGCAGTTTGTTATCAGTTTGTTAGGATTTGAACAGGAGAGAAGCGCGGGCATCGGCGTGCTGCCGTTCCCGGTCGGGTGGGTGCCGGGGAGATTTCCCTGCGGAGCGATATCGTGGGGGACGATTTTTTTGCAGGCGGCGGGTAGGATGGGGCGGCCGACACCCTGCCCCGCGCCTGTCCGGATAGGGCGGAAGCCCGCTCCACGACCTGTTGCGTCCCTGTGCGAGGAGACCCCATGGACCACGATTCCGACCGCGACCCCCTGCTCGAAGACGACGAGACCCTCGATTTTCTCCTCTACCGGGAGATGGAGCGCGAAGGCAATCGGCCCGCAAAGGGTGGCTGTCTGGGCAGCCTGCTCCTCCTGCTGGTACCGGCCGGCCTGCTCCTGCTTGGCGCGCTGCGCTAGCTTCACGAACCCGACTTTCCGATCGACGGTTTTTGAGCCGGTATCCGCCGGCCGTCGATCTGTTCCGGATTTCCCCGTTGCTCGTCTCACTGCTGCCGCACCGTGCCCGGGTCGAGGGCTGGCCGATGCGCTCCGGCAACGCAGGTGCAGCCTCGCTGGAGCGCGAAGAACCCCGAGGGGCAGGGTGAATCGGGTGAGGTGAGGGGGGCCGCCGGCAGGACTTATCGGCGCGGGCTGAGAATGCGGTGGAGCAGGGTGGTCAGGCTGCGGCTGGTGAGCGGTTTCCAGAGAATTTCCGTGATATCGGCACCGCGCGCCAGCTCCTCGGTGTCGTGGCTGCCGCCGGTGCAGAGCACCACCGGGAGGTCGGGTCGGACGGCGCGCAGCAGCGCGGCCAGCTCCGTGCCGGACAGGCCGGGCATGATCTGGTCGGTAATGACCGCGTCGAACCGATCGGGCTGGTCACGGAACAGCCGCAGGGCCACGGCGCTGTCGGTGCAGACCGTGGCCTGGCAGCCGAGCCGGGTGAGCATCAGCCGGGCGAGTTCGGCCAGGTTGGCGTCATCGTCGACAAAGAGGATGTGGGCCCGTACCTCGGTCGTGGCGTCGTTTGCACGGCCGTGCCGATGTGCCGTGCGCGTGCCGTTCTTTCCCATGGCGGAACCCGTGTTCATTTTTCAAGAGGAGTGGCGGCGTCCGACGTTGGCCTGTTGCCGGGACCTGCGGACCGGATTTCGCCCGCCACTGCGGGGAGCAGGTCCACTGCTGTGTTACCGGTCGCAGCACGGTCTGTAAACAGCGCGAAGGCGTCCAGTCCCGTTTGGGAAGCGTCATGCGGCACGGTCCGGCAGGAGCAGGGCACGGGTTCTGTTGTGCCCTGCACAAGGGCCGGTCCGCTGTCCCGCATACCCGGAAAGCGTAGCCGGCAGCAGCTTTCAAGTCGAGCCACGGGTGGTGCGGCGG
>Ga0265295_1003029_pt1 | contig 25242 bp, 22 predicted proteins | sample Munlansysbiofilm_FD_192503 | JGI IMG/M metagenome (GOLD analysis project Ga0265295, IMG submission 192503) | Leachate microbial communities from a municipal landfill in Southern Ontario, Canada - Methane capture system biofilm | ecosystem: Engineered > Solid waste > Landfill > Unclassified ... | reverse complement strand
GATGTGGCAATGGCGGCGGAGGTGGTCTTCAAACTGGGAGGGCCGCATGGGCGGATACAGCGGGACAGGGACGGCGCCGGCGAGCAGCACCCCGAAAAAGCAGAAAAAATACTCAAGACTGGTCGGCAGCATGAGGGCCACGTTTGCCCCGGGTTCCAGGCCAAGCGCCTGCAGGCCGGCGGCAATGCCAGTGGCCTGTTCGAGCAACTGCCGGTGGGTGACGGCCACCGGTTCGTCCCCGGCTGCATAGAGGAGGAGGTGCGTCTGCTCCCCTGCCCGGGCTGTCTGCAGGCGCAGCACCTCCACCAGGGTCTGCGCCTCGTCGGCGATGCCTGCCCGGTGTGCCTCCCGCTCCGGCGGCAGTTGCCGGTCGGCACCGGCCGGTCTGCTGCGGGCCGAACCCTGCGTCAGGGCGCGCACCAGATCGCGGATCGTTTCGGCGCGGGTGAGCACCTCTTCCCCCAGGGTCAGGCCGCACCCTTTTTCCAGCCGCGACAAGAGTTCCACCCTGGTCAGGCTATCGAAACCCAGATCACGCTCCAGCGAGCTGTCCAGATCAAGGCGCAGGTTTTTGCGGCCAGGATCAACTTCTCCGGCCAGCTGCGCGGCCAACCGGCAAACGGTTTTGGCGTCCGCAGGCAGCGGTTCGGCGGTCGCAGGCGACCTTTCCGACGCCAGTGGATGCTCGCCGGGTACCATCTTCCGGTTCTCTTCCCCCCTCTCTTCCGCCAGCTGCCGTGTCATCATGCCAGCCGGTGCTCCCTGTTTGTTTTCACCGGTGCATCTGCCCCTGTGATTCAGCCAACGAGAAACAGTACCCTGCTGTTGGAACCCGATCGTTTTCGATCATCTTTCGGCCCGTTTGCGGACCCCGGATGCCTCCGGAAAATGCCTTTTCGACATCCGGACGCCGCCCACCTTGCACCAGGGCCGCGGTCCCGTATCGGTCCAGATTGCAGGCCAGGTTACGTAAAGCCCCTGTGGTCGTCGGTTTTATTTCCTCCGCCACGCTCCGTTCATCCGGATATATTGCCCTGCCGGGGTTTTTTCCATGGCCTTTTGCCCGGCAAGCTGTTCAACCGCCTGCAGTGGCGTGTTGTTTCGCCTGGCAATGGCCTCGTACTGCTTTTTGCGCTGGGCATTGATCGATTGGGCCAGGTTTTTTGCCTCGGTGTGTGCCGGCTGCACCGGCGCCAGGTAACCGGTGGGCGTTTCGCCGACCAGTCCCTGGGCTTTCGCTGTTTGCAGATCAAGGCAGAAACCGTTTCCGCTCAGCAACAGCAGGGCGACCACAGACAACAGCAATCGTTTCATGGATGTTCTCCTTCCCTTAGAATAAACCGCTTTCCTGGTTGATGACCGAATCCAGTTCTTTTTCCACTTTCACGCGGATTTCGTGTTCAATTTTAACGTTGAGATTGATGGTGATCGGCTCGTCCGGCGGGGCCACCTTGACCGTCGGTGAACAGGCTGCCACCACCAGAAGAGCGGCTGCCCCTGTCAGTATTGTTTTCAGCATGTTTTCTCCTTAGGGCTTTAGTCGGGGGGTGAGGGCGGGATATGCCGGCGCATGTCCTGCTCCAGTTCGGAGGAGACACCCCGGCTGTATCGGATGCTTTTCAGCAGGGAAAGCAGATTTTGTTCGGCGCGGATATTCAGATGCACCGGCCGCTGCGTCTCGAGGCGGGGACTCTGGCCCACGAGCCGGAGCTCGGCTACCAGGGTACCCTCCGGCTGATACCTGATTCCGGCCGAGAACTGCTCATACCGAAATTCCTCCAGGGCCTTGAGCGCATAGGCGGAAAGCCCGGACTCGGCAAAGGTGCCGCCGGGCGGTTGGTAGCGGATGATACCCCCCTGGTTGATGCTGTGCAACTCGCCATCCTCAATCGTTATCCCTGCGCGGCTGAGCGCAAGGGGCAGTTGGCCCGCCACCGTGCCGGTGGCCTCCAGACCCTGGGCGTTTTGCAGGGCAACAATTTTTGCCATGTCGACGTCGGCGATCTGCAGCCGGCAGGAATGGACCGATTGGTTGAGGTCATAGACGCAGTGCTCCGCGGTGATCCGGCCGCCGAACAGCTCCCCGCTGGCGCGGGCAAGGACAAGGCTTGGCAGCGGTCCGGAGTCGGAACGATGCACAGCCGTGGTCAGGCGGAGCTGCTCGAGGGCAACGGGGCCGCCCAGACGCCCGATCTGCACTGTGCCCGGTTCCATCGACTCCAGCACGGGCAGGAGCCTGAGGTGCTGGCGGAGGGCAATCCCGGTCAGCGGTGTGTTGCCCATCATGGCTTCGCCGTTGTCCAGGCTGAGCGAGCCCTGCAATTCAGCCTTGCCCTGTTTGCTCCAGCGGAACTGCAGATCCAACCCGACCGCACCGCTTGTGAGGGTGAACGGCCTTTTCTTGGCCGCGGGCAGCAGAAGCAGCGGGTTGCTGGACGCACTCATGACCAGCGGACCGACGGTTTTCAGTGTTGCCCTGCCACCACCGGTGCTGCCGGGCCGATACTCCAGGTCGGCCTGCAGGAGTCCCGCTCCCTGCGGGGCATTGAAACGGCAGTTCGCCGTGATGGCGTCGCCTGCCGCCTGCTCCACCGTGGCCTGCACAACGTTCAGGTGCAGCGGGTTGAGAGGCATCGTGTTCAGCACCAATCCTTCGACTGTCCACGCACTGGCCGGCTTTAGCCGCACCTGCCAGCCGCCTGGTTGGAACCCGATCTGTCCGGCGAGATTGGCCTGCACCGCCGCAACGGCAAGACCCTCCCGTCGGGCGCCATCCACCACAAGCTGCGACGAGGGCGCCAGTTGCAGCAGCTGCCTGGCCGGGGTCCAGGTTCCGTCCACCTGCAGTTGCATGGTTTTGGCCGATGCTTGCTTCTGCTGAAGGTCTGACAGACTCAGCAGCAGGTGCAGCGTTTGCTCCTCCGTCCGCTGCCAGTCAAGGCGGAATTGGGCGGTGAGCCGGCCCCGGGCGGGCAGCGACCCGGCACCGGTTTCTGCGGCAAACGCCTTGAACACCTGGGTTTTTGCCTGAAGGCTGCCGTTGAGCTGATCGTGATCGAGCTGAACCTGGGCGGTCAGGGGCGCAGCTGTGTCCGGGGGCAGGTCCGCCAGCCCCAGGGACAGGGTCTTGTCGGTGGTGCCAGCAGTCAGGTGCACGGCCAGGGGCGGATAGGGCCGGCCCTCTGCACCGCTCGGAACAACCAGCAGCCTGTGGATCTGCAGCTGCTCCAGGTGCACGTCCGCTTCAGCGACCCGTTTGAGCACACCGGCCATATCGGGCGGCAGGTTTCGTGGCTGCGTTGCCGGTGCGGGGGGAAGGGTCATCTCCGCCCGGCCGATGCTCAGGGAACCGACAGAGCCTCTGATGAGATCAGGGATCCGGTAGCGGCACAGGACATCGTCCAACTCGATGCGGACCGGCCCGGTATCGAGAACAAGGGTTGCCGCGAATTGACCGATACGCAGGGAATCCGCGGTCAGGGAGATCCGGCCCAGGCGGACATCGTGCAGACCCGCGCGCGCCAGCAGCACTGGCAGCACCCGATGGCCCCAGTGATGCCAGGCGCCGACAAGCACCAGGCCGACGAAGAGCGGCAGCAGGAGGGTGCGGACAAGGCGCATGGCTGGTCAGGCGCAAAGCCTGCAGAGAGGATGACCGGAGCGGTCGGCCGCGTCCTTCGGCACCCCGGCCCGAGACAAACGGACCGCCCCGGCCGGATCCTGAACAGCAAGGGTGAGGGTCTGCCGGGACAGCGCCATGGCCTTCTCCTGTGGTCAAACGGTGGACTGCCCAAAAAATCCGGCCCGGGGCACGAAAGAGCACCTCCGGCCCGATGCCGAGTTGTCGCCACCGGCCGGTACCCGGGCGAAAACGGCCGGCAGCCTGTGACGGCCCCGGTGGGCCGCAGGTCCTTGTTTGGTAGCGACAGCCGGGAGCTTTGTCAACTGCTGAAGGGTTGGGGGGAGCCGGGACCGAGGTGATCGAGAGAGCCGATCTCTTCGCCAGGATCGGCGCAGACCTGACCACCCATCTCAAGGAAGAGGAGGCGGTCTTCTTTCCAGCAGTCGAGCGGGCGGAGGCGGCCACCACCTCCGGCCTCGAACCGGAGGCCGGGGACCGGGCAACCATCCGCGCCTCCCTAAAGCGGCTGCACCGGGAACACGAGGAGGTCGGCGAGGCGGTCCATGCCATCCGTCATCTGGCCAGGGACTACGCCGTCCCGAGCGATGCCTGCCCCACCTTCGTGGTGACCTATCAAAAACTCAAGGAATTCGAGGACGACCTGCACAAGCACGTACACCTCGAGAACAACATCCTCTTTCCCAGGGCTGTAGAGCTGTAATTCCCCTGGAGGGATGCCATGGACCGACTGCTTCAGCAACTGATCGAGAATGCCGCTGATGCGATCCTGGTCGCCGACCGGCAGGGGCTCTTTCGCTTCTGGAACCTCGGCGCGGAACGGATGTTCGGGCACACGGCCGCCGAGGCGGTGGGTCAATCCCTGGACCTCATCATTCCGGAAAAACTGCGCGCCCGGCACTGGGAAGGATATTTCCGGGTCATGGCCAGCGGCCGGACCAGGTTCGGCGCCGATCCGCTCACCCCGCCGGGCGTGCGCAAGGACGGCACGCGCGTCTCCCTGGAGTTCAGCATCGTGCTGCTGCGCGATGAGGCCGGCAACATGGAGGGATGTGCCGCCATCATGCGGGATGTGACTGCGCGCTGGCAACGGGAGAAAGAGTTGAAAGAGCGGTTGGCGGCCTGTGAGGGCAAAGGGCAGGCTGCGCCCACTTGAGGACAATCAGGCGGGCTATCCTGTAAACCGGGAGCCGGCACTCCCGGCATCCCTGGCCGGGAACGGTCTGCCCAGGCAACCTGGTCGGACTATCAGGCCCCTGCTCCCCTCAGATGGAAAACACCTTGACCCCGGCCGTCGAATACAGAAATCTGCACACAGGACAAGGGACAGTCAGCCTTCCTGGATGGCCAGTGGCCAGCGGTGACTGGTGGAGCTTACTGTCAACAGTGATTCTCTTTGACATGGATGGGAAACCATTCTCGGAACTATCATGAACAATGCGGAAATCCTGGCGAAAAGCCTCATCGACCTGGGCGTGCAAAGAGTTTTCGGATTTTCAGGGGTAACCATAATGCCCGTTATTCATGCCCTCGATGCATGCGGGATTGAAATTGTGGTGTGCGCGAATGAACAGTCCTGCGCCTTTGCTGCCGGAGGATACTCTCGATCCAGTGAAGGCATCGGCATTGCGGTGGTGACGTCTGGACCGGCCATCACGAACACCCTGACTGCAGTTGCGGATGCCAATGCCGACTCGATTCCCTTGCTGGTCTTTGCCGGACAGGTGGCCAGAATGAAAATGGGAACGGATGAATTTCAGCACATAAATGTCGAGAAAATATTTTCCAATGCCGCAAAAAAGGTAATTTTAGTCGATGAACTGCACAACATCGAAGAAATCGTCAAGGACGCCTATTTTTTCGCCAAGTCCGGTAAACCCGGCCCGGTGGTCATTGATTTTCCCTTTGACATTCAAAACCGTGAAGGCGTGTACCAATCCATTGATGTTGAGCGATTCCGCTATAAATATGATGAAGAACGACATCTGGGCGAAAACCAGTGCAGGCAGTTCTTTCAAATCCTGCAGAATGCACAACGTCCCCTTCTCTACATTGGTGGCGGCTTGAATTCGGCGGCAGGAAGCGAGCGGATCAGAACCTTCAACCAACGCTACAAGGTACCGTCGATCTGGAGCCTGATGGGCAAAGGCATCCTCAATGAACACGATGACTTCGCCCTCGGCATGCTCGGCATGTTTGGCGTTCCCGCCGCGAACATGGCCATTCAGCAAACGGATCTGTTCGTCGCCTTCGGTGTCCGCTGGGATGACCGTGTTTCCCAGAAGGTGGGAGAACTCGGCCTTGAAGCCGATATCGCCTATTTTGATGTCAATCCCGAAAAGGTGCAGGAGGTCCGGTTTTCGCGCAAGCCAAAGTTCACGTTCATCGGCCGGGCGGAAACAGCCCTGGATGACCTGCTCAACTATGCGGAAAAACACGCCATCGAGTTGCATATTACCCAGTGGCAGGAATATGGCCGTCAGTTGAAAAAGAACTTTCCGCTGAATTTCAACAGGAACGCCCGGGCGATCCAGCAGGCCGAGGTGATGGAACTGCTGTCGACCCAACTCACCGAAAACATGAAAATAACCACCGGGGTCGGCAATCACCAGATGCTTGCCGCCCAGTACCTGGTGACCAAATCTCCAAAATCCTTCATCAGTTCCGGTGGGTTCGGCACCATGGGGTTTGCCTTGCCGAACGCGGTGGGCACCCACTATGCCAATCCCGGCGCCACGGTTCTGGCCATCGACGGCGATGGCAGCCTGTTGATGAACCTGGGCGAGTTGTTTACCATCGGCCGCTACAACCTGCCCATCAAAGTGCTTTTGCTGAACAATCATGGCGAATGCATGGTCAGGAACTATCAGAAATTTGTGCATGCGGGCAACTATGTGGCGACCAGGAAGGTCAATGGGGTCAACTTTGCCGCAGTTGCCAAGGATTTGAGCTTTGCTTTCGCCACACGCATTGATGACCGGAAAAACCTTGCAGATGGGTTGAACGCATTTTTGCAGGCTGATGGACCTTGTTTCCTGGAAGTGATCTGTGATGAAGACGAAATGCTCTACCCGCGGATACCGGCGGGCCAGGGCTATGCGCAGATGATTCTCGGACCGCACATGGAGGACAAGGCCTAGTGGCTTCTCGCGGGTGGGGGGCCCCGACAGTGATTCGGGCGTGTCCAGTAGAGACTGGTCCTGTGTGCAGCGACACCAACACCCTGGCGCCTCCTTCCCCCTCTTTTTCCTCCTCGGCCACTGCCGCAAGGGTCTTGGGTACCCTCAAAGGGTGAGCCGGTTGCTGGCGGCCCCCTTGCCACCAGGCCCCCTCCCGAAACACCCGAGGAAAACCGGATCGACAGTGACGAATCCATCGGCTGCGGCACCTGCCTGAAACTCTGCCCCGAGATCTTCGCCTGCAACGATGACACCAACAGCGCCTGCGTGATCCAGACCCAGTACTGCGATGAGGGCTGCATCGATCATGCCGTTGCCTCCTGCCCGGTCCGCTGCATCATCAACGGATAATCTCACCCTCTTTTGCACCCGCCCCCGGATACGACACCGGCCACCCATTGAATCGGCCGGGGCGTTCCCCTGCCCGACCTGTGAACACACCTGAAGTGTGTCTCGTCAACGCCCTGCCCTGCCATGTTTTCTCGCGGAACACCGCCAGGGAATGAAACAGTTTTTCGCCTTGCCTTCTCCTCCTGGGCCGAGTAAGTTAGTAACCAATCACTTACTTCCATCCAGGAACCGCATGGAGAACACGACAAAATACCTGCCCGCAGAGGAGCGACGGGCCATGACCGTCCAGGCGGTCCTGACCTTGGCGGAATCACAGAACCCCGGCGAGATCACCACTGCCGCCATTGCCCGGAAAATGAACCTGACGCAAGGGGCCGTGTTTCGTCACTTTGCCACCAAAGCCGACCTCTGGCAGGCGGTCATGGCCTGGGTGCGGGAGCGGCTGCTGGCGCGGATCGAACAGGCGTCGCGCGAGAACGGTTCGCCCCTGGCCACCCTGGAGGCGATGTTCATAACGCACGTCGACTTTGTGGTCGAATACCCCGGAGTGCCGCGCATATTCTTTGATGAACTGCAGCGGTCCGAAGACACCCCGGCCAAGCGGATCGCGCAGGAGCTGTTTCAGCAGTACCTGCAACGCTTGTGCGCCTGCATCGATCAGGGCAAGGCCTGCCGGGAAATCACCCCTGCCCTCGCGACCCGGTCCGCCGCGCTTCTCTTTCTCGGCACCCTGCAAGGGCTGATCATGCAGTCCATGCTCTCGGGCGGCATCGAGCACATCCGCAACGAGGCCCCGGGCGTGTTCGCCATTTATCTTCGCGGCCTGCGAGGCGACCAATGAAACGGTGGATTGCAGCCAACGCGCGAACCCTGCTGCTGGCCGGCATCCTCTTGCCGCTGTTCCTGCTGTTCGTCCTGGTCCTGGTGCGTTCCGGTCCCCTGGCGCCGGTGCCGGTCTCGCTGATGACCGTGACCCGCCAGGCCGTGACCCCGTCGCTGTTCGGTATCGGCACGGTGGAGGCCCGCTTCACCCACAGGATCGGCCCCACCCTCACCGGCCGGCTGCTGCGGATAGAGGTGCAGCCGGGCGACCCGGTGAGTGCCGGCCAGGCAGTGGGGACCATGGATCCGGTGGATCTGGATGACCGGGTCAAAGCGCAGGAAGCGGCGCTGCGCAGGGCCGAGGCCGCGGTATCCGCGGTGGAGGCGCAGATCCGGGAAGCCCAGGCGCGCAAGACCTTTGCCGAAGGCCAGGCAGAGCGCTACGCCCGTCTGCTCGCCACCCGGGCCGTGAGCCGGGAGGATGCGGAAGCAAGACGGCAGGAACTCGATGTGGCCCGGGCCGCTTTCGAGGCGGTTCGCGCCAATCTGGAGGTTGCCCGGTATGACGTCGGCCGGCTGCGGGCCGAACGGGACGGGCTCCTGCGCCAGCGCGCCAACCTGGAGCTGGTGTCGCCGATCACTGGCCTGGTCGCCCGCCGCGACGTGGACCCGGGCACCACCGTGGTTCCGGGCCAGCCGGTGCTCGAGGTGGTCGAACCGGACAGCATCCGGCTGCACGTGCGTTTTGATCAGCAGCGGGCCGCGGGGCTTCGCGCCGGGCTGCCGGCGCGGGTCATGCTCCGCTCCCTGGGCACTGCGCCGATCCCGGCGCAGGTGGTGCGGGTCGAGCCGGTGGCCGATGCGGTGACCGAAGAGGTGCTGGCCAAGGTGGCCTTCGCCAGGCTGCCGGCGACCGTGCCGCCCCTGGGGGAACTGGCCGAGGTGACGGTCGACCTGCCAATCTCGCCGCCCGCGCCGGTGGTGCTCAACAGCTGCCTGCACCGGGTTGACGGTCAGCTCGGCGTGTGGCTCCTGGACAACGACCGGCCGCTGTTCCGCCCCGTGACCACCGGCGCCGCCGACCTGGAGGGCCGCGTCCAGATCCTGGGCGGGCTCGAGGGCGGAGAACGGGTGGTGCTGTACAGCCGCAAAGCACTGCGCGCCGGGAGCCGGGTCAAGGTGGTGGAGCACCTGCCCGGGAAGTCGCCGTGATCAGCCTGGCCGGACGCGACATCCTCCACGCCTGGGGCAAGTTCCTGTTCACCGGGATCGGCCTGGGCCTGCTCATCGGTGTCACCCTGACCATGGCCGGCGTCTACCGCGGCATGGTCGACGATGCCCACGTGCTGCTCGACAACAGCGGCGCCGATCTTTGGGTGGTGCAGCAGGACACGCTCGGCCCCTATGCCGAATCGTCGAGCCTGTACGACGACGTCTATCGCAGCATCCGCGGCATGGACGGCGTGGCCCGGGCCGCCAATGTCACCTACCTGACCATGCAGGTACGGCGCACCGGCGGACTGGCCCAACGGGACGTGCGCGCCATGGTGGTGGGCATCGCCCCGGACGGACCGGGCCACCCCGGCTGGCCCGGGTTCCTGGTCGCCGGCCGCCACCTGACCCGCGGCCACTACGAGGCGGTGGCGGATGTGGCCTCCGGTTTTTCCCTGGGTGATCAGCTGCAGATCCGGCGCAACCTGTTCACCGTGGTCGGCCTGACCAGGCGGATGGTCTCCTCGGGCGGTGACCCGATGGTCTTCATCCCGCTCAAGGACGCCCAGGAGGCGCAGTTTCTCAAGGACAACGATGCCATCGTCCGCCAGCGGGCGCGCACCGCGGCAAACCCGGCCCTCAACCGCCCGAACGTGCCCGGCCTGCTCGACGCGGTCCTTGCCGCCCAGACCACCAACCCCTCGGTCAACGCGGTGCTCGTGCAGCTCAATCCGGGCGTGGACGCGGAGGCGGTGGCCGAGCCGATCCGGCGGTGGAAGCGGTTCACGGTCTACACCCGGGCGCAGATGCAGGAAATCCTCATTGCCAAGCTGATCGCCACCTCGGCCCGGCAGATCGCCATGTTCCTGGTGATCCTGGCCATTGTCAGCGCCGCGGTGGTGGCCTTCATCATCTACACCCTGACCCTGGGCAAGATCCGCGAGATCGCGGTGCTCAAGCTCATCGGCACCCGCAACCGCACCATCGCCGCCATGATCCTCAAGCAGTCCGTGGCCCTGGGCGCCATCGGCTTCATCGTCGGCAAGATTGCCGCCACCTTCTGGGCGCCGGTGTTCCCCAAGTACGTGCTGCTCGTGCCCGGTGACGCCCTGCGCGGATTTGTGGCGGTGATGGTCATCTGCGTGGTGGCCAGCCTGGTCGCCATTCGCGCGGCGCTCAAGGTCGACCCGGCGGAGGCCATCGGTGGCTGAGCAGACGACAGAGGAGCCGGGCATCCGCATCGAAGGACTGGGCAAACGCTACGGCCGCGGCGACACCGCGGTGGATGCCCTCAGGCAGGTGAACATGTCCGTGGCCCCGGGCGAGGTGGTCGGCCTGATCGGCCCCTCGGGCTCGGGCAAGACCACCCTGCTCAAGTGTTTGGGCGCAATCATCGAACCGACCGCGGGCACAATGACCCTGGGCGGCGAGGTGATCTACGACAACGGCTGGCGGATCAACGACCTGCGAGCCTTGCGGCGCGACCGGATCGGCTTTGTCTTCCAGGCCCCGTACCTGATTCCGTTTCTGAATGTCACCGACAACATCGCCCTCTTGCCGATGCTTGCCGGCCAGCCCAACCGGGAGGCCCGCCGGCGTGCCCGTGAACTGCTCGACGCCCTGGACGTCGGCCACCGCGCCCTGGCCATGCCCTCCCAGCTTTCCGGCGGCGAGCAGCAGCGGGTGGCCATTGCCCGCGGGTTGGTCAACCGGCCGCCGGTCATCCTGGCCGATGAACCCACCGCGCCGCTGGACAGTGAACGGGCCCTGGCGGTCATCCGCATTCTCAACGACATGGCCAGGCAGTTCGAAACCGCCATCATCGTCGTCACCCATGACGAGAAGATCATCCCCACCTTCAGACGCATCTACCACATCCGCGACGGCATCACCTACGAGGAGCAGGGCGAGGGACGCGACCTGCACTGAACTGCGCTAGCAGGCTCGGGTCGGTTCGCATCCCTCCTTCCCCCACCCGAGGCAGTCTCCCGAAAAGTCGTTCCTTTAAAATCCCCCCGCCTGGAAGAGCGCCCTTGCCGGGCAACGACAACGAGCCCAGCACCGGTTACTCGTCACTATCCTTGAACAGCTTGTACAGGGTCAGGTCGTAGGCAATCTTCAGGCCGCCGGCGACAAAGAAAGGCAGGCTGAACAGCAGGGGGTTGGCCATGAGCAGGCCGGCGAGCAGGGGCGAAACGGCCGCGCCCACCGAACGGGCCACCGTGGTGATGCCCGAGGCGGCGGATCGTTCGTCCGGCGCCACCACGGCCATGGTGTAGGACTGGCGGGCCGGCACGTCCATCTGCGAGATGCTCGAACGAAGCAGCAGCACGGTGATGGCCAGGCAGAAATTCGGCATCAGCGGCACAAGGCAGAGGAGGATATTCGAGGGAATGTGGGTGTAGACCATGGTGCGCACCAGGCCGATCCGGTCGGCAAGCCTAGTGGCCAGCAGTGCCGACACCCCGGCCAGCAGATTAGCGCCGAAGAACAGGGTACCGAGCATGCCCTCGTCGACCCCGTAGCGGACATGCAGCCACCAGGCGATCATGCTCTGGACGACAAAGCCGCCGGCAAAGGCATCGAGGGCAAAGAGGGAGCTGAGCCTGAACACCACCTTGTGCGAACGGTGCAGGCCCAGGGTTCTTTTGCTTGCGCCCGCCGTGGCCACCGCCACCGGCACCACCTCCACCTGCCGGGAGACAAAGAGGAAGAACAGAAGCAGCGCCAGACCGCAGGCCGCATAGCCGGCCATGACGAACCGGTATGCCTCCAGACCGCTCCAGCCGATGGCCTGCAGCCATTGCGCCAGCCAGCCGCCCGCCAGGGCGCCGGCCGCGGTGGCGAACGACCCGGCGAGATTGTACCAGCCGAAAAGCCTGGTGCGCCGGTTGTCCGGAACCAGTTGGGAGAGCGCCGCCTGCTCGATGGACAGAAAAGGCCCGATCTCGCCGCCGCTGGGGCTGACGATGCCGATGATCGCCGCCAGGGTGATCCACACCGGGTTGGTGGTGCAGAGGAAGACCAGGCCGGACAGGATCATCAGTGCCGCCCCGAGCAGGAGCATGTTCCTGCGGCCAAACCGGTCAGCCACCATGGTCACCCAGAGGGAGACGAGAATATCACCGGCCAGGGTGGCGGTGAGAACGGCCCCGACACCCGTTGCGCCCAACCCTGTGGCCGCGAGATACAGGGCCAGCACCACCGAGATGAACCCGTAGGCGAACAACCGGATGGTTCTGGTGGCAAAAAGCAGAATGATGTCTCTGGTGGCGATGTGCATGGGGGCAGTCCCATATCCCCCGGAGCCGGCGGGCTCCGGGGGAAAGTGGATCAGGCCATCCAGCCCTGGATTTCCGCATGCAGGGCCAGGTAGCGCTGCAGCGTGGCCGGATTCTTGCCGTATTTCTCGTAGGTTGCAAGGATGCTGACAAAGTCCTGTTCCGCCTTGTGCTCGTCCGCACCCGGCACGATGCCATCGGTGTAGATGTCGACCATCCGGTCGGCATAGATGACGATCTTCTCTTCCGGTGTCCGCAGGGTGTAATCACGGACCGGCAGCCCCAGTTCCCTGGCCTCGGCCTCGGTCAGTCCGCCGCGGATGTGTTTCAGGATGATCTGGCGGATCGCTTCCTCGAGGCCAAGCTCCTCGGCCATCTTGGCGCCGATCTCGCCGTGCTCCATGCTGGAGGTTCTGGCCTTGCCGAGATCGTGAAAGATGGCGCCGCGGGCGAGCAGGTGCTTGTCCACCGGAATTTTTACCCGGCTGGCGATCTCCAGGGCCTTGCGCGCCACCTCCAGGCTGTGCTGGACCGCCTGGGTGGGACAGCCGGCGTTGACCAGGGTGGCGATCTCTTTCATCAGCAGGTCTTCGGCCACATGGAGGAAGAACTCGGTGACCGCCTCGTCTCCCCAGGTGTTCAGGACAAACGCCCTGTTTTCAGCGAGTGCGGCCAGATCGTGGCGGGCCGCCTTGTGGTCGGGATGGTTGTCCAGCCAGTCGTGCAACGGCTGATAGTCGTTGCCGGTCCGGCGGGCGCTTGTTTCCAGGTGTTTTGGGTAGGGAGGCATGATGGTTCTCCGTGGTCAGGTTGGGGTGGAGGGGTTCCGGATTGGCGGTTTGCGAGAGGACAGCGGTCACGGCGTGGCGCTGCTCAGGTTTTTTGCATACCCCGCATGCAGGGCGTCAAAGAGCAGGCGTGCCCGCTCCAACAACCGGTGGTCGTCGGCGGTGAGGGCAATCAACCCGTCCAGCAGGGTTTTCAGCAGGGCGGCCTCCTCGGGCAAGGCCTCCTCCTGGACGTCGATCCACCTGACCAGTTCGCTTATTCTCGCCAGTGCCGGATCGTGCAGGGCAAAGTCCCGGAGCAGAACCTCGAAGGTGATCAGTTCACCCTGGTGGGTGAACGCTCCGAGGGCCATGTCAAAGGGCAACTCGCCCCCATCAACATCCGCCGTTTCCCCGGCACCGAGAAAACGGAACCGGGCCTGCGCATCGATGAACCGCTGGATGAGCCAGGCCGACCCCAACCGGTCGATGTACGGCCGGGCCCGGGTGACCCAGGTCCGGCCCTGGTACTCGGAACAATCGAGCCGGGCCAACGGTACGGATGGCTGATCCGGCCTGCGCAGTCGTGCCGCGATACTGTCCAGTATGTTCAGGATCCTGGCGGCTGTTCCGGACGGGAAGAAATCCCGTTGGCGCACCGCCTCGCACCGCTTGCGCAGCTTGCGCAGGGCCCTGGCCAGTTCCCTGGCATTCTCCCCTTCCGCCGCACCGTCCGCGGTGGTCAGCAAACCCTTGGCCTCGGCCTGAATCTGGGCAAACTCCTGGTCCACCTGGGCCTGGAACAGCTGCTCGATCTGCTCATCGGCCATGCCTTCGACCTGGGCGCACTGCAGGGCAAGGGCCTCACCGCCTGAGGCGTTGACCTCGCCGATCAGCCAGTTGATGTTTTCCATCAGCTCCTCGCGATACGGCAGGATCTGGAGACCGGTTTTCAGCTGAACCGCGCCGATGGCCGAGATGCGCCGCCAGATGCGCATTCGTGCCCTGGCGTTGGTGGCGGGTAGCGAAGAGGAGAAGAGAATCCATTTATTTTTCATGATGAACAAAATTATGTTACATCTATTTCATTGTCAAGCGGAAAAAGAGAGACTATCTTGTGCAACACCAGCCCAGAGGGTGACCTCGAACCATACGGGCCAACCGTCCGAAACAGACTCGCAACCGGGAACAGTGAACGGAGAAGAACAATGAAAGGAATACTGCGGATGTTCACCCAGGGTGACCGCTGCACCCCGCTGGCCGACGCCTCGGGCCAGCACGTGGTCAAGTTCGGCCACTTCAAGGCGTTTCTCGCCGGCAACCGCAACGCCCTGCGCGCCCTGGCCGAGTTGGAGACCCTGTACTACAGCGGCCAGTCCTTCACCCTTGCCGATATCGCCTGCACCTACGAGCAGTTGTTCGGCGAAGTGCGCAGCCTGGTGCAGGCGCTGAACGACCTGTCGGAGCAGCGTTTCGGCACCCTCAACCGGCAGGCGGATGCGATCAACACCCACATCCGCACGGTGCTGCGGCCGCCCGTGATCAGGCACGACCTACCGCCTGTGGTTGCCCTGGAGGATCTGCCCGCTGCCGCCGCAGCCGATGCCGGCGGCAAGGCGGCCAACCTGGCGCGGATTGCCCGGGAAAGCGCCCTGTCTGTGCCCCCGGGGTTCGTGGTCACGGCCAGCGGCTATGACCGGTTTCTCAAGGCGAACCGGCTCGATCAGTTGGTCATCGATGAACTGGCCGGGCTGGCCCCAGGTGATCCGCAGCTGACCGAGGTCAGCGACCGCCTCACCAGCCTGATCATGACTGCCGAACTCCCCGAGGACCTGGCAACAGCACTCCAGCACCACTACCAGGCGGTGGTCGACAAAACCCGCCTCGGCATCCGGCTGGCCATGCGCAGCAGCGCCGTGCGTGAAGACTCCGACGCCTCCTTTGCCGGTCAGTACCGATCAGTGCTCAATGTGGCCGGCGAAACCTTGGCCACAGCCTACAAGGAGGTGGTTGCCAGTTCCTTTTCCCCCCGCGCCATCAGCTACCGCCAGATGGCCGGCATCGACCTCACCGAAACGCCGATGTGCGTGCTTGGCCTGGCCATGGTCGATGTGGCCGCCAGCGGGGTGCTGTACACCGCCGATCCCGCCGGTGTGCAGGAGAATGTTCTGCAGATCAGCGCTCTCCTCGGGCTGGGCGAACTCCTGGTCAGCGGCCATGCCGCGGCCGATACCTTTGTCTTTGACCGGGTCGGGGACACCATCGTTCATCGGCAGATCGCGACCAAGAGCGTGCGTCTGGAGGCGGGCGAAGGGAGTATCGAGGAACGCGAGGTGACCACGAACGAAGCGGGGCAGGCAGCGATTACCGACCAGGAGGTGCGCCAACTGGCCCGGGCCGGGGCTGAGCTGGAAGCACTGTTCGGCGGACCGCAGGATATCGAGTGGGCCATCGACCGGGACAGGCGGCTGGTCATCCTCCAGTGCCGTCCCCTGGGGGTTGCGATCAAGCCGGCCGAGCCGGTTCCGGAGCCGGAGGCAGCCCCCCTCTTGCGGGGCGGCCTCTGCGCTTCGCAGGGGATGGCCGCCGGCAGGGTACACCCGGTCGATGAACGCACCGCCCTGGCCACGGTGCCCGACCATGCGGTGGTGGTGGCCAGGACCGCGGCCCCGCGCTACGCCGAGATCATGGGGAGAATCAGCGGATTGATCACCGAGGTGGGCAGCACCACCTGTCATCTCGCCTCCGTGGCCCGCGAGTTCGGTGTGCCCATGGCGGTCAACCTTGCCGGAGCGATCGAGGCCCTGGCCCCGGGGGAGGAGGTCACCCTCTTTGTCCAGGAGCACCCGGCCGTGTACCCCGGCATCCTGATCGACCATCACCCGGTCAAACGCCGGATCATGGACAGTTCCGTGCACCGGACCCTGCGGGCAGTGCTCGACCGGGTCTCGCCGCTCCACCTCACCGACCCGAACGATCCCTCGTTCCAGCCGGAGAACTGTGCCTCCCTCCATGACATCATCCGCTTTACCCACGAGCAGTCGGTGCGCGAGATGTTCAGCCTGTCGGCCGGAGCCGAGGAGGAGGCGGCCACGGTCAGGCTGGCCACCCACCTGCCGCTGGTGCTCAACCTGATCGACCTCGGCGGCGGCCTCAAGGCCGGGCTCTCCACCTGCGACCGGGTGACCGCGGACGATTTCACCTCAGCCCCGATCCAGGCGCTGTGGCGCGGTTTTACCCATCCGGGCATCAACTGGAGCGGCACCGTCCAGTTTGACGGCAGCCGCTTTCTCACCCGCCTGGCTGCCTCGGCCACCTCAGAATTCGGCCCGGAACCCGGCGGCGACAGCTATGCCCTGATCGGCACCGACTACCTCAACCTCTCAGCAAAATTCGGCTATCATTTCGCCACGCTCGACACCTTCTGCGGTGACGAGCCGGACCACAACTACCTCAGCCTCCAGTTTTCCGGCGGTGCCGGCTCCCTGTTCGGCAAGACCCTGCGGTTGCAATTCCTGGGCAAGGTGCTGGGCGAGCTGGGCTGTGGAGTGCAGATCCACGGTGATCTGCTCGAGGCCAGCCTCAACCGCCACAGCCGGGCCGACATGCTGGCACGGCTCGACCAGATCGGCCGCCTCCTGGCCAGCAGTCGCCTGCTGGACATGGCGATCGCCGACCAGGAGGATGTGGACACCCTGGCGAGCGAGTTCCTGGCAGGCAACTACGACCTGCTCAACCGCAAGGACCGGATCCCACTGCCAGGGTTTTACACCCACCTCGGGCACTGGCAGCACATCGAGGACCAGGGGGCCGTGTGCTGGCTGGCCGATGGCTCACGCTCTCTGGGAACGCTCTCCACCGGTGTCTCGCAGTTGATGACCAGGGCCCTGGGCCGGTCCTACCAGGAAATGCTCGACACCATCGGCGCCTATTACTCCTTCCCCCTGGCCATCGACAAGAATGGGCCGGTGGGCGACGGCACCCTCTCCCTCAAGGTCAAGCCGATGTCGGGCAGCATCGACCAAGCCGGCGGTCTGGTCTTCGGGTTGCGCGACACCGGCAACTACTGGGTTCTCCGGATCAACGCCCTGGAAGACAATGTCGTGTTGTTTGCCTTCGTCGACAACAAGCGGGTGGAACGGGCGCGCGCCGACCTGCCCATAACCAGGGGGCAGTGGTACACGCTGGAGGTCGCCATAAAGGCTGACACGGCTGCCTGCCGGGTCGATGGCGTCACCCTGTTCGAGCATCGGGCGGCGAATTCGTATCACGGACATGTCGGCCTGTGGACCAAAGCCGACTCGGTCACCCTGTTTACCGGGCTGACCATCGAGAACGGCTGAGGTCGGCGGCTGGATCTGCCGACTGGCTCTGCCGCAGCCAAGAACCCATCCTGCACTCAGGCTCTCAGCATGCGCAGGGAATTTCAATCGAGGCCACATCCATGAACACACCCGCCATACCCCTGCCTTCCCGCCTGACCGGGGCGCTTTTAGGGGCCTGCATAGCCGATGCCCTGGCCATGCCGGTGCACTGGTATTACGACACCGCCGCCCTGGCCCGGGACTATGGCCGGGTGCAGGACTATGTCCGACCACGCAATCCCCACCCGGACAGTATCCTCTGGCGCTCACGGTATCGCCCGGTTCGTCCGCAGGCGGACATCCTGCACAACCAGGCCCGATTCTGGGGGCAGCGCGGCATCCACTATCACCAGTTTCTGGAAGCCGGAGAAAACACCCTGAACCTGAAACTCAGCCGACTGCTGATGGACAGCCTGCTGGCAAGGGAGGAATACGATCAGCAAGACTACCTGGCCCGGTACGTGGCGTTCATGACAACGCCCGGCACCCACAACGACACCTATGTGGAGGAATGTCACCGGGAGTTTTTCCGGGTCTGGGCCCCGCACAAAAAAGGTCCGCCCGCTGGCTTGCCCGACGAGAAACACATCGGCGGTCTCAGTCTGGCCTTGCCCCTGCTGCTGTTCTACCAGGACCGGTGGGACACGGCCCTGCACCTGGCCGAAGCCCACCTGGCCCTGACCCACCCCGGGGGGCTGATGCGCACTGCCCTGGCCTGCTTTGCCGACATCCTCCACGACATCCTCCTCGGCGCCGATGTTCGCCAGGCCCTGCAGACGATCAGAGCCACACCCTTGCAGCGGTTGAGTGGCTATCCCTTTGCCGAACTGTCGGACCGTGCGGATGCGGATGTCGCCCGCAACGTGTTCAGCACGGCCTGCTACGTCGAGCAATCCCTGCCCCTGACCCTGTCCCTGGCCTGGAAGTATCAGGACGATCCCGAGCAGGCCCTGGTGGTGAACACCAATCTCGGCGGGGACAACTGCCATCGGGGGGTGGTTCTGGGCGCCCTGCTGGGAGCGCTGCACGGGGAGCAGGCCTGGCCGCGGCGCTGGTTGGACGGGCTGGCACACCCGCCCATTGCTTTTGGGCAGTGCCTGGCAACACGTTGCAAGGCCGATGGCCGATGAACAAGAGGCCAGGTTCGTTGGAGAGCGTGGCGGGAACAAAATGTTCGCTCCCGAAGACCCCAAGGTTGCCAAAAGCACACCGGTTGGCGATAGTCGTGCTCAGATGATCACTGGTTCGGAAAAGAGAAAGATGATGGCATCGTAAAAAGTCAAAATCCGCAAAGTTACGCTTCGTAAAAACAGCATGTTACGAAGCAAGGAACGTCATTCTCGTGGCTTTTCACGAGAACGACAAAGATGGGACCCGGGAACCTGAAATGCTCACCACCTCGAAGACGTCGCAAAACCTGAAGCCGGTTGTCCTGACTGTCGCCCTCACCCTGGCCCTCTGGCTGGGCAGCAAGTGGGCGTTCCATGACTGGTTCGACAATCCGTTCAAATATCCGGCAAAGGCCGCCTCGCTCTCGGCAACCGTCCTGTTCTGCTGGTGCGTAATCCTGTCGACGCGCAACCGGCTGCTGGAACGATATTTTCACGGCCTGGACAAGGTCTACCAGGTGCATAAACGGCTCGGCAAAGCCGCCTTCTGGCTGATCCTCCTGCATCCGCTCTTTCTCGCCCTGGACCGGTTGCCCGACCTGGCCGCGTTCCTGCACAGGCTCTGGTTCATCGCTCCGCAAGGGGACAGGTATCTCCTTGGTCACAATCTTGGTGTTGGCGCGCTGCTGCTCCTGGTCCTCCTGCTCATCCCGACCCTGTGGGTGAAAATCCCGTACCACCGCTGGAAGCGAACGCATGAGTGGTCCGGCGCCTTTCTCGCGCTGCTGATCATCCACGTTTTCGTCGTCGACAGGGACGTTGCCGCCTATCCGCTGCTCAGGTTCTGGCTGTACGGACTGCTGTCGCTGGCCCTGGTCAGCTTCCTGTCCATCCGTTTCCTGTATCGTTTCATCGGCCCGCGTTATCCGTACCGGATCGTGGAAATCGAGAGAATACAGGATGTGCTGGAGATCACCTTTGCTCCGGTCGCACAAAAGATGTCGTTCCGGCCCAGCCAGTTTGTCTACCTGGTGGTGCACAAGGCAGGGATAACCACCGAACCGCACCCCTACTCCATCGCCTGCGGCTACAACCTGGAATCGCGCTTCAAACTGGGCATCAAGAAGACCGGCGACCACACCCGCTCGCTGGATCTGCTCGAACCCGGAGACAAGGTCACGGTCTACGGCCCCTACGGTCATTTCAGCGACCTGTTTCTGGCGGCTGAGCGCGACTGCGTTTTCATCGGCGGCGGTGTGGGCATAACGCCTTTTCTCGGCATGTGGCATGTTGCCCTGCACTCGGGCGAACAACCGGCACCGCCGGACACCGAGACCTCGACCGTGGCCCTGCACCCTGAAATCAGCCCGGACTGGAAGAGTCCGCGGGTCGCCCTTTTTTACCTGGTCCCCACGCAGCTACAGGCCAGCTTTGACAACGACATCAAAAACGAGGTCATCCTCAGTCATTTCCACGGGTTTCCCGCCTTCCAGGAACGGGGCCATCACTATGAGCTGTGCGAGACGGCCCGACAGGGGTTCATCACGGCGGAGTACATCGACGGCCGTGTCCCGGGCGGGGTGCGTGACAGGAATATTTTTCTGTGCGGCCCCTCGCCCATGGTCAGCGGGCTGATCCACCAGTTCAGAACGATGGGGGTTCCTGAAGACCAGATCATCATCGAGGATTTCAACCTGCTGTAAGGCAGCGATGTGACCGCGCCCGCCGATACGACTCTGGTGGCGGGGCCTCGTGTCTCGCTCACCGGAAGGAGCGCCAAAAAAACTAGGCAATACGCCCGGGTTCTGGCACACTGCGGGGCAAAGAATCGCTGCGACGCTGCCCTGCTGCACTCTTTTCCCGGCCGGGCAGTCCGGCCTGCCGCCGATTTTTCCCGGACCGGTCGGGCCGACCACAAGCGCCCGCCCCCGGAGCGGGTTTCCACCCCAGGCGCGGGCCAGGTCCCGTTGCCAGGTTTTCGTCGCTCACCCAAGGGGTATCCCATGCACGTCCGCACCCTGTCCCCACTCCGTCTGCTGTTCGCCCCGCTGCTGGTGCTCATCACCCTGTTCGCCGCCCCAATGGCGCAAGCAGCCGGCGGCCAGGTGCTCGTGCTCCGCGTCGACGGCGCCATCGGCCCGGCCACGGCCGACTACCTGCATCGCGGTCTCGAGCGGGCGGCCGAGACCGGCTCCAGCCTGGTGGTCATCGAGATGGACACGCCCGGTGGGCTCGACACCTCCATGCGGGCGATGATCAAGGACATCCTCGCCTCGCCCGTGCCGGTGGCCACCTTTGTCGCCCCGGAGGGCGCTCGCGCGGCCAGCGCCGGCACCTACATCCTCTATGCCAGTCACATCGCGGCCATGGCCCCGGCCACCAACCTGGGCGCGGCCACGCCGGTGGCCATCGGCATCGGCGGCCCGCGGCCGGGTGCCAAGCCGGACCCGGAGGCGGAAAAACCCAAGGAAAAGGATGCCATGAGCGCCAAGGCGGTGGAGGATGCCACCGCCTACATCCGCAGCCTGGCGCAACTGCGCGGCCGCAACGTGGATTTCGCCGTGCGCGCGGTCACCGAGGCGGCCAGCCTGAGTTCAGCTGAGGCCCTGAAACAGAAGGTGATCGACCTGGTGGCGGTGGACCTGCCGGAATTGCTCGCTAAACTGGACGGCCGCGAGGTCTCGGTGGGCTCCGGCACGACCAAACTGGCCACTGCCGGGGCCGCGGTGGTCCGTGTGCAGCCGGACTGGCGCACCAGCCTGCTCGGCATCCTGACCAACCCGCAGGTGGCCCTGGTGCTCATGCTGATTGGCGTCTACGGCCTGTTCTTCGAGTTCACCTCGCCCGGTTTCGGCGTGCCCGGGGTGGCCGGGGCGATTGCCCTGCTGCTCGCCCTGTACGCCTTCCACCTGCTGCCGGTGAACTGGGCCGGCGTGCTGCTCCTGCTCGTGGGCGCGGCCCTGATGCTGGCCGAGGCCTTTGTGCCCAGTTTCGGCGCCCTCGGGGTGGGCGGCATCGTCGCCTTCGTGTTCGGCGGCCTGCTGCTCATGGACACCGAGGTCCCGGGGTTCGGCATCCCCCTGGCGCTGATCATCGGCCTGGCCCTGGTCAGCGGCGCACTGCTGCTCGCCATCGGCACCTTTGCCGCCCGCTCCATCCGCCGGCCGGTGGTGAGCGGCCGTGAAGCCATGATCGGCCAGGCCGGCACGGTCATCGGCCCCACCGACGACGGCCAGTGGTGGATCACGGTCCTGGGCGAACGCTGGCACGCCCGCTCAACAACAGCCCTCAAGCCCGGCGAGCGGGTGCGGGTCGAACGGATCGACGGCCTCACCCTGGACGTTTCCCCTGCTGCAGCATCTTCAACCTCCGGAGGATCAACCCATGTTTGACCTGCAAGTCGGTTTCCTGCCCTTTGTCGCTGTTCTCGTTCTCTTTGTCTTCTCCTCGATCAAGATCCTGCGCGAGTACGAGCGCGGCGTCATCTTCCTGCTCGGCCGGTTCTGGAAGGTCAAGGGGCCGGGCCTGGTGATCGTCATCCCGGGCATCCAGCAGATCGTCAAGGTGGATTTGCGCGTGGTGACCATGGACGTGCCCTCCCAGGACGTGATCTCCAAGGACAACGTCTCGGTGCAGGTGAACGCCATCGTCTTCTTCCGCGTCGTCGACCCGGAAAAGGCCATCATCCAGGTGGAGAACTTTCTCGTCGCCACCAGCCAGCTGGCCCAGACCACCCTGCGCGCGGTGCTCGGCAAGCACGAACTCGACGAGATGCTCATCGAGCGCGAGCGGCTCAACATCGACGTGCAGCAGATCCTCGATGCGCAGACCGACAGCTGGGGCATCAAGGTGACCAACGTGGAGATCAAGCACATCGACCTGAACGAGAGCATGATCCGCGCCATCGCCCGCCAGGCCGAGGCCGAGCGCGAGCGGCGGGCCAAGGTCATCCACGCCGAGGGCGAGCGCCAGGCCGCCCAGGCGCTCCTCGACGCCGCGGAGATGCTCGCCCGCGAGCCGGCGGCCATGCAGCTGCGGTACCTGCAGACCCTCACCCAGGTGGCCGGCGACAAGAGTTCCACCCTGGTCTTCCCGGTGCCGGTGGACCTGGTCGGCAGCCTGTTCGGCAAGGCCGACAAGGCTCCGACCGCAGCGAAGGTTTCCTGATCCGGACCACGTTCGCTCCTCTGTCCTTTCCCGCCCCTCTGCGCCCCGCCGGACCGCCGGCGCGGGCGCAGCGCTGTGCCGCACGAAGCGTTCGCTGCGGTTCCGGCAGACATCCGCAACCCCTCTCCATCATTTCCCGCACGGACACCGCCATGAAACACCTGCCCCTCTGGTTGACCGTCTTCCTCGTCCTGCTGCCGGCCCTCGGCCGGAGCGCCGAGGGGGACTACGGGTACCCGATTTCGGGTTCCTACGAAGCCACCATCCTCGGTACCCCAGACGCTCTCAAACCGGTGCTGCCCCGGGACGTCCCCATTCGGGAACTGGTGCTCGAACCGCTCCCTGACCTGGAAAAGCCCCGCGTCTTCTTCTATGACAAGGGGCTGCGCTGCTCCTTTGCCCGGCAAAAGACCAGGGCACCCCTGGTCTTCCTCATCGGCGGCACCGGCGCCGGCCACAATGCCGCGCGCATGGTGAGCCTGACACGCGCCCTGTACGGGGCCGGCTTCCACGTGATCGCCCTGAGTTCGCCGACCCATCCGAACTTTGTCATCAACGGTTCGGCCAGCCACGTGCCCGGCGACCTGGCGGGCGACGCGGCGGACCTCCACCGGGTGATGCGCACCGCCTGGGAGAAGGTCAGGGACGACATCGAGGTGACAGACTTCGCCCTGGCCGGCTACAGCCTGGGCGGCACCCAGGCCGCCTTTGTGGCCCGGCTCGACGAGCAGCAGCGGTCGTTCAACTTCTCCCGGGTGCTCATGATCAACCCGGCGGTGAACCTGTACAGTTCGGTGGAACGCATCGAGGCGCTGCTCGACGGCATCCCGGGCGGACCGCGCCGCATCGGCACCTTCTTCAACCGCATGCTCGACCGGTTCGTCGAGTTCTACCAGACCGGCCAGTTCATCGAACTGGACGACGAGTTCCTCTACGCCATCTACCGCAACCGGCTGGTGTCGCAGGCCGAGGCCGGCGCCCTGATCGGGCTCACCTTCCGGGTCAATTCGGCGGGCATGATCTTCGCCGCGGACGTGATGACAGGCGGCGGCTACATCGTGCCGAAAAACCGGGTGCTGGCCACCACGGACAGCCTGGACGACTACTTCCAGGTGGGGGTGCGGCTGAGCTTCTTCCAGTACTTCGACGAGTTTTTTCTCCCGGCCATGCGCGCCCGGCGGCCGGGACTGACCCGCGAGGCACTCATCGACTCGCTCAGCCTGCGCAGCATCGAGCCCTACCTCAGGAGTAACCCGAAATTCGCGGCCCTGGTCAACGAGGACGACTTCATCCTCAGTCCGGCGGACCGGTACTACCTGCGCGACCTGTTCGGCGAGCGCACCCGCGTCTACCCGCGCGGCGGCCACCTGGGCAATTTCGAGTACACCGAGAACATGGCCGCCATGGTCGCGTTCCTGAGCCGAACCGATCTCCCCGGAGGGACCGCACAATGAACACCGCCCCGTTTCGCATCTGCACCCTGCTGGCCGCCCTGTTCCTGCTCGCCCAACTGGTCGGCTGCGCCGCCACCCCGCCCCTGCGCTCGCACGAAGAACCGCCCATGCACACCCTGGCCGAGTTCGACGACGAAAAAATCGCCCACGTGGACGACCCCTGGGAGCGCTTCAACCGGCGCATGTACACCTTCAACTACAATCTGGACCAGTATCTCTTCCTGCCCGTGGTCAATACCTACGAGTTTGTCACGCCGAAATTCGTGCGCACCGGCGTGTCCAATTTCTTCAAGAATATCGGGGAAATTTGCACCCTGTACAACTCGGTCCTGCAACTCCGCGGAAAAAAGGCGGCCACCACCACCGGCCGCTTCCTGATCAACAGCACCATCGGCCTGGCCGGGCTGTTCGACCCGGCCACATCCATGGGACTCAAGCGGCAAAACGAGGATTTCGGCCAGACGCTCGGCCACTGGGGCGTGGACACCGGCCCGTACCTGGTGTTGCCGGCCCTCGGCCCGGCCACGCTGCGCGGCGCCGGCGGCATTGCGGTGGACACGAGCGTGCACATCCCGCTCATCGACGAGGTGGACCTGGACAGCCAGGTGGAACTGGGGGTGGATACCCTCAAAGGCGTGGACAAGCGGCACGGCCAGTCGTTCCGCTACTTCCAGAGCGGCTACCCGTTCGAGTACTCGGTGGTCCGCTTCGTGACCCGGAAAAAGACCGAACTGGCGGTGATCAAGTAGGAAACGGGAGGTGAGGGCAACGGGAGACCTGGCGGATGCTTGTCGTTCTCGTAAAAAACCGCAAGAACGACGTCTCTTGCTTCGTAACAGGCTGTTTTTAGATACGTACTGTTGTGGATTTTGACTTTTAAGGTGCCCTCATGTTGG
>Ga0265295_1003027_pt1 | contig 25249 bp, 28 predicted proteins | sample Munlansysbiofilm_FD_192503 | JGI IMG/M metagenome (GOLD analysis project Ga0265295, IMG submission 192503) | Leachate microbial communities from a municipal landfill in Southern Ontario, Canada - Methane capture system biofilm | ecosystem: Engineered > Solid waste > Landfill > Unclassified ... | reverse complement strand
GCTGCAACTGAAGATAAGCAGAAGGAAAAGCAGGAAGAAAAGTAGCTTTGGTAAAAGGAGCTCAGTATGGAGCTTAACGAAATTCTGACAATCGCCGTCAAGGCAAAAGGTTCTGATATCCATATCAAAACCGGACTTCCTCCCATTGTAAGGGTTGATGGCAAGCTGCATCCAATCCCGAACGTGCAAAGACTTGCCCCTGAAACAGTAAGTTCCATGGCATTGTCCATGATGAGCGAACGCCAGAAAACAATTTTTGAGGAAAATTACGAGGTTGATCTGGCCTACTCTGTATCTGGTCTGGGCAGATTCAGGGTTAGCTGCTATCACCAGCGGGGATCTGTTGCCATGGTTTTCAGGGCGATTTCAGTTAATATCCCTGATCTTGAAAGCCTTAATCTGCCACCTGTGCTGGAAAAACTTTGCAAGGAAGAGCGGGGGCTGGTGCTGGTGACCGGTACCACCGGTTCTGGCAAGTCTTCAACCTTGGCAGCCATGATTAACCATATCAACAGCCACCGCACCTGCAATATTATCACCATTGAAGATCCGGTTGAGTTTTTGCACCGCGACAATAAATCAATCATCAGCCAAAGGGAGGTGGGCAGCGATACAGCGACTTTTGCGTCTGCTTTAAAAGGTGCCCTGCGCCAGGATCCGGACGTTATTCTGGTGGGTGAAATGCGGGATCATGAAACCGTTGAAATCGCCATGACTGCTGCTGAAACCGGTCACCTGGTCATGTCCACCCTGCACACTGTAGATGCCCAGGAAACCATTAACCGCATTATCGGTGTTTTTCCTCCCTACCATCAGCAGCAGGTAAGAATACAGCTTGCCGGCATTGTCAAAGGGGTTGTTTCACAGCGGCTGGTTCCTAAAGCCAGCGGCAAGGGGCGTGTGCCGGCGGTGGAGGTTATGCTTGGTACTGCCCGTATCCGCGAGTGCATTGAAGACCAGGACAAAACCAAGCAGGTAAGGGATGCAATCGCCCAGGGTTATGTTTCTTACGGTATGCAAACCTTTGATCAGTCATTGATGAAGCTCTATTCTGACAAGCTGATCAGCTATGATGAAGCGATACGCCAAAGCACAAACCCTGATGATTTCGCCCTCAAGCTGTCCGGTATATCTTCCACATCAGACAGCAGTTGGGAAAACTTTGAAGGTAAGGCTGAAGGCAAAGCCGGTGAAGACAGCTAAACAAAGGCAAGAACCTGCTGTACCGCCAGACCCGTACCTGGTTGCATTACGTCTTTTGACAGCACGGGATATGTCTGTATCTGCATTAAGACAAAAGCTTTTGCAGCGTAAGTGCCTGCCGCACATGGTGGAAGATTGCCTGCAAAGGTTGCAGCAGGAGCGGTTTCTTGATGACCGTCGTTATGCTGAACGGATTGTGGAAGCTGTGTTAAACAGTGGGCGTTACGTTGGTTACCGTTTGCGCCAGGAATTAAAGCGCAGGGGTGTAGCAGCAGAGCTGATTGAAGAACTGACTACCGGCAGAACCGATCAACAGCAGGAGCTGGAGTTGGCAGTACAACTGGTTCTAAGCCGTTATCCTGATTTTGCAGAAAATAATAATGATCAGCGGTTACGTCGCCGCATCGCCGGTTTCCTGCAACGCAGGGGATTTGGTTATGAAACAATCGGTGACTTGCTGAACAAAAGGTTCAATTCTAATAATATTGATTAGTACGAGAGGCATTGACAGATTATGACAGGTACAGAAATCCGCACACGTTTTCTGGATTTTTTTGCAGAGCGGGGGCATACCGTTGTGACCAGCTCTGGTCTTATCCCCCATAACGATCCCACCCTGATGTTTACCAACGCCGGCATGAATCAGTTTAAAGACTGCTTTTTGGGCATGGAGGATCGTGGTTATTACCGAGCGGCATCATCGCAAAAATGTGTCCGTGCCGGTGGCAAGCATAATGACCTTGAAAATGTGGGCAGAACTGCCCGTCATCACACCTTTTTTGAGATGCTTGGCAACTTTTCTTTTGGTGATTATTTCAAAAAGGAAGCCATTGCCTTTGCCTGGCAATTTCTGACCGAAGATCTGAAGCTTGATAAAGACAGGCTTTATGTAACTGTTTTTACAGATGATGATGAGGCAGCCGATATCTGGCACCAGCAGGAAGGAGTGCCACGGGATCGTATTTACCGCTTTGGTGAAAAAGACAATTTCTGGTCAATGGGTGATACCGGTCCTTGCGGACCTTGTACCGAGATTTTCTGGGATAACGGTCCGGAAGTTGGCTGCGGCTTGCCGGATTGTGCCGTAGGTTGTGATTGTGACCGTTACATGGAGATATGGAATAACGTTTTCATGCAGTTTAACCGTACTGCTGATGGACAGCTGCATCCGCTGCCAAGACCTTCAGTGGATACCGGCATGGGATTGGAGCGGATTACCACTGTTATGCAGGGGGTTAAATCCAACTATGATACTGACCTTTTGCAAGGGATCATCCGCCACATTGAGCAGCACAGCGGCAAAAAATATGGTGCAGACGAAAAGGACAGCGTATCAATGCGGGTTATTGCCGACCACTGTCGCGCAGTAACTTTTTTGATCTGCGATGGTGCGTTGCCCAGTAATGAAGGCCGTGGTTATGTGCTGCGCCGGATTATGCGCCGTGCTGCCCGCCACGCCAAAATGCTGGGTGTGAATGAGCCGCTTTTATGCAAAATGGTGGATGCAGTGCAGGAAATGATGGGTACTGCATACCCTGAACTGATGGCGCGGGGTGCTTACATCAAAAAGGTGATTTTCGCTGAAGAAGAGCGTTTTAACGAGACTCTTGATCGCGGTCTCGCACTTTTAAATGAAGAGGTCAAAAGCCTTAAAGCTGCCTCTAAAACCGTTATCCCTGGTTCTACGCTGTTTAAGCTTTATGATACCTTTGGGTTTCCGGTTGACCTTACTGAAGATATTGTACGCAGCGATGGCTTTACAGTGGATGAAACTGGCTTTGAGGTCTGCATGGAGCAACAGCGTCAGCTGGGGCGTGAACACTGGAAAGGTTCCGGCGTTGCCGGCGTTGCCGACAGCTATAAAAGCCTGCATAACCGTGGCTTTACCACAGAGTTTATCGGCTATACATCATTAACCGCAGCTGCAAAAATCACCGCCTTATTGCGGGATGGCATTGAGGTTACCAGCCTTACCGCAGGTGACCAGGCTGATCTTGTCTGTGAAATTACTCCTTTTTACGGTGAATCCGGTGGTCAGGCAGGGGATAACGGTACCATAAGCAGTGATTCTGCCCTGTTGCAGGTAACGGCAACCAGCCGCCCCTTTACTGATCTGGTGGTGCATCATGTGCTGGTAAAAGAGGGCGCGGTAAGTGTTGGTGATCAGGTAAATCTGCATGTAGAGGTTGATGAACGTAAAGCAACTGCCCGCAATCACACTGCCACTCACCTGTTGCAGGCTGCCCTGTGTCAGCTGTTGGGTGAGCATATTAAGCAGGCAGGTTCACTGGTGGAGCCGGAAAGGCTGCGTTTTGACTTTACCCATTTTGCTGCCCTGACCGCTGCGGAGATACAGCAGGTTGAAGATCTGGTAAACCGCTGGATACTGGATAACCAGCCGCTTTGCGTCAGTGAAATGGAGATGCAGGAAGCGATTGCCAGTGGCGCAACTGCTCTTTTTGATGAAAAGTATGGCGATACCGTGCGCGTGGTGCGGGTGGGTGAGGTAAGTGCAGAACTTTGCGGTGGCACCCATGTGCAGGCAGCCGGTGATATCGGGCTGTTCAAGATAATCTCGGAAAGCGGTATTGCTGCCGGTGTCCGCCGTATAGAGGCAACCACTGGTTTTAATGCCATCAGGCTTGTACGTAAGCTGGAAGAAGAACGCCGTACAGTGGCTGATCTGCTGAAAACAGACAGCAGTAAAATGTTAAACAGGGTGGAAAAGCTGGTTGCCCAGCAGCGCGAGCTGCAAAAGGAAGTGGAGGCACTGCAAGGCAAGCTGAACGCTGCCCAGTCCGGTGACCTGCTGAACCAGTGTCAGGATATTAACGGTATAAAACTTTTGGCTGCACAGGTGCAGGTGGCTGATATCAAGGCTTTGCGGGATCTGGCAGATCAACTGCGAGACCGCCTTGCTTCGGGCGTACTGGTGCTGGGTGCCGAGCTAGATGGTAAGGCAAACCTGCTGGTGGCAGTAACCAAAGATCTGACTGATCGCTTTAAAGCCGGTGAACTGGTTGGTAAACTGGCACCAATAGTTGGTGGTCGTGGTGGTGGCAAACCAGAGCTTGCCCAGGCAGGTGGTAATCAGCCAGATAAGCTGCAAGAGGCACTGGCTGCGGCAGCCAAACTGTTTTAACAGAGCTTTGCAAAACTACTGCGGAGGCTGTCTACGTCGTTGCGCGGTACTCGCTTCCTCGGCTAACTTTAAATGTTATGCCTCGTCGCTGCGTGCCGTGCGCCTTGTATCCAGCCTTCCTCATAACGTTTTTCAAAAGCCTGTTAACAACACTTAAAACCGGAGTAACCGATGCAACATCTGATTGAAAAAGCCAATACTTTGATGGAAGCACTTCCCTATATCCGCCGTTTTGCCGGTAAAACCTTTGTCATCAAATACGGTGGTCATGCCATGGCTGATGAGCAGCTTAAAGCATCCTTTGCCCTTGATGTGATTATGCTCAAATCCCTGGGGATAAATACCGTAATTGTACATGGCGGTGGCCCTCAAATTAACCAGACTTTAAAGCGGTATGGCATAGTTTCTGAATTTGTACGAGGTATGCGTGTAACCGATGCAGAAACAATGTCTGTGGTGGAAATGGTGCTGGTGGGGCAGGTTAACAAAGAGGTGGTGGGATACTTTAACCAGCATGGTGGCAGGGCAGTGGGGCTGTGCGGCAAGGATGGCAATCTGCTTCTGGCTGAAAAAATGCTGCAACCAGTGCCGGTTGATGGTGGCAAAACCGAGCTGATTGATATCGGTTATGTGGGTGATGTGGTCAAGGTAAATACAGAGCTTATCCGCACCATGGAGCAGGGTGGTTATCTACCGGTAATTGCTCCTGTTGGCGTGGGTGCTGGCGGAGAGTGCTACAACATTAACGCCGACCTGGTGGCAGGACGGGTAGCAGCAGCACTTGATGCCGAAAAATTGATCCTGCTGACAGATACCCCGGGGGTGTTGGATAAAGAAAAAAGATTGATCCCCAAAATAAAAGTAAATCAGATAGATAGCCTGATTAAGGATGAATCAATCACCGGCGGGATGATTCCCAAAGTAAACTGCTGTGCCGATGCCCTGCGTGCAGGGGTGAAAAAATCCCATATTATTGATGGTCGGATGGCGCATTCAGTGCTGCTTGAGATTTTTACAGATGTGGGAATCGGTACAGAGATAACAAGTGTGGAGACAGTAAATGAACTCTCAGCAATGGGTTGAAAAATCAGACAGGTATATCATGCGCACCTACGGACGTTATCCAATCGTGCCGGTGCGGGGTGAAGGCTGTCGGTTGTGGGATGCAGATGGCAAGGAGTATCTTGATTTTCTGGCAGGTGTGGCAGTTAACAATCTGGGGCATTGTCACCCGCGGGTGGTGGAGGCATTGCAGAAACAGGCAGCAAAACTTGTACACTGCTCCAATTATTACCAGATTCCGCAACAGATAGAGCTTGCCGAACTATTGTGCAGCCACAGCTTTGCTGATAAAGCTTTTTTCTGCAATTCAGGCGCGGAAGCCAATGAAGCGGCAATCAAGCTTGCCCGTAAATACAGCCGTGAAATCTTTAATAATCCAGAGCGTTACGGCATAATCACTGCTGCTGATTCTTTCCATGGGCGCACCCTGGCAACAGTGGCTGCCACTGGCCAGGAAAAGGTGCAACGGTTTTTTGATCCGCTTTTGCACGGTTTCTGTCATGTGCCGTTTAATGATCTGGCAGCTCTGGAAGCGGCAATTACGCCACAAACCTGTGCCATTATGCTGGAGCCGATTCAGGGAGAAGGGGGCATCAACATCCCTTCTTCGGAGTATATGCAGGGTGTGCGTGAACTGTGCGACCGCCATCAGCTGCTTTTGATTCTTGATGAAGTTCAGGTGGGGATGGGGCGTACAGGCAAGCTGTTTGCCCATGAACATTTTGATATTACTCCGGATATTATGACCCTGGCTAAGGCATTGGCTGGTGGCGCACCGATCGGCACCATGCTGGCAACTGATCAGGTGGCAGCTGCTTTTGTGCCAGGCACCCATGGCTCTACCTTTGGTGGCAACCCGCTGGTTGCTGCTGCCGGTATTGCTGTGGTACGCACCATTTTGGAGGACGGACTGCTTAACCGCGCCGAAGAGATGGGCGAATATCTGCACGGCGAGCTGGAGATGATGGGCAGAAACTACCCCTTTGTCCAGGAGGTACGGGGGATTGGACTGATGATCGGCATGTCATTATCCATTCCGGCTGCTGATATTGTCAAAAAAGGTCATGAACAAGGACTGCTCTTGAATGTCACCCACGATACAGTACTGCGTTTTGTGCCACCTCTGATAATCAGTAAGCAGGAAGTTAATCAGATGATAAAAATACTGGACGGTATTTTCAGGGAGATAAAGGCAGGTTAGCCATGCCGATAATCTCCTGCTTTTTTGGCATAGTCGTCACCATGCGTCACAATGATCATCCTCCTGCGCATTTCCATGCTGCCTATCAGGGGTTTGAGGCAACCATTGCCATTAAGGACGGCTCTGTTATGCATGGCAGGCTCCCACGTACAGCAGCCAGGATTGTCAAGGAATGGACTTTAACCCACCAGACAGAATTGATAAACAACTGGAATCTGGCACAGGCACTTATGCCACTTGTAATGATTAAAGGTGCTGACAATGATTAAACTTCTGAACGCTTCCTATTGTGGTGACTACACGATATTTTGTGAGTTTTCTGACGGGATGTCAGGTGAGTATGATCTGCAACATCTGCTGATGTCAAACGAGACACCGCTCACCAGGGTTTTGCGTGATCTGACCGAATTTAAAAGGTTTTTTCTTAGCTCAGGGGCTCTTTGCTGGCCAATCGGGCTTGAGCTTGACCCTGATGCAATTTATATGGAGCTTGAAAGTAAAGGCAAACTTATGCCTACCAGGCTTGCTGCCTGAGCCTTTATCCTGAAAAGGAGTTTTCTCCCAATGACCAAACATTTTCTGTCTCTGCATGATTTTTCCAGACAAGAGCTGGATGCGATGCTGGCTTTGGCAGCACAGCTGAAGGAAAAGCAGCAGAAAAGAGCTGCACATCATCTGCTTGAGGGCAAAACCCTGGCCATGATCTTTGACAAGGCTTCAACCCGCACCAGAATATCGTTTGAGGTTGGCATGTTTCAGCTGGGTGGTCATGCACTGTTTATCCATTCTGCCAACTCGCAAATGGGGCGTGGCGAGCCGATTAAAGACAGTGCGCGGGTAATATCCCGTTATTGCGACGGAGTGATGATCCGCACCTTTGGTCAGGAAATTGTGGAAGAGTTTGCCAGGTATTCCGATGTACCGGTAATCAACGGTTTGACGGATCTTTTCCATCCCTGCCAGATTCTGGCTGATTTGCAGACTGTAATTGAGCGCAAAGGCAGCTACAGTGGCTTGAAGTTTGCCTGGATTGGTGATGGCAACAACATGGCTAACACCTGGATTGAAGCAGCTGCCATCTTTGGTTTTGATCTGTCACTGGCCTGCCCCAAAGGGTATGAACCTGATCCGCAGGTCTGGGATTGGGCGCAAAAACAGCAAACTGCCAGCATTACCATCACCAATGACCCCAAAGCGGCAGTTAGCGGTGCCGATGTGATCAACACCGATGTCTGGGCAAGTATGGGACAGGAAGCAGAACAAAAGCAGCGTGAAGTGGATTTTAAAGGTTATTGCGTTGATGATGCGTTGCTTTCCTTTGCCAGCCCTGATTGCATTGTTTTACATTGTCTGCCGGCGCATAGGGGCGAAGAGATAAGTGACAGCGTGGTTGAAGGAAAGCACTCTGTACTTTGGGATGAAGCAGAAAACAGATTACATATACAAAAAGCCATTATGGCGACTTTGATGTAATAAACAGCAACTTTTAAGGAGATACAACATGGCTAAAAAGCAGGAAGCTAACAAAATAGTACTGGCTTATTCAGGTGGACTGGATACATCAATTATCCTGAAGTGGTTAAAAAATGAGTATGATGCTGAAATCGTTGCCTTTTCCGCTGATCTTGGTCAGGGTGAAGAACTGGATCCGGTGCGGGAAAAGGCACTTAAAACCGGTGCCAGCAAGGTTTATATTGATGATCTGAAAGAGGAGTTTGTCCGCGACTTTGTTTATCCGATGTTTCGCGCCAACGCCATCTACGAAGGACACTATCTGCTTGGTACCTCCATTGCCCGTCCGCTGATTGCCAAGCGTCAGATGGAGATCGCCAGACTTGAAGGTTGTGATGCTGTTTCACACGGTGCCACCGGCAAAGGTAATGATCAGGTACGCTTTGAGCTGGCTTACTACCACTTTGACCCGTCCATAACCGTAATTGCCCCCTGGCGTGAATGGAAGCTGAACAGCCGCAAAGCATTGATCGCCTATGCCAAAAAAAATGATATCCCGATTCCGATTACCAAAAAACGTCCCTGGTCTTCTGACCGCAACCTGCTGCATATCTCCTTTGAAGGCGGGATTCTGGAAGATACCTGGGCAGAAGCACCTGAAGAGATGTATGTGCTTACCTGCAAGCCAGAAAAAGCACCCAACAAGCCGCAATATCTGGAGATTGAGTTTGAAAACGGTAATGCCGTGGCAATTGACGGTGTACGGATGACACCTGCTCAACTGCTGGCTCACTTAAACACTGTTGGTGGGCAACATGGCATCGGCAGGGTGGATCTGCTGGAAAACCGCTCGGTGGGGATGAAGTCCCGTGGTGTATATGAAACTCCTGGTGGCACTATTTTACGCGAGGCGCATTCGGCAGTGGAGCAAATTACCATGGATCGTGAAGTTATGCGCATCCGTGATTCGCTGATTCCGGACTATGCCTGGCAGGTATATGCAGGATACTGGTTCTCGCCAGAGCGGGAAATGTTACAGGCATTAATTGATGACTCACAAAAAACAGTAAACGGTGTGGCACGGGTCAAGTTGTACAAGGGCTCTTGCCGTACTGTGGGGCGCAAATCTGAAACCAACTCACTTTTTAATCTGGATTTTGCCACCTTTGAAAAGGATCAGGTCTACAACCAGGCTGATGCGGAAGGGTTTATCAAAATCAATTCATTAAGGCTTAGAATCCGTTCTTTAATGCAAGGGAAGAAATAAGCTTGAACAAGCCACTTTATCGTAAAGATTACATCGTTACCTCGGTGGTGGCAGTAATTATTGATGATGAGGAAAGGGTGCTCCTCACCAAAAGGAGCATCTCTCCCTTTAAAGGGATGTGGGTAATGCCTGGTGGTCAGATTGATCTGGGCGAGCCTATTCTGACAGCCTTGCAGCGGGAGGTGTTTGAAGAAGTTGGTCTGCTGGTTGAAACCGGTTCCCTGATTGATGTTTTTGAACATGTTGCCCCTGGTGAAGGGAATTGTCATTACATCATTTTATTCTATCGCTGCCGTCCGCTGGCTTGCGACATAGAATATAATCAGCAGGAGGTACAGGAGGCAGCCTGGGTGCCGCGACAGCAACTTTCTGCATACCAGATGCCAGAGGGAACCCGCCACATCCTTTGTAAGCTGTTTCCTGAACTGCTGGATAACAGCGGTTGAGTTAAGCTTATGCCTCAGATTATTGATACCAAAGTCAATCTTTCATTTCCACTTGGGCACCATCTGCACTGTATGATCGCCCAGTTACCTAACCACCTGCACACTGCTACAGGACTTGCACCGGTAGAACATGAACGGCAATGGCAGATGATCAGTTCAGTAACTGAGCTGGTCATAGCTGGTGAGGGTAATCTGAAAAAACTGCATTTTCTGCTTTTCCCTGAATCATGCCTGCCTGTGCAGTATCTTGATCAATTTCTAGAAAAGGTTGCCGAGCAGTTCAGAAACAATACGGTCACCATGATCGGTGTTGAACATGTCCCTTTACAGAAATACAGGCAGTATCTGCACCGTTTTGCAGATGATAATCAAACTGCAATCTCCCTGGTTGATCAGGATATAGATTCTGGTGCGCCGCCGGATATGCCGGTTAACTGGTGCATGATTCTGGTGAAAGAAGATAAAGGACAGTTAAGGGTGTTTCTTGAGGCCAAAAGCCACCCGTTTCATGGTGAAGAATATATTGACAGCCGCCGCGACCTTTACCGTGGACGACACTTTTACCTGTTACGCTGCCGTCCCTCCTGCTTTAACTTTATGGCCATTATCTGTCTTGACTACCTCTACCGCAGCCTTTACAGCTCCAACATCAAGCAGATTGTTGACCATGCCAACCAGCTGTACTTCAGTACAATGCAAGGTCTGGATGCCCTGTTTGTAATCCAGTGCAGCCCCAAGCCGGAACATCAGGCTTACCGTGATGTTGCCAGCGGTTTTTACGGCGAATACCTGGAAGACACTCCAGGTGTGAGAGAAACAGTGACAGTTTTTGGTAATACCTCCAATGAAACCACCATTGACGGTGTGCCGCAAACCAATGGTTTTGGTCATGCAGCAGTATTGATAAATCGTCGCCACAGGCTTAAAAAGGTAACTTCAGATGAATTTCTTACCGATGATTTTGATGGTGCACCGCTTTGCAGGCTTCGCTTTGGCCGTGGTACCCGCCTGTTATATTTCAACCTGCCTTTGCACCATGAAATAGACCCGCGCAGCTCCCGTGTGCCACTTAAAGTGCATAGCATCATGCAGCCCGATGACAGCGGCGGCTGGCAGCGAGTTGTAACTGTACCCTTTGAAGGTGGTGTCTGACATTCAGACCGTCTTTGTCTGAACTTCAATTTTTTGCTGCATAAATGATTAAAAAGATAAGGATAATATTGTATGGCACAGGATAAATTATGGGGGGGGCGTTTTAACCAGCCTACCGACAAGTTTGTTGAAGAATTTACTGCTTCCATTGATTTTGACAAGCGGCTGTATCATCAGGATATCCGTGGCTCGGTTGCCCATGCCCGTATGTTGGGCAAACAGGGGATTATTCCCCAAGAGGATGTGGACAGGATTGTCAATGGGCTTGTTAATATTTTGCAACAGATTGAGGACGGCAATTTTGATTTTTCCGTTGGGCTTGAAGATATCCATATGAATATTGAAGCCAGGCTTTCCAGAGATATTGGTGAGGCTGGCAAGCGGTTACATACCGGTCGTTCACGCAATGATCAGGTGGCACTGGATATCCGACTTTATCTGCGTGATGAGATTGTGGAAATTATCAACTATCTGGATAAGATGACCGATGCGCTTTTGGAACAGGCCGAGAAAAACCTGGATACAATTATGCCAGGCTTTACCCATCTGCAATCAGCGCAACCGATTCTGTTTGCTCACCACCTTATGGCCTACACAGAGATGTTTAAACGGGACAGATGCAGGCTTACAGACTGTTTTAAGCGAGTAAACATCATGCCGCTTGGTGCAGGTGCCCTGGCTGGTACCACCTTTCCCATTGATCGTGAGTATGTAGCGCAACAGCTTGATTTTCCGGAGGTTACCCGTAATTCACTGGATTCTGTTTCTGACCGCGATTTTGCCATTGAGTTTATTGCGGCTGCTTCAATTTTAATGATGCATCTCTCCCGTTTTTCAGAGGAGCTGATCATCTGGTCCACCAGTTCTTTCCATTTTGTTGAGCTGTCAGATGGCTTTTGCACCGGTTCCTCCATTATGCCGCAAAAGAAAAATCCCGATGTACCTGAGCTGGTGCGGGGTAAAACAGGTCGTGTTTACGGTAATCTGATGGCACTTTTAACGGTGATGAAGGCATTGCCTCTTGCTTACAACAAGGATATGCAGGAGGACAAGGAGCCACTGTTTGACACCGTTGATACCGTCAAAGGTTCGCTGAAAATATTTGCGGATATGATCCGGGAGATGAAGGTTAATGCACCGGAAATGGCCAGGGCAGCTGGACAGGGCTTTTCTACTGCCACTGATGTGGCTGATTATCTGGTGTGCAAAGGGCTGCCGTTTCGTGATGCCCATGAGGCAGTTGGCAAGGCGGTTGCCTACTGCCTGGAGAACAACATGGAGATTACTGACCTTTCCCTGGCAGAATGGCAGCTTTTCTCGCCCCACTTTGCCAATGATATTTTCGACAAGATTACTGTTGCAGCCAGTGTAAATGCACGGGATGTTATTGGCGGTACTGCCCGCAGCCGTGTGGAGCAGGAAATCAGGCGTTATCAGGAAAGGCAACAAAGTGCGTAAGAAGATTCTGCTTGGCGGGTTAATACTGTTGATGACCACCGCTTGCGGCAAGCGCGGCGCATTGGTTTACCCTGACCAGCTGTTACCTGCTGCACCTTCCGTACTTTTGCTGGAGCAGGCAGAGGATAAACTGCGCCTCACCTTTTCAGTGCCAAAGCGGGACAGGCGTGACAAGCCGCTGCAAAGCCCTGTGCAGTCAATGATTATGCTTAAAAGAACAGGTTGCGATGCAACTGATCAGCCTTTTGTTTATTTACGCAGCTTTGATGCAAGTGAGCCAGGCTTTGACAGCCAGATTGTCTGGATTGATGAAAATGTTCAGCCTGGAGATAACTGCTATCAGTACCGTGTTGGTGCTGTGATGAAGGATGAGGCTTTCAGCAGTTTCCGTGACACACCTGTTGTTACAGTACATGCGCCGCTGGCAGCTCCGCTGATTACAGTTCGTCCGCTTTTCGGAAGCATGGTTGCCATCAGGTTGGTAAATCAGACAGAACCTTCAAGCAGTGACAGCACCCTTGCTGGTTTCAGGCTGTACCGCGCAGACGATATTTCAAAGGATGACTTTATTCCACTTGGAGTACTGACACCGGCAGCAGATGAGTATGTTGATGAGAATGTACAGACCGGTAAGACATATCAGTATAAAGCACGACTGATTGTAAAAGATAAAAAAAGCGGGATTTATCGGGAAAGCGGTTTGTCTGAGGTGGTGTCAGTTGTGGTACAGGATGCACCTTAACAGCCTGATAACGAGAAAACAAAGCACAAAAAAACACCTGGTCATTATAACCAGGTGTTTTTTGTTTGCAGGATTTAAGTCAGTGGTTACTGAGCTACAGTACCCAGTGCCTTAACAACAATGTCGGTGTAAGGGTTAGCAAACAGGATGATCAGACAAACAACCAGTACGTAGATTGCCAGGGATTCAATCATGGCCAGACCGATCAGCATGATGGTCATGATTTTACCGGAAGCACCTGGGTTGCGGGAAACACCTTCAACAGCACGAGCCACTGCCAGACCTTGACCAATACCAGTACCAAATGCACCGATTGCCATACCAAAACCAGCTGCCAACATACACATTGTGAAAAATTCCATCTTTACTGCCTCCTCTTGGGTTATATGCTCCTAGATAATATAGGAGAAAATTGTTGAGTTAGTGAGCTTCTTCCAATGAGCCCTGAATATAAATCATTGCCAAAAGCATAAAAACAAACGCCTGGATAAATGACACCAGAATACCCATCATCATCATTGGCAAAGGTGCCAGCGGCAGGTAATACTTTACGCCAAGGGTGAAGAAAATCATCAGCACCAGCTCATGACCCTGCATGTTGCCAAAGAGACGCAGGGTAAGTGACAACACTCTGGAAAGATGTCCGATAAGTTCAATGAAGAACATCAGTGGTGCCAGCCACAGGATTGGACCCATAAAGTGTTTTACATAACCAGCACCATGCTCTTTAAAGCCCACAATATGTGTGGTTACAAAAACCACCACAGCACAGGCTGCTGTGGTGTTGATATTGGCTGTAGGAGGGAAAAAACCAGGTATCAGACCGATCAGGTTGGAAATAAGGATGAAAAGAGCCAGGGTGGCAATCAGCGGAAAAAACGGACGACCTTTTGGTCCCATTGATTCTGAAATCATATTTTCAATGCCATCAACAACAACTTCCATCAGGTTTTGCAATCCCTGCGGCACTTCGCGCACAACGCTGGTTGCCATTTTTGCAACAATAGCCAGCACAATAATCAGTAGCCAGGTGTAGGCAATGGCATCGGAAGCAGCTTCACCGATACCAAGCGGTACAAATATTTTGCGAAAGAACTCCAGAAAAATAATGGGATGGATCATGGTAGAGTCTCCTTGGACGCGATCGCTATGTAAAATGTTAAACCTAAAAGACAGATAACAGGTGCCGAAAGACCGGCTAATAATCCCCAAAGCGAAAACCACTTTGCAGTAATAATCAGGTAAAGCGCAACCGCTGTCAGTGACAAGCGGATAAAAAAGCGGATCAGAGTTGCAAATAGCGGTTTGTCCAGTGGGGTTAGTTTCAGCAATGCCCCCAAAGCCTTACGCTGCCACAGCAGGTTGGCAATTGCCACCAGTCCACCTGTAAAGGCAGACAGGGCAATTGAACTGGTAAAGAGTAATACAGATACGCCAACGATAAAAAGCAGTGTCAGCAAGCTGCTGACAAACAGCATTTTTGGCAAAAGATCGTCATAATTCTTCATTTTCTTCCGACTTTCGCAGTTCACGGCTGGCAATAACCTGTATATTTCTGAAACCGGCTGCAATTCCGAAACACATAAAAAGGTAAAAGAACCATGGTGCTGTTCCCAGCCAGCGGTCAATGGCAAGACCAAGCCAGACACCGATACCGATTGCCATTGCAACAGAAAGACCCATGCTGGAAACCAGACCGACACTACGGAAAAGGTCGCTAAATTCACGCAGCATAATCACCAGCCCCCACTCTGTTGCAGGACAAAAACCTGAAATATATAACATCTTTCAGTAAACTCTGTCAAACTATTAGTCCCCTTGCACTACTTTTCGGATGATTCTATCCGCTGCACAGGCTGCACCAAAGCCGTTATCTATATTTACAACGCTAACTCCACTTGCGCAGGAGTTAAGCATACCAAGTAATGCTGCAATTCCGCCAAATGATGCGCCATAACCCACAGATGTGGGAACGGCAATTACCGGGCAATCCACCAGTCCGCCGATAACAGATGGTAAAGCACCTTCCATGCCAGCCACCACAATCAGCACAGTGGCACTGCGCAGCAGTTGCAAGCTGGCAAACAGACGGTGAATACCGGCAACGCCCACATCAAACAGCTCTTCTGTCTGATTACCGAAAAAACGTGCTGTAACCGCAGCTTCTGTTGCAACCTGCATATCTGAAGTGCCTGCGGAAACCACCACTATTTTGCCAGCAGCACTTTTATCCTGCGGGCAGCTGCCTATTGTAAGACAGCTGGCATTTTTGTGATAGCTTGCATCAGAATAAGCTGCCAGCAGTGCTTCTGCCTGTGGAGCTGCCAACCTGGTGATCAGCACCGGACTTTGGTTTTTGCGCATTGCATCGATTATACCGCTTATTTGTTCAACTGTTTTTCCCTGCCCGAAGATTACTTCCGGTCGCCCCTGGCGCAATGTGCGGTGGTGATCAACCTTTGCCATATCAAGCTCTTCAAAGGGCAGATAACGCAGCTTTTCCAGCCCTTCTGTTATGGTTAGCTGACCATTTTTCACCTGTTCAAGCAGTATTTTAATTTTTTCTTCGGACATAATAGGATTTTTAAGCCGGCAGTTTCCTGTCCAGATTGCGGTATTGAATAGCCTCGGCAAGATGATTGGTACGGATTGTTTCAACACTGTCCAGGTCTGCAATGGTGCGGGCTACTTTCAGAATTCTCGAATAACTGCGGGCAGAAAAACCAAGTTTTTCACCTGCCATTTCCAGCATACGGTGCCCATCACTATCCAGCTCGCAATGTTTTTTAATCAGCCTTGCATTCATCTGCGCATTGCAATGCACTTTGACACCTGCAAAACGGTGCTGCTGAATTTTACGCGCACCCATAATCCGTGCAGCAATGGAAGCTGAAGATTCCGTTGCCTGGTTGCCGGAAAGATCACGGTAGGCAACTGCTGGTACCTCCACATGCAGGTCAATCCTGTCCAGTAGTGGTCCTGAAATGCGCGAGCGATAACGCCGTATGGCGATCGGGGTGCAGGAACAACTGTGAGCCGGATCCCCCAGATAGCCGCAAGGACAGGGGTTCATGGCTGCAACCAGCATAACCCGTGCCGGATAGGTTAACGACTGTAATGCACGGGAAATGGTAACCCGTCCATCTTCAAGGGGCTGGCGTAAAACCTCCAACGCATGTTTTTTAAATTCTGGCAGCTCGTCTAAAAAAAGTAGCCCATTATGTGCCAGGCTTACTTCGCCTGGGCGGGGAGAAGTGCCTCCGCCGATCAGCCCCACATCTGAAATGGTATGGTGCGGAGAACGAAACGGGCGGGTGGTTACCAGTGCGCAGCCGCTTTCCAGCAGGCCGCTGACACTGAACAGCTTGGTGGTTTCAATGGCTTCATCAAAGCTCATGGGCGGCAAAATTGAAGGGATGCGCCGTGCCAGCATGGTTTTGCCCGAGCCTGGTGGACCGATCATCAACAGATTGTGCCCTCCTGCTGCCGATACTTCCAAAGCCCGCTTTGCATGTTCCTGACCCCGCACATCGGCAAAGTCCTCACCATGTTCGGTCTGGTTGTTAAAAAGTTGCACAAGGTCCAGTTTGTATGCAGCTATCTCCTGTTCTCCCTGTAAAAACTGTACTACTTCTGCCAGATTGGCAGCAGCGATGACTTTTATCCCCTCCACCACGGCAGCTTCTGATGCATTTTCCGGTGGCAAAATCAGACCGGTAAGCTTTGTATTACGGACAGCCACTGCCACCGGTAGCGCACCACGCACCGGTTTCAGGGTGCCGTCAAGGGAAAGTTCTCCAAGCAGTACGTACTGCTCCAGTTGTTCGCTGTTAATTACGCCAGTGGCAGCCAAAATGCCGATGGAGATGGGCAGATCAAAGGCGGTGCCTTCTTTTTTAAGATCAGCAGGTGCCAGGTTGGCAGTAATGCGGCGGGCAGGAAAATCATAGCCAGAATTTTTAAGTGCAGCCTTCACGCGGTCTTTACTCTCCTTTACCGCACCATCGGGCAAACCCACTGTGGCGAAGTACGGCAGACCCGGGGCAATATCAACCTCAACATCCACCAAAACCGCGTCTATTCCCACAACAGCAGCACTTAGCACCTTGGCGAGCATATCAAGACCCCTTCAGCATGATAAACCCGACCTGACGGCCAGTTTCACCGTTGTCGCGGCGATAGGAAAAATAAAGGTCTTTCTGGCAGCAGGTGCAATGGTCTGTGGCTTCAATGTTTGCCGGTAAAATACCGCAATCTTCCAGCTGCATACGGTTAGCCAATGCCAGATCCAACTTCCATTTGCCAGTCGAACTGCTTTCTGCAATACAGTCCCAAGGTGAGCTTTTACAATCATCAAAGCTGTCTTTAACTGGCTGATCAACCTCATAGCAGCAGGCTTTGATGGACGGACCGATTGCAGCAACTATATCCGTTGCCTTGCAGTCAAAAAGGCTGATCATGCCTTGTGCTGCCTTAGCAGCTATGCTGGCTGCTGTTCCCTGCCAACCGGCATGTACGGAAGCAACTACCTGCTTTACAGGATCAAATAGTAAAAGCGGAAGGCAATCAGCAACTGTAACTCCGATCATCAGGTCTGTCTGATTGGTGATAATTGCGTCAGCCTCCAGCCCTAAAAAATGGGCAAAGTCCTGGTTGGGGGCATCAATTACCAGGATATCAGTGCCGTGGTTTTGCTGAACCGTTACTAAACGACCAAGCTCAAGTCCGAAAGCACGTGTAAACAGGCTGCGGTTTCCTTCAACATTATGGGCAGCATCATCGGTATTTGTACCTAGGTTAAGAGAGTTGTAAGGGGTGCGGGAAACACCTTCATGGCGGGTGGTAAATCCTGCTGCAACAACAGGTGCAAATGTTCGATTGTTAAAGGCTGCCAGGTAATGTACACGCCCTTTGCGTAAGATTTCCATCAGAATTTCCTTTGCTATCCAATACTAATTACGTTTTAATGTACTGCGCTTTTGCACCCAGATGTAGACTGCCACCAGCAGGCAGCTTGTCAGTAATACCCATGTTAGTGCGCGGTGTGACCAGGTCATCACCAGCTCATGATTCTGACCAATGACATAGCCTATCCAAGTGAGAATTGAACACCATATACCGGCACCAAGCAAGGTATAAAGCGAAAAACGCAGATGGTTCATTCCTGAAAGACCGGCAGGGATGGAGATAAGGTGACGGATTACCGGAATAAGGCGACCTACAAAGGTTGATATTTCGCCGTGGCGTAAAAAAAAAGATTCCACCATGGCAAACTTTTCCGGTGGAATCAGCAAATAACGACCATATTTGATTATAAGCGGTCGCCCCAGATATTTTGCAGCAAAATAGTTGGCATAGGCACCAACCAGACTGCCGACTGTTCCGGCAAAAACAACAATAGCAGCACTCATCTGCCCCTGCTGTGCGAGGTAACCGGCTGGTGGCATAACCAGCTCGCTTGGTACAGGTATAATTGAGCTTTCCATTGCCATCAGCAAAAAGATGCCTGGATAACCCATTGCACCAATAATATCCACCAGCTTTTCAATTAGTTCATGTAGCATGTATAGTATAGAAACCTCTGCTTAAAATCTTTGACACTCTACGATAAAAGACGCTTCTGTACAACAGAACAACGATCATAAGGGCAGGTATTAAAAATGCGTATAGTTTATCTTCTCATGGTGCTGCTATCACTTACCGGTTGTGCCACCCTTGGTTTTGGCACAAAGGAGGATTGTGACAAGGCTGTTAAGGATTATAACCGGATGATCCGCTGGGATGAGCCGGAAACTGCTGCGCTTACATATCTGGACAACAGTTTACAGGATGATTTTATCAAGACTATTGATGATTTACGCAGACGTAACGTTAACATTGCCGATATGCGTATTAAAGCAAACAGTTGCGCAACCGGAAACAACAGTGCTGATGTAATTGTGGAATTTGATTACTTTGCATTGCCTGATAACCGGATTAAGTCTGTAACTGACAAGCAGAAATGGATGTTGCTACGCGGTAAACAGCTTGCACCAGGGCAAAGGGCAGGCTGGAAGCTGGTTACGCCTCCTCCCCAATTCAGGTGATTAAATTGAAAACTATTCAGGCTGCAATCAACGGTTTTATTGATTATCTTGTTACAGAACGTAACTGCTCACCCCATACTGTTGCTGCCTACCGAAACGATCTTTCCGGATTTACGATTTTTGCAGAAGAGCGTTTAGGGCAAGCTGCTTCCATCCACAGTATTGATCATCTTTTAATCCGGCTCTGGATATCCGAGCTGAGTATTCCCAAAAGCAGCAAAGTAAAGACTGCCATTACTTACCGCAAAAGCAGCCTTGGACGTAAGCTTGCTGCTGTAAAATCTTTTTGCAACTGGCTGGTACGTAGTGGTCAACTGTCCGTAAATCCGGCTGAACTGGTTGCCACGCCGAAAAAAGAGCAGCGGTTGCCTTTTCACCTTGATATTGACCAGGTAACGACTCTTGTTGAGGCTCCAGCTGTTTCCGGAATAAATTTAAGGGATCAGGCTATTTTGGAGCTGCTTTACTCAAGTGGTCTGCGTGTGTCGGAATTGACCGAGCTTGATATCGCTGACCTGGATCTTGCAGATGGTATGGTAAGAGTAATGGGAAAGGGTCGCAAGGAAAGGATTGTGCCGCTGGGCAGCAAGGCGATGACTGCCATTCAAAGCTATCTGTTGCAGCGTGGCAAGTGCCAGCAAGATGCACCGCTTTTTCTGAACAGGAGAGGGTTCAGGATCAGCCGCCAATCTGTTGATGCCATTGTCAAACGCTGGTCAGGCAATCTGGAAACTGTGCGTAATGTATCGCCCCATACGCTTCGCCATACTTTTGCCACCCATATGCTGGATGGCGGGGCAGACCTGCGCTCAATCCAGGAACTGCTTGGTCATTCCTCCCTGTCCACAACCCAGAAGTACATCCATATCGGGCTTGACCGCTTGCTTGAAGTGTACGATAAAGCCCATCCCAGAGCTAATAAATCGGAAACCTAGGAGTCTGTCGGGCTTTTTCGCAGCAGAACAGCGGTAAGTCCGACAGGCTCCTAGTCTACGCCCATTAGCGATCCTGCAACTTTGTGCAAGATAACAACAGTTATTAAAACAAACCCCCTGTCAGATGTATCTGACAGGGGGTTTGTGGTTCAAGCCAAGGCTCTCATAATGCTACAGAAAGTTAATGCTACTCGCAAAGATCAACCTTTACATCCCAGTTCTTAACCTTCATGGTGCCGTTTTGAGCCAGGTTGAGGTGCATCTTGAAAGCACGATCCCACAGTTGTGGCTCATGACCAACACCTTTGGCAAGGCACTCTTTTTCTGCCATTTGCAGGTAGTCAGTCAATTGAGCTTTGTAGTCAGGGTGGGCACACTTTTCAATAATCTTGCGGGCACGATCTTTTGGTGCCAGACCACGCAGATCAGCAAGACCCTGCTCAGTCACAACGCAGTCAAGGTCGTGCTCGGTATGGTCAATGTGTGAACAGTGTGGCACAACGCAGGAGATACCGGTTGGATCGGTTTTTGATGGACGTGCCGACGGGGTGTGCATCATCTTCAGGTAACCGTTACGCAGGAAGTCGCCGGAACCGCCGATGCCGTTGATCATCCGTGTACCACCAACCAGGGTTGAGTTGGCATGGGCAAAGATATCAATTTCAACCGGAGTGTTCATGGCGATACAGCCAAGACGACGGATCGGTTCTGGTGCGTTGGAGATGGAAAGCGGACGCAGGACAATCTTGTCAAAATATTTTTCCCAGTTGTCAAAGAAGCGGGGGAAGCCCGGGTCTTCAGAAAGGGAAAGTGAACATGCGGAAGCAACTTTCAGGTTTCCACCGTCAAAGAAGTCAAGCATGGTGTCCTGCAAAACTTCGGTATATACGGTCAGGTCGGAGAAGGGACCTTTTGCCAAACCGCCGATAACAGCGTTGGCAATGGAGCCAACACCTGATTGCAGTGGCAACAGGTTTTGGGGTAGACGACCCATTTTGATTTCATGGGCAAAGAAGTCCATGATATGACCGGCAATGGCTTCAGAAGTGTCATCCATATCGGCAAAAGCACGGCCTTTGTCACGACGCTTGGACTCAACAACAGCAATAATTTTGTCAGGATCACATGGCACATAAGGGGTGCCGATACGGGTGCCTGCTTCAGTGATCAGGAACGGGGCGCGGTGAGGCGGCTTTTGCTGCATATGAATGTCGTGCATACCTTCAAAGGAAGGCTGTCCGGTGTTCACTTCGATAATGATCTTGTCACACAGGTTAATGGCTTCTGCCACAATACCGCAAGAGGTGGTAAGAGCCAGCCCGCAATCTTCTGTAATGGCAGAAACTTCAATAATACCAATGTCATAGCGACCGTTGGGTGTGTAGAAGCCGTAGCTGACATCCTGGGCAAAAAGACCAAGGTGCTTGTCACCCATACGGATACGACCAGCGTTGATACCGGCAGCAATATCCTTACCGGTCTGATACGGCCAGCGGCGGTCGATCATATCCAGCTGCGCCCAAACGTTTTCGGTTTCAGCACCTACTGAAGCACCGATAAACAGGTTGAACTTCCACTTGCCTTGCAGGTTGTTCTCTTTTACATGGTTGGCAAGGGCAATAGGTACTTCTTTTGGATAGCCAGCTGGGGTAAAGCCTGACCAGAGCAGGTTCTGACCCGGGTTAAAAAACTGAATGGTATCTTCAGCCTTCATAACCTTGCTAAGCAGTGACTTGCGACGAACCCGACTTTCCAGTGTACCAAAATCTGACATCGTGCTACCTCCTGTTTGTTTTTTGCGTTTACAGTAAAACGCGGTGTGAAATTTACTTGCTTTTCAAGTCAGACCAACCAGATAAAATCCCTTTAATCTCAATATGTTTGTATTCTTTTCTGGTCAAACTGTATGAATAAAAACAAATTCTACTTATCCTGCCACTACTGTCAAGTTAAAATATATGTAAAACAATATTTTCATGGCTTGTTCTGTGCATCATAACAGACCTCAAGAAGGCAAAGACCTTGCGGGGGTGCAGTTACTCCTGCCTTGGTGCGATCCGGATTTTGCAGTAACTGCTTTATCAATACTGGCTTAAAGCGTCCCAATCCAACAGCAGCAAGAGTGCCAACCATTATCCGCACCATATGTTTAAGAAAACCGCCACCTGTTATATCTATGGTAATCAATGCGCCATTACGTCTGATTTCCACTTTATCTATGCGTCTTGTGCTGGTTTGGGCTGTGCAGTTTTGACCTTTAAAGGCAGCAAAATCATGTTCGCCTATAAAGTGTCCGGCTGCACTGATCATTGATTCCAGGTCAAGCGTATTGCGGATATGCCAGCTGCTACGATGGTTTAAAGGTGAGCGTAGCCTTGTATTAAGTATTGTATAGCGGTAGGTTTTACAAGTTGCACCGCCGATGACACGAAAATCCGTTGCCACTTCTTCAGCAGACTGCACAGCAATATCCGGCGGCAGATGGCTGTTCAGACCATCTATAAAAGCCCTTAGCGGAATAAGGGATGTTGTTTGAAAGACTGCTGGCATTGCCAGTGCATGTACGCCAGCGTCAGTGCGTCCGGCAGCCTGGACACGCACCCGTTCACCCAGAATTTTTGCCAGTGCCAGTTCAACGGTTTCCTGCACAGAGATACCGTTTTTCTGCTCCTGCCAGCCACAATAACCGGTGCCGTCATACTGGATTATAAGTTTTATTTTACGCATAAAAAGAAGGGAGCGGTTTTGCCGCTCCCTGGTTCTCCTGTTATTTCTGTAGTCCTTCTTCCGTGCAATTGTGCAACCGGTTCAGAACTATTTTTCCAGTAAAATTCTCAGCATCCTGCGCAGTGGTTCGGCAGCACCCCACAAAAGCTGATCACCGCAGGTAAAAGCCTGCACATACTCGGGACCCATTTTCATCTTGCGTACCCGTCCCACTGGTATACTTAAAGTACCGGATACAGCTGTTGGTGTCAGTTGTGCCAGAGAATCAGCCTTGTTGTTGGGTACTAACTTAACCCACTGATTATCATTGGCAATCAGTTGTTCAATTTCTGAAATCGGCAGATTTTTGTTCAGCTTCATGGTGATGGCCTGGCTATGGCAGCGCATGGCACCAACCCGCACACAGATGCCATCAACAGGAACCGGTCTGTTGCTGCCAAGAATTTTGTTGGTTTCAGCAAAACCTTTCAATTCTTCACGGCTTTGACCGTCTTCAACTTCACGGTCTATCCAGGGCAAAAGGCTGCCTGCCAACGGAAAACCAAACTCCTTAGTCGGCATAGAGCCATCACGCAGGGTAGCAGTTACCTTTTTATCAATCTCAAGGATTGCCGAGCCTGCATCTTTAAGATCGTCAGACACCACATTGTGCAGGCTGCCCATCTGTGCCAGCAGTTCACGCATATTTGGAGCACCGGCACCGGATGCCGCCTGATAGGTCATTGAAGAAAGCCACTCAACTACCCCTGCCTTAAACAGCCCCCCAAGTGCCATAAGCATCAGGCTTACCGTGCAGTTACCGCCGATATAGTCTTTTACACCTTTGGCAAGAGCCTCATCAATCACATTGCGGTTAATCGGGTCCAGAATAATTACAGCATTATCTTCCATCCGCAAGCTGGATGCAGCATCAATCCAGTAGCCGTTCCAGCCTTGCTTGCGCAGCTCAGGGTGTACTGCGTTGGTATAATCGCCACCCTGACAGGTAAGGATAATATCCAGCTTTTTAAGTTCTTCAATATCATCTGCTTTTTTAAGTGTACCGCCCCCCATGGGAGCTGGCTGACCTGCCTGTGAGGTTGTAAAAAATACCGGCTCAAAACCAAGGGCAAAGTCATTTTCTTCCTGCATCCGTTGCATCAGCACCGAACCAACCATGCCTCGCCAACCAACAATACCTACTTTCATGATGAATCTCTCCTTGTATGCAAATAATCTTGGGTTTATTAAGTTTATGCTGCCAATTTCAGTTCCTGCCGGATCTCTGCGGGCAGGGATATCTGCGCAAAACATTCTTCTGGATAGAGATAGTCTTCACCGGATTCATCAATTATCCGTACCATACCAATTTGTGATGCATCGTTGTCTGGCAGGGCTTGATAAATTTTGCGTTGCTCCAGTGAAGCTGCATAACCATTGTTCTGAACACAAACATATAGCTTGCTATGCCTCATATCTGCATCTCCATTATTTTTTTCAGCAAGTATTTGATTTTAACTTCTTTTTTACCAATACCACTTGCTTCGTACCAATGAATTTCAGCAAGGTACTGCTGCTCTGAACCAAGTTGTATGCACGCTATACCTTTTCGCTTTCTCCAACGCCCTTTACCATACTGCTTGTTAAGCCGTTGTAGTTCCCTTATCCCTGAACCAGTTGCAAAGGTTTCAACCTGCTGTATGTCACCAATAATCTTGAAGAACATGGCAAAACTATTTACAGCGCGGCAATTACAGCGTCACCCATTTCTTTGGTATTAACAAGTTTTTCGCCAGGTTTGTTCTGGAAGATATCGCGGGTGCGGTAGCCCTGATCAAGTACCTTTGCCACTGCATTATCAATGGCATCGGCAGCTTCAATCATGCCGCAGGAGTATTTAAGCATCATAGCAGCAGAAAGAATCTGGGCAATCGGGTTGGCAATTCCCTGTCCGGCGATATCAGGTGCCGAGCCTCCAGAAGGCTCATACATGCCGAAACTACCCTCGGCAAGGGATGCTGAAGGCAGCATACCCAAAGAACCGGTCAGCATGGCAGCTTCATCGGAAAGGATATCTCCAAACATATTTTCGCATAAAAGTACATCAAACTGTTTGGGCCAGCGTACCAGCTGCATGGCTGCATTATCCACATACATATGGGACAGCTCAACATCCGGATATTCTTTGGCAATTGTGGTTACTACCTCGCGCCAAAGCACAGATGAGGAAAGCACATTGGCCTTATCAATGGAGCATACTTTTTTGCCCCGCTTCTGGGCAGCCTTGAAAGCCACATGGGTAATCCGCTCGATTTCCGGTACAGAATAACGCAAGGTGTCAAATCCAACTCGCTCGTGACCCTCACCCTCTATCCCTTTGGGCTGGGAGAAGTAGAT
>Ga0265295_1003026_pt1 | contig 25266 bp, 12 predicted proteins | sample Munlansysbiofilm_FD_192503 | JGI IMG/M metagenome (GOLD analysis project Ga0265295, IMG submission 192503) | Leachate microbial communities from a municipal landfill in Southern Ontario, Canada - Methane capture system biofilm | ecosystem: Engineered > Solid waste > Landfill > Unclassified ... | reverse complement strand
TTGTGCAAACTAACTGTGAAAGCATACGACGAACTTTGTCGGAAAGCCGTGTGCGGGAAAACCGCATGCACGGTTTGAAGAGGGGGGCAGGATTAAAGCTCCTGCCTCTACTCTACTGTGACCATTAATTTTTTGGGTGGGGATGCCTGCACGCTATCTAAATTTAGCTCCAACCGCTCGAAAGCGAACACCGGGCTGATCGCTTTTAGATATAGCGTCAAGACACTGAAAAAACAGCAATATACGATAGCTTCTTTACAAATCCCCCTTCATTCAAGCTGCCCGATATCGGACAGCTCACAATCTCATCAGTACCGCTATATAGTTCATTAACAAGCCTTTATCTAACAGCATCAGCTTTGGCTCCCCAATTGCTATTATATAGGCTTGAGGTGACCATGAATAAAGTAATCGTATATCTATCCCAGAGTGAGAAAAGCAATGAATTGACTGAGTACTTTCAGAATCTTGCTTATGAGCCGCTGTTTACAGATACTCGCACCAAGCTGCTCTCAGCTTGCAGCAAGAAATTCTGTGCGAAAGTGTTTCTGGAGATAAGCACGCTTTCCGATATCCTGCTGATTAATTCGATCAAAGAGATAGATAGCGCCACGGACATAGTCCTGATCCTCAAACCCGGTCTGGAGGACATCGTCTCTGCCTTGCAAAACGAGCACTATCAGACCGTGAATAGCATCATGAACCTTTCTGCTTGTGAGCATAAAGAATGAGTGGCAGCACTTGCCCAATTGAGCCAAAATCCGAGAGCATTAGCAAAGCCCTGGGGAGAAATAAGCTAACAAATAAGACACTAAAGGAGAATAAAATGAAAACGAATTTCAAGTATTTCTTATCTCTGCTGTTTATGGTCGCAGTGATACTACCTGTTTTTGCCCTTTACCCGGGTAACTGTCTCGTTATCGACAATAACAAGTTTGTAGTAGCTAACGGGATACCGAATTATAGTGCCATAACACTCGAGGGGTGGGTAAACCACTCCAGTTTAACTCAATATATTCAACGTTATTTTACCATGGTCGATGAGACTGCCGTACTGCGCAAGATAGGCTCAAACATGGATTTCTTCGTCAAATCAAGCTCAGGGGCAATCACTCGGGTTACTTATGCCTTTCCATTTACCGTAGGTCAGTGGGTTCATGTGGCAGGAACATATGATGGTACAACTGCGAAATTGTATGTGAATGGCACTTTGGTCAATTCGGCAAATCCACCAGCAGGGGGCTTTACCGCCAATACAGGCCAATTAAGAATCGGTAATGATGCTGAATCCATAATTGGGCAAGTAGATGAGGTAAGGCTGTGGAATGTGGTGCGTACTCAGGAACAGATTGCCAACAACCGCTATACGGAGCTTACTTTGCCCCAAACCGGCTTGCGCTCCTACTGGAGATTCAATGAAAGCAGCGGAGACGCAGCAGCAGATCTTTGTGGAAACTCCAATGGGACTCTGCTAAATATGAGCAATGCAAACTGGGTGGCTTCCACAATTCCTAAGATGGGCGAAAGTGGGACAATTTCCACCAATACTACCTGGTCTGCATCCACAATTACGGTTATTAACGATGTAATCGTTGCCAGCGGTGTTACACTTACTATTAATCCGGGTGTTACGCTGATTTTTGCCCCTGGTAAAAGGCTGATAATCCAAGGAAATCTGATAGCTCTTGGGACTGCTGCCAATAGAATTACTTTTACCGAAAATAGCCCTGGAGCTGGATGGGGAGGCTTGTTCTTTGATGGAGCAACCCCTAATCCCACCAGAAATAGTAACCTGAAGTATTGCATCGTAGAGCACGCCAGCTATGCTGGTCATGGTGGCAATATTAGAGCTTATCTTTATTCATTGCTGAGCTTAGAAAACTGTATCATCCGTGATGGAGATTGTACTGGTTGGGGTGGAGCCTTGGAAGCTACTTCATCCTCTGTAAGCATGATAAACTGTTTGTTAAACAACAATCATGCCTCCATCGTTGGTGGAGCTATTGCGATATGGAGTGGTTCTGATGTAAAAATGCTCAATTGCACTGTAGTAGATAATTTGGCTAATAGCAGAGGGGCAATCGCCTATCATCTATATAGCTCTGACACACAACCGGTAATCAGGAACTGTATATTTTGGAATAATGGCAGTTCCGCTATCAGCTCATACTCTAATGCAACCTTACTAACCGATGTTCAATACTGCAATATAGAGGGCGGTTTCACGGGAACAGGTAATATCAATCAAGACCCAGGATTCACGGGTGAAACAGGCAATCCCTATAATATATCCAACACCTCACGTGGTATCGAAGGAGGCATAAATGAAACCACTGGGCTTACTTTACCGACTACAGACCTAAAAGGCAATCCCAGGATTTACACGCCTTCCGCAGTTAACAGGGTGGACATGGGAGCCTATGAATATCAGGGTTATGTGGCATCCATCACACTTCGTGCTTCCGATGGTGACGATAATTATCCCGGCTATGTCCAGCTACTCTGGGAGTTTTTTTCGACTTACACTCCCGCTCCCAACGAATTCAGGATCCTACGCAATGGATTAAACCTTGGCACTGTGTCTGCCCAGACACACTCCTACCAGGATCACTTTGTTGTACCGGGCACTTTTTACAGCTATCAGGTAATAGCAGATTACGGCACTGGAACAATGAGTTCACTGGAGGATATTGGTTATATCAAACCCAATGGGATTATCTCCGGAAGAGTTCAAACGACAAATAGCAACCCTGTGATGGGAGTCAAATTATCTCTTTCGCCTGCTGTGGGAAAATGCTTGCAATTCAATGCTGCCAATTCCTCCATCTCTATTGCCAATCCTGGAGTGAATTTGAATCAGGATTTCACGGTAGAATTGTGGGTCAAAACCATGAACACCTATGTAAACCTGTTGGACTGCGGTAATCATCAGCTAAAGATAGCTAATGGCAAAGTAGTATATACAGATGGACCACACACTCTTACCCAGCAGGATTTAGCGATTGCTGTGAGCAACAATAGTTGGCATCATATCGCTGTAGTAAACAACGTTGCCACAAACACTGTAGAGATCTATCTCGATTCTTTCAAAGTGGCTGTGGCTACAGGCTATTACTTTGCCAACTACAATTTTGGAGACTTTGCTGTCCCCTCGGGTTTTACGGGCTATCTGGATGACATCCGGATCTGGGCAGCAGTGAGGGATTCCTCTCAAGTAGTGGATGCCATGAACATGGTGATGCCCAGCAATTCGCCAGGATTAAAAGGATATTGGGCGATGAATGAAGGCGCCGGAACCATGCTCTTTGATGGCACAAACTATGCCCATAATGCGGTGGCAAGCAATTGTAGCTGGTCTTCAGCAGATGCCGGAATGGCTTTGGGTGCTATTACCAATGTCTCGGGGGATTATGTGATTTCACAGATACCTTATGGAAGTTCCACCACATTTACGGTGACGCCTGCCAAACCCGGGCATATCTTTCAGCCCGAAACCAGAACGGTTACCCTCAGTTCCAGCAACATCGCAGCTAACAACGTGGATTTTACGGACAACTCGATGATTCCCATCTCGGGCAAAGTAAAATTTGCTGGCACGACTATCCCTGTGGTGAATGCCAGCATCTGGCTGAATGGGGCGATAGCCCTCCCGCCGGTGCATACGGATGACACCGGCTATTATGTGCTGGAAGTGGAACATGGAACATCCTGCACTGTTAGTGTTGTGTTTAATGACCATGACTTTACGGGCAATGGCAATCTGGGAGCCGTTACCTTTCCCAAGACCAACGTAAACTTTACAGATACGTTTCAAACTCAGCTTTGCGTACAGGTAGTAGGTGGCAGTCAGAGCTTCCCTATCGGTAATTTTAAGATCACAGCAAAGCCGGTAAATGATAGCTATGCTTACGAACAGACCTTTAACGCATATAACACAGCAGATTGGTCATCAGGGCAGTTAATAGTGACCAATCTTCCTCCGCTAAACTACAATATCACTATTAGTCCCTTCTCAGGCACTGCTAATGACCCCTTCGGTCTGCAAGTTAATCCTCTTTTCACCAAAAACCAAAGTATAGACCTTAGGGATGCAGACGCACAGGGCGATACCTTGCGCTTTGAATGGCGTGAACCTTTGCAAGCTGAGGTGACATGGGCTGACAGCCTGGAGCTGAAGTATATGGCGGGCGATCCCCTCCATGATTATGGCTTCTACGTGATGCAGCAAAACGTGTGGCAGGAAGCGGTGGTAAGAGCCGTGGAGAATTACAATTATGGTGACTACACAGACCATATCATATCTTTGACAGATTGCGATATCGAGATTACCGATGATGTGGGTGCAATTGCCACCACCTCAACAGACTTTAACGGAGCGAACAGCTTCACCTACAGGTTTGCTCCCTATCTACCCAATATTACGTCCGGCACAAACCATCCTTATCAGAAAAGCCTGGAAATCACGGTGATCGATCCGCAAACACTGCTTTCTGACACCAATATCACCTGGATTCTTACGGAGGGAGCATGTCCTCAGGGGACCACATTTTCCTCCACATCCCCAGAGATTCCCATTTTGATCTTGCATGATCCTCCCGGAGATGGAAGCTATGCCAGCTTCGACCAATCCAGCTCACATTCCTTTGACCTGAGCGTATCGTATTCCAACAATGAAGGTTCGACCGTTCAGGCAAAACTGAGCCTGGGACCAGATATTACCTTTGACGTGGGCTTTATGTTCAGTGTGCAAACGGAGCTGGATTTTGTGGCGGATCTGGGATATGGCTATACATCAAGCAGTACTTTAACTAATGACAGCTCAATGTCCACGACGCTTACGACTACTGAGGCATACCAGACCTCCAGTGAGGATATGTTGATCGGACAAGCCTCTGATTTGTATGTTGGTGGAGCACTAAACCTTATCTGGGGAGACGTCCTGAATGTAGCATGGAATAATACGCAGAGCTGTGTTGATACGCTTACATCCGTGAAGGTGTCTCCCCAGGGCTTTGACACCTGGTATATCTACACGGAAAATCAGATTCTCAACACCGTAATCCCCAACCTGGAACATATTCTTAAATATGCAGACGCTGCACGCTGGCAGAGCTTCGTTGATGCCAATACCCAGAACATCGAGAACGCTGTGGACAATGCAAATCATCACGGCAATTTATCCTGGAATGCCGGAGCAGGCTATCTGTTCTCTGAAACAAATGCTACAGAAACAACGACCACCTACAGCTATGAGACCACTGTTGATGAGACCTTCTGGGGAGAGATTGGCGCATTTGTAAACGGAATGGGGGCATCAGCCGCTTTTTCCTTTGAAACTTCAATCACAATTGGCAAATCTGCGACCACAACCGAGCAAAACGAGACCACCATCTCTTATGTGCTTTCCGATGATGATGAGACCAGTAATCTGAATGAGCTCGCAGATTACTATTCTGTGGATATCTTGAAAGACCCGATGTATGGCACCCCGGTATTTTCGGTGGTGGGAGGAGCCAGTTCCAATCCCTGGGAGCCCAATACGATGGCCCGTGATGGGGTAAGTTTTGGTGCCAACACCAGTTCATCTCTCGGGCTGCTCGAAGGGGAGCAAGCAGTATTCTTATTGTACCTGGGCAATACCACTCAAAACCATGAAGAGCGCCGCTACTATCTCTGTATGGACCACGCGAGCAATCCAGGTGGGGCCACGGTCTTGATCAACGGCTTGCCTCTGATCGACAGAATGGCCTTTGACATCGATGCCCTGGCTTCTGTGCAGGCAGTTATGACTGTGATCCAGGGGCCCCTGGCATATGATTATCCTAACCTTAAACTGGAGTTTTACGCCGAAGGTGACAGAGGTAACGATGGGCCGGATGGGCATTATTTCTACCGATTCAAAGAGTTTGATGTACGCTGGGAAACGCCCTATAGTAAAGTGAGCATTGCCAGCCCGGGGGCGGATTGGCAGATCAACCAGGCTTCAAACAACCAGATGGAAATAATGATCACAAACTATGACCTCACAAAAGCAAAATTCCACTCTCTGATTTTGGAGTATAGACGGCCATCAGCGCTCAATTGGTCGCGCGCATTTGAGGTCCCGCGCGATTCGCTTATCACTAATCCTCATTATTACACAGAGTCCTGGGATGTGTCCAGCCTGGCCGATGGAGTATATCAGATCAGGGCAGGAGCCATCGATAGCTTACATGCCACCTACTATACGGAAGCTATTACAGGTTTTATAGACCGCAGTTCTCCCACAGTGTGGGGCTTACCACAGCCTTCAGATGGCCTCTTGCAATTGGGTGATGTGATCTCGCTTACTTTTACTGAGGATATCGATCCCAATTCCCTTGCTTCTGCAGCGATCTCGCTCAAGATACTCAGAACCGATATGGCTGTGGGGGTAAACGTCCAGGTAAATGGACCCTCCGTCTCCTTTGTTCCCACCATTGTCAATTCCTGGCTGGAAAACGAAACCCTGAAGATGTCTGTTTCCGGTCTGAAAGATCTGTGCGGAAATCCCATGACCGGGCTACCGGTAGAGTGGGAGTTCTTTGTAAATGCCAATCCAGTAGCCTGGCTACAGCCCAAGCTGGAGATTATCAAACCACTGGGACAGGCGATGCAAATCACTACCTATTTGAACAATTCTGGTGGTCAGACCTCGTCCTTTAGCCTCACAAACTTGCCTGATTGGCTCACGGTAAATACTGTTAGCGGAACCCTGCTACCCATGGATAGCCAATGTCTGGTGTTCAGTATCAGTAATCAGCTGGGCTATGGCACTTTCAGGCATACTGTCTATGCTGATATTCCAGCTTTGGGCATAGAGCCCTTGCTCTTCGAAATCAGCGTCCTGGCCAATCCACCAGCCTGGGCAACTACCCAGTTGGACAATTTCGAATACTCCATGACCATCACCGGGCAACTGATGATGGAAAGTGAAATCTCCACTGACACCAACGATATCATCGGAGCCTTTGTGCTGGACGAAGGGGGCGAATATATCTGCCGTGGTTATACCAATCTGAGAAGCGTGCCCTACATCGCGGGCGCTTATCAATTCTTCCTGACGATAAACAGCAACGAAGAAGACGCGGAAGAGCTCTATTTCAGGATTTGGGATTCTTCTACCACCAAAGAGCATTACGGCACCACAGAGGCTTATGTCTTCGCTTCTGGAGCTGTTTACGGCACTCCGCTAAGCCCCGTGATCCTGCATGTAAGCCCCACTCTGTTCCGCTCTATACCCTGCCGTAGTGGCTGGAACTGGGTGTCTGTGAATCTGCTCAATCCTGCTTCCATGGCGGTAAATGAAGTTCTCGGCACTCTTTCTCCTGCCGATAATGATCTGGTAAAGAACCAAAGTTCTTTTGCGCAATACACTACAGGCTCTGGCTGGGTAGGCAATCTGAACACTATTGCCAGCACCGAAATGCTGAAAATCAAGCTGAGCAATCCCGATGAATTGCAAATCATGGGGAACCTGGAACCGCCGCTTACGACCCCCATAAACCATGGTAGCGGCTGGAACTGGATCGGCTATCTCCCACATGTGAGCATCAGTGTAAATGAGGCCCTGGCAGATATGTCGGATCTCACTACAGGCGATCTGATCAAGAACCAAACCGGCTATTCCCAATTCATCGAAGGTTATGGCTGGTTCGGATCCTTGCTCTTTATGGATGCGGGTCAGGGCTATATGCTCAAGACTGGTACTGGTGGATCTTTCACTTATCCGGATTATGTAATTCCGCGCGAGCAAACTGCCGATTTCGCTACCGCACAAAGCACTCGTCTGCGTGAGCTCGCGGGCTGGAATTGCAATCCTCTGAACTATGAATACTCCTCCAATATCACTGCGGAAATCCATGATCTAAACTCTCTCTTGAACGATCCCAACCTCACGATAGCCGCATTTTACGGCGAAGAATGCAGGGGTATTGCCACGCCAGTAGAAGTAAATGATCAATGGGTCTTGTTCCTGACCCAGTATTCAAATGTCTTGAATCAAACACTCACATACAAGGTGTTTCTGGCTGATAGCAATGAGATTGTGGATGTAGTGGAAACCCTGCCCTTTGTCAATAACCAAATACTGGGGAATCCCTTTGATCCATATCCCTTCTATATCAATATGGGCGAGCTGAATGCCCCGCAGAACCTTGCTCTGGTAATAGAAGGCAACAACTTAAGCCTCACTTGGGATGCAGTCCCCGGTGCCAAGTCTTACAAAGTGTATGTCGGAGACAGCCCAGACGGTAGATTCACTGAGGTCTCGAGCCTGGGTTCTTTTGGCAGGGCAATAGCAGCGCCCACAAGCAACGATACCTTGTCTGCTGCTCCCAATCGAGCTACAAGACTGATATGGACTTGCGATATTCCCCAAGGACCAGGAAAGTTCTATCATATCAAGGCAAACACTGATCCACGTTGAACACGCTTGCCTGACTTCATAGAATCCAAGTTCGAGCTTGGACTGTAGGAATCGGCTGCGCCTCACTTTTGCTTCGGCAGATGAGAGGCGCAGCTTTTTCAAAGGTGCTATCTGAAATAGCGTCCTTACAGGACTATTTCGGGTTAATCGTATTGGCATTGTAAAACTAAAAGGGAAGAAACTATAAAAATCTCTTTAAGCAACTAATCTCCAAAATAGAGTTTAGTGTCCAATTGAAAAAAGGCTGTCATGCATAGCAGTGTTTTAGCCACTGATTTGCGAAAGAAGAGGCCTCCGAGCCCTTGCCATGATCGTGATTCTAAGATGTGTATTATTCGAGATGACTTGAGATTCCGAGTCAACTCAAGATCAAGACATGGTGAAAGCAAATGAAAGCCACAAGCGCCGGGTGGCTGAATAGCGCGCGGCGCTTGTGCGTTCGGCAAGGGCAAATCCGCTGGGATTGAGCTGGGCTCTTGGCGGATTGTCAAATTCTTCTATTTAAGGTTGAAATATGCGGTGAGGGTTACGCTGATGCTCTTTTGTTTGGTACCGGTATTGTAAATGCCATAATCCGAGACTTCGGTGGAATACGGTTCGGTGATCTGAAATACTCCGGCACGGGCTTCACGCAGTTTGCCCAAGGAAGTTTTGGCCGAGCCTGAGATCTCTGTGGCGCGGGCCAGGGCGTCTTCCGTGGCAGCGGCCAGCAGTTCCTGTTTGAGCTCTGGCAGCTTGGTATAGAGGTATTCCAGGCGGGAATCGTTGAGCACCATACCCCGTTCGGCAAAGAAATCCGGGTTTAAGGCCAGATCCTCGATTTTAACCAGGTTTTCCGAGAGGATAAAGACGCTCTGGTTGAGGTTGTAACCTGTCATATTGCCGTTATTGTCAAATTGTTGATAGCTGGTTACGGGCTGAACGCTGACTTCATCGAGAGGCACGCCTTGCTTGATGAGATAGTCTTTGAAGGCCTTGATATCATCATTCATGTCTTTGTAACCCTGGCTCAATTGGCTGGAGGAAACCATCTTCTGTACGGAGATGTTCCACTTTACCAGGTCAGATTCAAAGAGTTTGCTGGAGTAGCCTACCACGCGCAGGCTGGTGGCGGCTTGACGGCTCTGCCAGAAGGCCAGGCTGAAGATGCTGATTCCGATGATGAAAGCTACGCCCAAGAGGTTGAATTTGTTTTTGGGCCCGTTGATCCAGTCCCAGGCCCAGATGGCGAGCAGGGCCAGAATGGCGATAATGAAAGTGTACTTCATGTAGTCTCCTTATTTGCTGTAACGCTTTTGTTGTAACACATTTGTTGTAACGCTGGTTTTAGCCGGTCGTAGCACTGTCTTTAGACGGTGCGTGCACTGTCACCAATTCTTGGTTTCCCGTAGGTTTAGCAGGTCTAAAAACTTTGTTTTGTTCTTGGGTTCAAGGCTGTTTGCCCCTTTGGAGCTTAGCTTCTTTTTCAAGACCTGCGACCTTTTCGACACGGGACGTATCGAATCCGGGGCCACGCACCGTCTAAAGACAGTGCTACGGACAGATGACGCACCGGCTGAAGCCAGCGTTACGGTCTTGATGCTGTTCATCATAGTAAGCCCCATCTTCTGCGGAAAAAGAGTTCCAGACAGAAGCTGAGGATGAACAGGGAAATGATATACCATTTCTTATAAAAGGCAATTTCATTGCGGGAGATACGCTCACGCAAAGTGGGGGGTAAAGGCTTATAATCCTGCACCTGGCTGAGGTTTAGCAGCCGTCCCCGGCTTTCGGAGGCCAGATAGCTCAGCAGGGGCAGATTGAAGTCAAAATCCCGCTCTTCGGCCACAGTCTCAGAGATGGCAAAGCTGCCGCTGCTCTTTTGCTGGGAATCCGGCTCGCGGATCTCAAAACGGTAGTTGCCGGTTTTGCTGAGTTCGGCGTTAAAGCTGTATTCATCGCCTTCGCGGACCATAAAGTCCCGGGTGATTTCCTTGCCATCGGGATCAAAGATCGTGATCAGCGGGTTTTTATCCAGATCACTTCCCCTAATATCATCCTCTGCTCTGAGGCGGATAATGACTTTTTCGCCCTGCATATAGCTGCTTTGATAGATGGCGCTGTAAGAGCCCAAAGCTTTGTTGCTGAGCCAGGTAAGGATGTTCACCATCATCTTCTGATAGTTGCCGTCCGGGCTTTGCAATTGCCAGCGCCAGAGATTGAGAAAACTGAAGGCCAGAGTGCGGCTTTTCCCGCTGTGTTTGATGGCGATGGCGGGGGATTTTTGAGGGTTGTTCATGCTGGCCAGGATCTCTGCACCAGCGGTGGGAGTGACGTAATAATAGTCCAGCGGAGGCAATTTGGTGATTTCAGCAGAGAGCGCATTGAGCATGGCATATAGCGAAGCACCCGGCGAGATTTGCACAAAACCCTGATAGGGAGCACTGATGTTGGACTTTTGCAGGGGCAGATATTCGGCCAGTTGCTCTATGGGCAGGCCCTGGTAGAGCAATCCCGCTCCCCGGCTGAGATTGCTGCTAATATACTCTGTGGCAGTGCTGTGCAGGCGCAGATTGCCGTTGTTTACGATCACGATCACAGCGGCTCTGTCCTTGCTGTCCAATTTGGCGATCTTTTCGCCCTGCCAGACGTTGCCATCACGAATCTGGTAGGAAGCGCTCTGCCATCTGGGATTGGTAGCTACAGCATCCTGGATGAATTTGTTGTCCCAGGCGGGGGCATCTGAGAAAGTAACGATCAGCTCTTTATCTGCCAGAACCTCGATGGCGCCGGGCATTTGGTTGTTGCTGAGGCGGGTCTCCTGTTTCAGGGGAGTGATCTCCACCCTGAAATTGAAGAATCCGGTCTGGGCGAAGCGGTGGCTAAAATCCACCGTTTGTATGAGGCCTTCCTCTAAGTCCACCTTCTGCGTGGCCAGACGGTTCGGCCCCAGATAAAGCTGGACCTCGGCCGGACCGGAGTAATTCGCAGACTGCACTTTGGCACGGATGATGGCGGCTTCATTGCGGTAGGCATAGCGGTTTGTCTCTACGGATTTCAGCTCCAGATCGGGGACCAAAAAGCGGCTGCTATCGGCCAGAGCTATGATGGGGACGCCCAGCCGGGGAATCAAACTAAAGTCTTCATCGCGCAGCCAGCCGTCGGAGGCCAGAACTATGGCCTGAACCCGGCTGAAATCCAGAGTTTGGCTAAGCTTACTGAGGCTTTTGATCAAAAGGCTGTTGTCAGGGCTGCCTTTCAGGCCATTGGCAAAGTTGTGCTCCAGGGTCTCATATCCAGCCGCGGCATACTTCTCTTTCAAGATTTGCAGCGGGGCCTTCAGCAGGTCTTTCTTGCTTTTATTATCCCGTTTCAGGTCCATGGAAAGGGAGGTGTCCTTCAGAAAGAGCACCTGCCCGGATTCCTGCTGTTGCCTGATATAATAGAATATGGGGCTCAGTAAAATCAGCAGCAAGATGAATAGCGTGATGCCGCGCAAGGCAAAGAGCAGAGCTCTCTTGCCCTTGCTCAGTTCGGGCTGAGTGCGGTAATAAAATGCAGCGGAGATCAGGATTGCCAGGAGGCCAGCTAATATAAAGATCATCAGTACCCACTACTCATAAAGAGTCCCAGAGAGACTCCTTTGGATTTGTAGCCGGGAAATACGCTGTCGTAGGACTGCACTGCCAGCCCAAAATCGCTGAATCTGGTTTTGAACTCGATGCCATAGGAGACCTTGAGGGGCTTGTGGCTATTGGGCAGGGAAATCCCCCAGGACAGTCCCACAGCCTTGTAGGGCAGGAAGCTGGCGCCCAAAGACAGGGTTCCGATCGCACTGGTGGAGGCTGTTTCTTTGAAGCCATGCACCCAGTCTGCCGAGACGGCTGCGTATTTGTGTTTGTACAAGGCAGCCAGCCGCAATTCCGGGGGCAAAGTGGTGGTAAAAGGTTTGATATTACGGCTTTCGGTTTCTTGCAGATAAAAGTCTTCATCAATATTGGCCACGAAAACGCTGTCTGCCGAAAAGTGGTAGCTATCCAGTTGGCTCTTCAGGCTCCATCTGATAAAACCGGCGATATTGTCCAGAGTGATGCCGGCTTCCAACTCTGGCGTGATCTCTGAATATACTCCCAGCATACCCTTGAGGCCCACGCCTCCGATGCCTCTGCGCAGCTTGATTTCTTGCAATACGCTCATGCCATCATCCGAATCGTTGATGATGTAGCCATTGTATTCCTGGGTGTTGATGCTGTGTATTCCGGTCAAAAGACTCGCCGCAAATCCCGCTTTGATCGCAGGAATAGACTCTGGAATAAAGGGAAGAGTAAGCCCTCCCATGCCGTAGGTGACGTCGGAATAGGCCAGAGCCGAGAAATTGGTGTCGGACTCCATAAACTTATACGTATCCTCGGTATTGCCATAGAGCAGGATCTTCAGATAGTCTTCTGCCAGAGCGCCTTTGAGGAAGTATTTGGCCGAGGCTGAGATGGCGACATTGTCCATGGTGATGCCAAAGATGCTAAGGCTCCCGCCGGAATCGAATCTCAGGCGGCCATCGACTTTGTCCAAAAGCCTGATCTTGTCTGCCGCGAAAAGAGTATCCCGGGAGACAAAGAAATTGTAAGTCTCCAGGTCCAGGGAGGTGTTTGCAGCATAGATGGCGAAATTTACCAGGGGTAGCCAGACATCGGTGCGGCCGTCTTTGCTCAGCTTGGCGGGATTCCAATAGTTGGCTTCCACACCCTGCGCCCGCAGCATATAGCTATCGGCATAAAAGATCGATTTTGCGGAGGGCATTGCCAGTAGCGAACCTAGTCCCAGACAGAGACAGAGGAGTAACAAGAGCTTTTTCATCTTACAAATCCTCCACTCTCACGCTGGCCAGAATCTGCCCTTTGATCCAGATAAAGTCCCGCAAACCGGCATGAACTTCCACCAGGTCAGTTGATTCGTCGAAGTGGAAGACCCATTTCAGATATACCTTTGGCGCGGTGAAAAGATCCAGCTCGGCCCGGTTCAGGTCCAGCAGTTCCAGATCTTGCCAATCCGGGTGAGTCAGGGAAGAACCCAGTGCGACCTGCTTTACAAAGCTATAAGTCGTGGGGTCAGCAATATCGATAGCTTCATGATCGGCAAAATAGGCATAAGCTCTGGCTCCCAAGGGCACGGTATTCAGCGCTTTTACTTTGAAAACGGCTTCCAGCACGTTCTTGCTGATGCGCTCCTGATTTTCTGCGCTGATGCTGATCTTGGTGGGCTTCTCTACGATAATGGACTTGTTGTGCAAGGTAAAGCGGAAGGGCGATAATACGGTGTAATGGGCATAGATGTAATCCGTATTATGCAAGGTGCCGTAGCCGGAAGCTGTATCTATAATGAATTTGACATCTACGATCTCAATGCGCTCCGGCATGATCTGCATGAGCTCCGAAATGCGGTTTGTGAAGGTCAGGAGGGTGGGATGGTCCACTGTGCCTGCGCCGATGCGGAAGTTCGTGCCCTCATCATCCAGGATCGGGATGGTGATGACTGTGTTGCCGCGCGTGGCTCGGAACCAGCCCGTGAATTCACAGCTAAAGTCGATTTGATTTGAGACCGCGATCTCGATGAAAGCATCTTGCAGAGTGATGGCATCGTCCAGGTGTAGCGGATAATCAATAGCAATATCGCTGGCAGAATCTGCCGCCAGAGCTTCATAATGATCAAAGTGTCCCTGAAACATGCTAAAAGTGAGCGGCTCATTCATCTGGAAACTGATGGCTGCCAATGCTGCACCATTGGGCAGAGCGGAGGAGCTGGTGATCTGTATATCCAGATTCTCCAGGGGATCCGGGCTGTTCCGGACGCCAACGCCATAGCCGTGCAGATCGATGCTGTGCCAGGCTTTGGCAGTAGTGTAAAACAAGCGCAAAGGAGCACCCCCCGCATCGGTGAGGGTGGGAATAGTGATCTCCAGATGCCAGGTGCCCGCAGCAGGGGCCACATTGTCTATACGGATCTTGAGCACGCCAGACTCTATCACTCCAAAAGAGGGATTGACATTGCTGGGGCCATAGTTAAAAGGAATGGTTTGCGTGGTATTTGCACCGGATAATACCGGCAGATTGTTCAGGTTGATATTGGGCTCCACTTCCACCACGTCCAGGACATTGGTCTGGGTACCCCCCTGGGTAGTCAGATACAAAAGGCTGTCTCCATCTACTGTAAAGTGCTCATTTTCCAGCAAATCCGACACGTAATAGTGCTCATTGATCAGTGGCACACTCAGATCTACATCCCAGACCGGGAGCGAGGGTTTCTTGATCTCACAGGCCGCCAGGAGTAGTAAGATGCCCAATAAAATCATTAGTTTATACTTCATGTTTGCCCCTTCAATCATCTTCTTACGGACTGATTATCTTGGTTTTGCTTAGAAATTTTGGGTAGTTTTGAGCCTAGATATTGGCAGGCATGTGCTCGGAGTAGCTGTTCTTCTTTTGCCCCCAAGTGCTGCAAGTGCTCAGGATTGTGCTTCAGTTTCCGGATCAGGAGTTCCTGCTTCACGAGTTCGCCAAAGGCGGGATGAAAGGGCCCGGCGATGTAGTCCTGAAGTTCCAGATTCGAGGGCAATCCGTATTTGATGATGCGGATGCCTTCCTCATCGCAGAGCTCTGCATAATCTGCGCAGATCCTGACTGCTTCCGGGATCGAAAGCGGGGTATATTCACCCTTCTGATAGATCTGCTGCAGAGGAGTGCCACGGATCACGACCAGAGGATAAAGCCTGAGTAGATCGGGTTTTAGCTGGCGCAAGAGGTGATGGTTTTCTTTGATAGTCTCTTCATCACTACCCGGCATCCCAGGCATGAGTTGCAGACCCAGGATGAGCCCTGCATCGCGAACTTTATGTGCTGCATTCAGGGCTTGGGCGGTGGTGTAATTGCGTCCGCTTTTCTGCAGAGGCAGCTCGCAAAAGTCTTGTATGCCCAGTTCGATGGTTTTCACGCGATAGGCCTTGCAGCGCTCCAGCACTTCATCATCGATATACAGAGGATGAGTGGAGATGCGAATACTGGAATCATCGTCCAAAAGGGCATGGATTCCCTTCAGCAAAGCCTCCTGTCGGGAAACTGGCAAGGCCGTGAAAGTGCCCCCATAAAAGGCCACTTCTTTAGCGCGGTTCGGATTTCGCCAGATAAAAGCCTGGACCTGAGCTTCTGCCTCTTCCAAATCAAAGGCACCGGCACGGCTGATCTTGCTTTGATCGCAATAGATACAGCCACCGGGACAGGCCTCGTTTGGGATGAAAAGAGGATAGATCAGGCTTTTATTCGGCTTATTCATAGATTATTCGGGTATTTTGATCTTCATGGGACGCGCGAGATAACTGGTGTGCAGAAGGCGTTTGGCCTTCGGGCTATTGGGCGCATCCAGATATGCTTTATAGAGTTTTTGGATGGAGGGATTGTTGTGCGATTCCCTGAGTTCACTGCCCTCGTCTTCTTTGTAGAGGCCTTTGGCACGGGCCTGGCGCACGCTATTTGTGCTGCGGTAAGGTTGACCCCCACCGCCCACACAACCGCCTGTGCAAGCCATTACTTCCACAAAGTGATAAGGGGGCTCTTTACCTGCTTTTTGGGCATCGCGGATTTCGTTCATCAGCGTGGAGACATTGCCCAGCCCGGAGGCTACGCCAATGCGGATTTCCTTGCCAAGAATCTCGATCTTACCTTTTTTGATGCCTCTGCCACCCCTCACAAAGGGGATCTTGGGGTCTGGCAGTTCTTCGCCTGTAGCCAGGTGGTATGCGGTTCTCAGGGCTGCTTCCATCACTCCACCGGAGGCTCCAAAGATCGTGCCGGCGCCGGTGTATTCGCCCAGAGGGTTATCTGCCACGCCATCATCTAGTTTGGCAAGGTCGATGCCCCTGGTTTTGAGCATGCGGGCCAGCTCACGGGTGGTGATGGTGAGATCCACGTCTTTGTGTCCGGAAGCATACATATCGTCCATGCGTTCGATCTCATATTTCTTAGCGGTGCAAGGCATTACAGAGACCAGGAAGATCTTGTCCGGGTTCAGATTCATCTTCTCGGCCCAATAGGTTTTCACCATCGTGCCCACCATCTGATGCGGGCTTTTGGAAGAGGAGAAATGGGGGATCAGATCGCTATGAAACTTCTCCAAAAAGTCCACCCAGGAAGGGCAGCAAGTGGTGATGAGGGGGAAGGTCTCCGGTTTATTCAGGAAGACATGCACAAATTCACTGGCTTCTTCCATGATCGTGAGATCTGCCCCAAAGTTCGTATCAAAGACATACTTGAAGCCCAGTTCGCGGAGCGCGGTGTACATCTTACCTTTCACGTTGGTACCGGGTTTGTAGCCAAATTCTTCGCCCAGAGCCACCCGAACTGCGGGTGCTTCCTGTGCTACCAGAATGAGCTCGGGATCGTCCAAAGCAGCCCAGAGGGCCTCGGAGTCATCACATTCATAGATGGCGGCCACAGGACAGTAAGCACTGCATTGACCGCATTTTACACACTCGCTGTCTTCCAGAAGGCGACCATAGGTGGGACCCACAAAGGTCTCAAAACCACGATCACTAATCTGCAAGGCATGCACATCCTGGACTTCGTTGCAGATATAAGTGCAGCGTCCGCAATTGATGCAATAGGAAGGGTCCAGAGTGATGGCGAGCGAGGATTCGTCGATGCCTTTGTATTTGCGTTTGACGTGTTTCAAACTCATGTGGCGGATGGCGAGTTCTTGCGCCAGATCCTGCAATTCACAGCGTCCGTTTTTGATGCATTCCGGACAGTTATTGGGATGGTTTGACAGGATGATTTCCACCGCTTCCCGGCGCAGGTCCAGGAGCTTTTTGCCGGTGGTTTTGATCTCCATGCCGTCTTCACAAGGAGTAGAGCAGGCGCGCACTACGCGGCCATTCACGTCCACCATACAGACTCCGCAATTGCCAAAGGCAGGCAGGTCTTCATGGTAACAAAGATGCGGGACCGGAAATCCGGCCTTGGTGCAGGCGTGTAAGACCTTGGTGTTTTTCAGCACCTGAGTGGCCTTGCCATTGATATAGACTGTAATCATAATCACTCCTTACGGGGTTTTTTAGTTAGAGTGCATTAAGTAGAAAGTGGAAAATTGTGTCAAGGACGGCGTTTAATTAATGGAGAATTTAGAATGTATGATGTATAATTAATGGAGGTGATTTGGAACTTTTCGGCTTTGATGTCTTGCTGCCAGCTTGCTCTACCCCATTTGTTGTCCTGAAGCTGACGTGTAGATAGCAGGAAAAAATCCTCTTATCTACACGTCATCTACACGACATCGTATGCAGCAAGACCCCGGAATCAGGCTCTGGAAAGAAGTAGATGCCGGCAAGTATGCCCTTGGGTGACGATAACTATATAGAGCTGCGGGAGTCCGCGCCTTAAAAGACCCGGTAAAGTCTTCCCAGACAGCAGCTCATAGCGTGACGGCTAAAGCCATCACCTTGAGTCTTTTAGGGCGGATATTGTCCATGAAGTTATATTAACTCTCTAAACCTTCTCAACCTTCTAACCCCTCTCAACTCATAGATAAAGCAGATTGCAGATTGGAATGTATATTGAACCCCCTCAAGCTCTAAACCTTCTCAACCTTCTCAACCACTCTAAACCCTCTCAACTCATAGATATAGGTCAGACCGGAACAGGATTTCGGTCCTACGCTAAGCCTCCAATTCTCAATTTGCACGATAAGCTCCAAATTACCTCCATTAATTATACATCATACATTCTAAATTCTACATTCTCCCAATTAATCCCTTGACCTTATCCCATAGTCATATACTTTGGTGAATGAGGAAAATTATGAATAAGCAAGTAAAACTAAGTGCAGGGGAGCCTTTGTGAAGATTCAGATAGTCTCTGATTTACATCTGGAATTTCCCGCCAACCGCGTCTGGCTCAGCGAAAATCCGCTGCTGCCCAAAGCTGATCTGCTTTTGATCGCGGGGGATCTGTGCACGCTCAAACAATTCGACCCGATTCAGCCTTTCATAGAGGGTTTTAGCCGGGATTTTACCCTGGTGGTTTCCACCTATGGCAATCATGAGTTTTACGGCTCCAATATCGAAAGCGCCTATCCCTCTGTGCACAAAGAGATTGCAGAGCGCCATTTCCGTCTGAACAATGCGGTTCATATTTATCAGGATGTCCGCATCATCGCCTCGCTCTTGTGGAGCAAGATCCCTCCTCATGCCGAGGCCAAGCTGGAAAACGGCCTGAATGATTATCGTTTTATCTACAAAGCTGGCCCGCGCGGAACTGAAACCCACATTCGGGTCAGTGATACCAATGCCTATCATGCACTGTCCCTGAACTTTATCCAGGAGGCGCTGTCCCAGCCTTTTGCCGGCAAGACTGTCCTGCTCACCCATCATTTACCCAGTTTTCAGTGCGAACCGGAGCTGTTCAGAGGTTCGGATCTTTCCACCGGTTTTGTCTCCAATCTGGATGATCTTATTCTGGAACATCCAGAAATCGCGCTCTGGGCGCACGGTCATGCCCACGATTTTGATGATCGCTATATCGGCAAAACCAGGGTGGTGAGGAATCCTCTGGGGTATGTGGATCACGACGAGCACGAGGATTTCCAGCGAGATTTCGTAGTAGAAATATAGCCGGGCCAGGTATTTAGACTATCTACCGGGCATTTGGAACAATCCTTGCTTTATAAATAAGAGTGATTGCAAAGCCCGGGCAGACTTGTCCGGCAACTATCTGGTGGAGAATATGAATATGCCTGAGATGAACAAGAGATTTAAGAGTATATATGCCGAGATCGAAAGATTCTGTTTCGATCGCGAAGACCCCGTACTGGCCTTGCGCAATATGCGTAATTTCACCGAGGGTTACGATGCCTTTGGTATTGAAGATGAAGAGCTGAAAGTGCTGCGGGACCGCATTATGGATGAGTATGAAATCACCCCCCGCGAGATAGCGGAGCTAGGCCTTATTCTGCTCAAAACCGGGAAATACGAATTTGGCACTTTGGCCATTTTGCTGATCAAAAAGCACCGTCCCCGCATGGATGCCTATGTGCGCGAACGGATCAAGGAATGGTTGGATACCGCTGTGGAAAACTGGGCTCATGCGGATTTTATCGGCTCCAAGATCCTGCCCATATTCTTTGAACTGGAGCTGATCGACCTGGAGAGTTACACCTCCTGGCGGGATTCCCGCAGCAAATACACCCGGCGCGCAGTGGTGACATCCCTGATGTGGCAAAAACGGGCCCTGGATGCCGATGCCATGCTGGCCTTCCTCACCCCTTTGATCCGCGATCAGGAAAAGGTGGTGCAACAGGTTTTAGGCTGGTTTTTATCCGATCTTTGGGAAAAGGCACCTATCCCCGTAGAGGCCTTTTTGGAGGAGCAGAAGGAAGCACTGGATAGCTCTGTGCTGAAACAGGCTACCGAGAAAATGCCCCTCAGCAAAGCCAAACTCTTTCGCCCCAAACCCCAAAAGACGAGCCCAAAACCTAAATTCAGACCTAAACCTAAACCGAGAGGGAAAAAAGAATGAAAAAGCCCTTATTTATACTGATCTTAAGCCTGCCCATCCTGATCTTTGCCGCCAGCCTCACAGTGGATATCCAGTTTTTGGAAAGCTCCCGCAGCGGCTACAGCACAGCTCCAGGCAGCAGGCAAGTTCCCGTGCACAGCGTGAATATCCTGCTGCCCAAAAATGCTGAAATCCTGGATTATGAGCTCAGTTTTGATAGCTTTAGAGCCGCGGCCAAAGGCTATCAGCAGATCAATCCCCCTTTTATCAGTAGCGAAGGGATATTGGGTAGCAACAGCCCGCGTACTTCTAGCAAAAGATACAACTATCTGGGCCTGCGCCATTGGGGAGAGCTTGCTTATGCCAGCTTTGCCATCAATCCCTATGATGAGCATTCCGGTTTGTGGTCTGAAACCGCAGAGATCACCATCCAATATCAGCCCGGAACCAGAGCACAAGGCCTGATCCCCGCTACCTTCAAGAACGCTGATTTCTTTGCCAATGCTGAGAGGCTGAATGAGTGGTACCGTCCCTCTTCCCGGCACAGCATGGGCATCATCGTGATCAGCACACCAGAGCTTTACAGTGCTCTGGGCGCCTGGACTGCCTTCCGTCAGGGACAGGGTTTTACCATCCACTTTTCCAATATCGCAGACGTTTTGGTAAATGAAGTAGGCGCGAATGCTGCAGAAAAGCTGCGTAATCATCTGATCACCCAGCAAGTGCTCTATCCCTTTAGCTATGTGCTTTTGGTGGGGGATCATGATCTGGTGCCCATCGCGTATCTCACTCCGGAGCCAAACAGCAATACCACCGTGCCTTCAGACTTCTATTATGCCGATCTTTCCAGCAATTGGGACACAGATGGGGATGGTCGCTACGGAGAATATTATTCCCAGTACGGTGAGGAAGATTATGGGGTAGATTATACCCCGGAGGCTTTTGTGGGACGCTTTAGCACGAATAACGCGGCTGAAGTGAGCCAGATTGCCCAACGCATTGTTGCCTTTGAGCAAAGCAATGCTCCTTTCAAAAGCAAGGCTCTGTTGCCGGCCGCTTTCCTGAATTATCATGATGAACCTGTGCCCGGCATGCCGCAGACCGATGGTGCAGACCTCATGGAGCTGGCCAAGGCTACGATCCTCAGGAATTGGGAGACCACGACCCTGTACGAGCAGATTGGCGTTATCCCTTCCTATCCCTCGGACTATGATCTGGATGAAGCGAGCTTTAATAACCTGCTCAGAACCCAGGAATTTGGCCTGATCAGTTGGAGTGCCCACGGCTCCGCAGTTTCCTCCGCCCGCAAGATCTGGATGAATGATACGAATAGCAACGGCCTGCCGGATTCCTATGAGATGGAGTGGCTGCCTTTGGTAGATACCGATAGCTTTGACAATATCCAAACCGAACACGGCTCCGTGATCTTCGCCGCCTCTTGCAATAATGGCTATCTGGATTACCAGCAGCAATCTCTGGCAGAAAAGGCACTGGTCACCAAAGCAGTGGCGATCGTGGCCGCCAGCAGAACAGGCTGGTACAAAGTGGGCTGGGAAACCCCCGGTTGGGGAGGACTCTCCAGCTACAACTACCATTTTCTGGAGAACTATGCCGAAGGGGGCTATAGCGCCGGCGCAGCCCTGGCCTATGCCAATCTCCTGCACACCCAATATTATCTGTTTGGCGACCCCATTGATGATGGCGGCATCGTCTGGCCGGAATTGCAGAACGTCTATACCTATCTGCTCTTTGGCGATCCCGTGCTGGGACACACTGAGTTTCCTCAGCCCAAAGGTGAAATTCTGGTTTATTCACCGCATTTCGACGCCTATCCAGTGGTCAACGCCATTCGCGAAAACACCAGCTACAATGTGATCTACAGCGATCGCCTGATCCCGGATTATGCTTACCTCGATTCTTTTAAGGCGGTGTTTTGCCTATTTGACGATGATATCCCCGCGGTGGATAGCTTTGAATACGCTCTGCTGAATGGCTATCTGGAAACCGGTGGTAAGATCTATCTGGAAGGACGTCTGCCCTGGAATATCAATGACGAATTCCTGGGTAAATTCGGCCTGGAGGCACCCTATTATTCGGCAGTACAGATCCAGAGGATCCAAGCGGAAGACAGTCTCTGGGATTACACTAATCCGGACTATCTAACCGATGCCATGTCCCCCGTGGGAGCCACTGCCAGTGCGCTCTTTGAAACTGCCAATAGTGACCCTGTCGATGCCATTATCGGAGTGCTCAATGCCCATGAAGATTACACTACTATCGGCAGCAGTTTTCACCTCAACGACGTAGCGAACGGAGATATCGGACTCACCGAAATGGTGGGGCTCATTCTGGAAAAACTGGGAGTCACTCAGCCCGTGCCAAATTCTGATGAACTGATCACGCCTGCGACCATTCAGCTCAAAGCCTATCCCAATCCCATGCGCTCTGATCTTCATATCTCGTTGGAAAGTGCCAGTAAAGCAGAAGAAACCCTGAAGATCTATAACCTTAAAGGGCAATTGATCACCAGCCTGAAACTCAGCAGTAAAAACGACTATACGCTGACTTGGAATGGGAAGGATAGTGGTGGTTTGCAGTGCCCCAATGGCATCTATATCCTGCGTAGTGGAGCCAATAGCAAGAAGATTAGTCTGGTGAAATAGAGTTGTAGAGTTTTAAGGTTTTAGCGTTTTAACGTAGTGGCGGACGCCTGTTCCGCCCACAGCTCTATCTACAAAGTTCAGAAAGTTTAGATGGTTTAGAAAGTTTAACGTTTGGGCGGACTCCCGTTCCGCCCAATTCTCTTGATCCATCAGCCAGGTTTTACTCCTCCCACATTATTTGGCAAATATCTGGCTTGCAAATTGCATGCTATCATAAACTCATACAGGATTGTTCACCGTCCTCATCGTAAAACCTCTAAGAAGCTAAAGGAAATAGACATGAAAATATTGTTGATCTCACCTAAATCCACCATTGGCGGCCTCGAAAGCCTGCGCTCGGGCAATCAAATCCTGCAAGGCTTGCTCTACGTAGCCGCCGCAGCCAGAGAGGCCGGACACAAGGTGACCGTAGTCATCGCCAATAAAGACAATGTGGGCAAATACATCCGCCGCTATCAACCAGAGCTGCTGGCAGTTTCCTGCGTGACATCCACTTATCCCATCGTGCGCGACCTTTTGATCCAAGTCAAAAAAGACCATCCTCAGCTCAAAACCATCATCGGCGGCCATCATGCCACCTTCATGTACAAAGAAGTTTATGAAGATACGAAGGTGGATTACATCTGCCGTGGCGAAGGCGAAGAGGTTTTCCCGCAGCTACTTGCGGAGCTGGAAAAGGGCAATGAATACCCCGAGATTATGGGTATGGCCTTCTATAAAGACGGACGCTTTTGGAACGATGAAAAGATCGTGATCATGCAAGACATTGAACATTTGCCCAAGATCACGCGTGACCTTACCGCTCCGGAATTTAGCTTCAGCCCCAAGATCGTCTCCTCCCGCGGCTGTCCCTTTTTCTGTTCATTCTGCTCTATTTCAGCCTTTTATGGAGGGGCCTACCGCAAACGCAGCGTAGAGACCGTGGTCTCGGAAATCAAAGAATACATCGAATGGGGCTACCAGGATTTCTGGTTTCATGACGACAATCTGACCGTGGATGCCGCCTGGATGAACCACTTTTGCGATGTGGTCGAAAGGGAAGGCCTGACCTTTACCTATAGCTGCATGAGCCGGGTGGATACCATTTGCCGGAATCCGGAGATGTTTGCCCGCATGGTGAAAAGCGGTTGCAAGCTGGTCTCCATCGGCATCGAAAGCGGCATTCCCGAGGTCCTGGAACGCATGCACAAAAAGATAGACGTGCAGCAGATCAAAAAGGCAATCCGGATTATGAACAAAGTGGGCGTGACGCATAACTGGTATATGATCCTGGGTTCCGGCGACGAATTTGACACGAAAGAGTATCTCGAACAGAATATCCGCTTCTTTTGCAGCTTGCCTTTGGGCTATGTCCTGATTTCGATACTTACGCCTTTCCCTGGCACCGAGCTATTTGATAAATTGAAAGCCGAAAAGCGCATCAGGCATTACAATTGGGAAGAGTACGACATCATGCACTGCGTGTACAATCCCATCGGGATCGGCTATGCCGAGATCGAGAAGATGTTGCCCAGAGCCTATATAAAAGTCTATCTCAGCAAAGGTTGGAGGCTAATTCCGCTCCTCATAGACAGCATGAGAAACAGCACCATCACGCCTGGCAAACTCGCCATCGCTATCAAGACCCTCTTCATCACCCGCTTCTTGAACAAGGATTTTACCAAACTACTGAAGAAGCCGGACTAAGCTCCGGTTCTGCTTTAGCCTTAGGCTTTGTCTATTAAGGCAGGATGGTTTTTATAATAAGCTTTATATCTCCTCAATCTTACCGATCATCGCCATTGCCTCTGTTTTTGACCAAGGTATGGATGCATCCAATCCAGCGGGAAATGTCTGAAGCTCGAATAGACAGATATCGACCAGTTTTCTCAAAGAATAGACTGGAAACGGTTTAATCTGCTTAGCTATATTGAACAGTCTCCTAATGAAGAGACTGTTCAACAAGTTTCGATTATTCTCCAATAACTTAGCTGATTCAATAGTCTAAAAAGTGGGCGAAGCACCCTTCCTACAATCCATGGATGATGATTACATCGAAGTAAAAGCGAATGTTCCTGTGTCGTTAGATAGCAAAATCCATATGTATTTGATCCTTTCTCCCTCTCTTCAGGGCGTCTATCACATCTTTATCTACCCTTAATCAAGCGTTAATAATTAACGCTTGATTAAGGGTAGATAAAGATGTGATCAAGTCTCTCAAATGAGAAAGAAGATTGGGGGACCCTGGTGTTTCCAAGAATGCTGGTTTATGGCTGGTTTATTCGGATGAAAAAGACTCTCTTTGCCGCTTGAAGTCTAAAGCGCCGCTAAGCTTATGGTAAATTGATAGTTATCTTAGGCACCTTGAGCTCCAAGACTCACACGAACCGCCCGATCTGTGTTCTATCATCATCATTCATTTGCAGGACTTGGGTTTTCGCCCAAAACCCCTACAGCCCACATAGGCAGGACTTGGGTTTTCGCCCAAAACCCCTACCTTTTTAATCCAACAAATCCTCTTGATCCGCCCGATCTGGTGCGCCACGAAGCGTTGCATGGGAAGTTGGTGAGAATCCAACCCACCCAATTGTCCGTTCAGGTGTAAGCCCGGGAGATGCCTGCAACCGTAAGGTAAAGGGCAAAGCTCTCCTATGGCGGTATG
>Ga0265295_1003025_pt1 | contig 25269 bp, 23 predicted proteins | sample Munlansysbiofilm_FD_192503 | JGI IMG/M metagenome (GOLD analysis project Ga0265295, IMG submission 192503) | Leachate microbial communities from a municipal landfill in Southern Ontario, Canada - Methane capture system biofilm | ecosystem: Engineered > Solid waste > Landfill > Unclassified ... | reverse complement strand
GATGGAAGTTCTGCCTCCCTGGGCTGGATATGTTCGTTTCATGTCAATTTGCAATATTTGCTTTTTTTGTTGACCTGGATAGTTTTTATTGGTAATAAAAAACTGACTGATCAATCAGTAGCTGATTTGACCAGTAGTTCAGTAGCTGATTCGGTCAGTAGTTGAGTTTGGGTGTGGCCGATTAAAATCCTTAACGGAGAAAAGATGTCTAAAAAAGATGATATCCTGAATTCTGCAATAACCCTTTTTGCTGACAGGGGGTTTCAAGATGCCTCCATGACCGAGGTTGCAAGGTTGGCCGGAGTTTCAGGTGCAACGGTCTTCTATCACTTCAAAAGCAAGGAAGCTCTTTTTTTGATGGCCCTGGAAACGGTCAAGGACGGTATTATACAGGAGTTTGACGCCTACCTTGAACACCACGAGTTTGATTCGGGAATAGATCTTGTGGAGGGGGTCATCTCATTTTATCTCTACCTTGCAGGAGCAATGGAAGAGTGGTTTCTGCTGCTCCACAGTCACTATCCCTACAAGCTTGCCCTGGTGAACATGGAGTGCCGCAGTCACCTTGAAAATGTATACAACAGCCTTGTGGACGTTTTTGAGCGGGCAGTTGCCCTTGGTCGTAAAGATGGATCCATTCGGGCTTTAGACACCCGGAAGACGGCCCTGGTGATTTTTTCCATGGTTGACGGGGTGGTCCGGTTCAAGATCTATAATCTCTACGACACAGGGGCTCTTTTTAACGAGCTCCTGGGTTCCTGCAGGAAAATTTTAAAATACGAAAGATGAATTAATTTAAACCCATAACTCAACTCTAAACTTAGGTGATTAAATGTTGACAAAACTATTACCGTTTCTCCCATGGTTCAAGGGATACAATCTTGACAAGTTAAGGATTGATCTTCTGGCGGGGCTCACCGTGGCCCTGGTACTCATCCCCCAGTCCATGGCCTATGCCCAGTTGGCCGGAATGCCGTCATATTTTGGCCTTTACGCCTCCTTTCTGCCCCCCATGGTTGCGGCTCTTTTTGGATCGAGCCGCCAGCTTGCAACGGGCCCTGTGGCCGTTGTTTCCCTCATGACTGCGGCAAGCCTTGAACCCCTTGCAACGGCCGGCAGCGAAGGTTTCATTGCCTACGCCATCGTGCTTGCCCTGATGGTCGGTATTTTTCAGTTTTCCCTTGGTGTCTTGCGCCTCGGCCTTGTGGTGAATTTTCTCTCCCACCCCGTTGTGAACGGTTTTACCAATGCCGCTGCCATCATCATTGCCTCATCACAGCTGTCTAAGATGTTTGGCGTATATGTGGACAAGGCCGAGCACCACTATGAGACTATCCTCAGCGTGTGCAGGGCTGCCGTTCATTACACCCACTGGCCGACCCTTTCCATGGGGGTGCTTGCCTTTGCCATCATGTACGGGTTGAAAAAGATGGTGCCCAAGGTCCCCAACGTGCTTGTGGCCGTTGCAGTCACCATTGTGATCGCCTGGTCCATGGGGTTTGAGCACAACAAAACAGTTGATATCTCAGCCTTTGACTCACCTGATGTACGTTCCAGAATCCAGGAGTTCAACCGAGTAGTCGGTGAGATTCCCCGCCTTGCAGATGAGAGGGCCGCAGGTTCCAATGCCGTTGACGAGGCCAAAAAAGAGAAGGACACCATAAAGGTGCTGGATGCGGTGCATGATTTCAACGTAACAGCGGTAAAACTTGAGCGCCTCAATCACAAATCCCATCTTCAGAGAGAAGCCTTGAGGGATCTTCTCTTTTCCGGGGTCGAGAACAACGATGGTTCTCTTACTTTGGTTCTTCGTCAGGAGGTGCCTGGGAATGTGAAAACCGACGGCAGGACCTGGAGGCTCAAGGTGGGGAACCGCCTCCTTGATACGGAAAATATTCTGGTCATGGGCGGAGGCGCTGTCGTCGGAAGCGTTCCCAAGGGGCTTCCATCCTTTTCCATGCCCGAGCTTAACCTGAAGGTTATGCTTCGCCTTTTGCCGTTTGCCGCCATTATCTCACTCCTTGGTTTCATGGAGGCGATTTCCATTGCCAAGGCCATGGCAGCAAAGACCGGCCAGCGCCTGGATCCCAATCAGGAGCTCATCGGCCAGGGCCTTGCCAACATCCTCGGGGCTGTGGGCAAGAGCTATCCCGTTTCTGGCTCTTTTTCCCGGTCTGCTGTAAACCTTCAGGCAGGTGCGGTTACAGGGCTATCCAGTGTGTTTACAAGTCTTGCCGTGGTGGTTGTGCTTCTCTTTTTTACCCCGCTTCTCTACCATCTTCCCCAGAGTGTGCTTGCCGCCGTTATCATGATGGCCGTTGTCGGGCTTGTAAACGTATCGGGTTTCATCCACGCCTGGCGTGCCCAGTGGTATGACGGCGCCATTTCCATCATCACCTTTCTCTGCACCCTTGCCTTTGCACCCCACCTTGACAAAGGGATAATGGTGGGTGTAGTTTTATCCCTCATGGTTTTTCTTTACAAGAGTATGCGGCCCAAGGTATCCTCTTTGTCAAGGCATGATGACAACGCCCTTCGCTGCTCGGTAACCCATGGTTTAAGGGAATGTAAGCATATTGACCTTGTCCGGTTTGATGGTCCTTTGTTTTTTGCCAATGCAAGCTATCTTGAGGACCAGATCAGCGACCGGATGACCCGAAAAAAAGAGCTCAAGCATATTATCATTGTTTCCAACGGCATCAACGACATTGATGCATCCGGTGAAGAGCTTCTCTCCCTCTTGATCGACAATGTGAGAAGTGCCGGGGTGGATATTTCCTTCTCAGGCATCAATGAATCTGTTGCACAGGTGTTTGAACGGACATATCTTATTGAAAAGATCGGAAGGAATCACATCTATCCAACCATAGAACAGGCCATATGCACGGTTCATGAACATGCCCACGATGATAATAAGGAGCAGGACTGTCCGCTTTCAATCACCTGCCGGCTTGCTTCCCAGGTATGATTGGAGGGGGGTATGTTCCGTGGGAGGTGGATAGCAGATAGTGGATGGATGTATGGGGAATTCATGGATTACCCTTGCCGGTTACCGCATGCCGGTTCGAAGCGAGTTTCATATACCTCACATGTCCTGGCGGACATAACGAAGAATGAAAAAGCAGTTGCTGTTAGTACCAGTGCCTAACACCCAGTACCTTCTTTTTCATACATAAAAATATCAGGAGAAAACTATAATGTCTGTGATTACACTGTTCAGCGGCAATTTCTGTAAGGATAAAGAGATCCAAGCGGCCCTGGCTGCACAAACGGGGTATAATCTGATCACCGAGGATGGTGTCGTGGCAAAGGCCTCGTCCATGTCCAGCATCGGTGAGAGTAAGATCCGTGAGGCCTTTCGTGAAAAGACCTCGATATTTAATAAGTTCACCCATGAAAAAGAACGTTCTATTGCCTGCATGCGTCTTGCCGTGGCAGAGATGCTTGCCCGGGATAACCTCATAGTTACGGGTTTCCCGGTTCATCTGATTCCAAAGAGTATCAGCCATGTATTGCGGGTCTGTTCCATAGCAGGCGTAAGGTACAGGGTTCTTCAGGCAGAGGCTGCTGGCATTAGCGAACGTGATGCACTGACCCTGATAAAGGAGAACGATAAAAACTCGACCGCCTGGGTTGAGAACCTTACCGGAATCAAAGATCCCTGGGATAAGAACCTTTACGATATTGTCATTCCCATGGACACAGCCTCCTTAGAAGAGGCGGTGGCCCTTATCGTTCAAAAATCCCAGAGTCCGGCTGTGGCCTTCTCAGATTTGTCGACCCTGGCCGTTGGTGATTTTCTTCTGGCATCCAGGGTTGAAACGGTCCTGGCAGGCGAGGGCCATAATGTAGAAGTCTTGGCATCGGCAGGCGAGGTGACCCTGACCATCAACAAGAACGTACTGATGTTAAAGCGTCTGGAGGAGGATTTGACAGCCATTGTCAGAGAGGTAGAGGGCGTTAAGACAGTAAAGACTGAGATAGGCAAAGGCTTTTACCAGACGGATATCTATAGAAAATTTGACTTTGAAGCCCCGTCCAAGGTGCTGCTGGTCGACGATGAGCGTGAGTTTGTCCAGACCCTGTCCGAACGGCTTCTAATGCGGGAAATGAGTTCCGCTGTTGCCTATGACGGTGAGTCTGCCTTGAATATCGTTGACGAGGACGAACCTGATGTGATGATTCTGGATCTCAAGATGCCCGGCATCGACGGCATTGAGGTGCTTAAAAAGGTCAAGGCCACGAAGCCCGGCATAGAGGTGATCATTCTGACCGGCCACGGCAGCGAGACCGACAAAAAGGTGTGCATGGAGCTGGGAGCCTTTGCCTATCTTCAAAAACCCGTTGACATCGATCTCTTGAGCAAGACCTTGAAGCTTGCCAACGAAAAGATCAAGCAGCAGAAAGCATAAACCGTGGGGCTGGATGCATGAAACACGATAGCTGTGTTTCTTATAAAAAAAATCCAAGAAAGGTGAACAAAATTCATCGGAACATGGAGTAGAATGTCGATATTTGAACGATACAAACCAGCTTTTTTAGACTCCTCTGCCCAGGGCCAGAAGCGATCCAGGCACACCTTAAATTACAGGAAAATCTGGCAGATGGTCATTTTACTCACGGCTGCGGTTACCCTGATACCACTGATTACCATCACTGTAGTTGATTATAACGTGACCCAGAAGTCTATTGAATCGGAGATCTCCCTCAGGACCCGGCGAACAGTTTCCAACACCAAGCGGACTATAGTTTCCTTTTTTTCAGCCCGAAGGGCTGCCCTGGATTTTGTTGTCCACGACAATGATATCTCTGAGCTGTCCAGCACCAATCGTCTGGAAGAGATACTCAACAATCTTGAGATGTCGTTTGGCGGTTTTGTAGACCTTGGGGTGATCAACGACCAGGGTGTTCAGATTGCCTATTCAGGGGCCTATAACCTTGGCGGCAAGGACTATTCCGACCAGGCCTGGTTCAACAGGGTGGTTGATATGGGAGTTTATATAAGCGAGGTGTTTCTCGGGTTCCGAAATAAACCCCATCTGGTAATAGCCGTTAAATATGAATTTGGCGATGGTGGATTCTATGTTCTCAGGGCGACCCTTGACACGGATCAGTTCAACGATATTTTCGCAGCCCTCGAGCTCAACGGCGAGGGGGACGCCTTTCTGATCAACCATGGGGGGGTGATTCAGACCCCGAGCCGTTATCGGGGGGATGTGCTTTCCAGGGTTTCCATTTCCGTGCCTCCCTATTCGGATCGCACCCAGGTTGAAGAGTACCGGAAGGGAAACGATGATCATTTTATAGTGGGGTATGCCTATATTCCCGACAGTAATTTCATCCTGATGATCGTAAAGCAGAAGGCCGCTCTGATGAAATCATGGTATGCAACAAGGTCTAATCTTCTAGGGTTTCTTATGCTGAGCATCACCCTTATTCTAGGGGTTATTGTTTTGCTGACAACATACCTGGTCAATCAGATGTTTTTTTCTGATCGCAAAAGGGCCATGGCTATGCACAGGATCGAGTATGACAACAAACTCGCAACTGTGGGGAGGCTTGCCGCAGGAGTTGCCCATGAGATCAACAACCCCCTTGCCATAATCAATGAAAAAGCTGGGCTTATCAAGGATATCTTTGTGTATCGGGAACAATACTCGGCCGACGAAAAGCTCATGGGCCTTGTGGACTCTGTTATTTCGTCGGTTTCCAGGTGCGGAACCATTACAAAGAGACTGCTTAACTTTGCCCGGCACATGGATGAATCTTTTCAAACCATCGACATTGAAACTGTTATCAAAGAGGTGCTGGGTTTTCTGGTAAAAGAGGCGGAATATCGAAGTATTGAGATTCTTGTGACCGTTCCAGAAGGTTTCCCACAGATCGAATGCGACCGGGGAAAGCTCCAGCAGGTGTTGCTCAACATAGTTAACAATGCCTTTTCAGCCATTGGAAGTGAGGGCAGACTCACAGTTGAAGTTCAAGCGAAGAACGAGCAGTTCTGGGTCATTGCCATCACCGACACTGGCTGCGGTATCCCGGAAAAAGATATTGAAATGATATTTGAGCCTTTTTTCACCAAAAAATCTGACCAGGGTGGAACAGGACTGGGGCTATCAATAACCTATCAATTGATCGAAGAGGCTGGCGGTTTTATCAAAGTTGTGAGCGAGGTGGGCAGGGGAACAAGTTTTATCATAACTATGCCGTTTAAACACAAAAAGAGAAGGGAGGCAAATACGTGAGAGTACTTCTAGTTGACGATGAGATGGAGTATGTTTCCACCCTGGCTGAACGCCTCTCGTTTAGGGGAATCGAGGTCCGCTGGGCCTCAAGCGCAAAAGAGGCCCTTGCGTATATAAATAAAGAACCCTTTGATATTGCCGTGCTGGACGTAAAGATGCCTAAGATGGGGGGAATAGAGTTGAAGCAGAAAATCGAGGAGATTGTACCGGGTATGCGTTTTATCTATCTGACCGGCCACGGCTCAGAGGACGATTATAAAAGAGGGGTTACAGACGGGATTTCCTATCTGATCAAACCCGTTGATATTGATCAGTTGGTGAAGGCCATGAACCAGGCTGCGGCGGATAGGATAGACTGAAGCTCAGCTGAATACCAGGGGGAGTTTATAAATGAACAGGCAAACAGAAAAAACGAAACTGACGGGGCTTGCCTATTTCGGTAAAATGATGGCCCTCATCAGCCACGAGATCAAGAATTCACTTGCTATAATCAATGAAAATGCAGGGCTGATGGAAGATCTGAGTCTTATGGCAAAAAAGGGATACTCCCTTGATCCAGAAAGAACCGGGACAATCGCAGGCAGGGTGGTCCGGCAGGTACAGAGGGCAGACACTACGGTTAAAAGGATGAATCGCCTGGCCCACAGTGTAGATAATCCTGTGACCGGGATTGATGTGGCAGAAACCCTTGCGTTTACTCTGGAACTTGGCGAAAAAACTTTTTCAACCCTTGGTCTCAGGGTTGAGGTGGCCCCGCTGGACAGGCCAGTGATCATAAACACCAATGAGTTTCTTTTTATGAATCTCATATGGGAAATTTTGGGGTATGCCGTTCAAGGGGGCGGAAGGGCTGAAAACATTACCATTGCCATTCGCAGGAATGATAATGGAGTTGACCTTGTTTTTTCCCCGCACCATGCCGTTGAAGGGGCAAAAGTGCCCTGGGACAGGGCACTTGAGGAAGCCCTTGGTGCCGAGATTTTGTCCTTTGTAGATACCTGGGAACTTCTGTTAAAGATTCCGGAAATTTTAAAAAAAGTTTAGTCTTGTTGTCTTTCTGATTTAAATTTTACTGTAAAACTTAAAAAAAAGGAGAATGGCCATGGGTGAAAAAATATTGCTGGTTGATGATGAGCAGGATTTTCTGGATGTTATGTCCGAGCGTATGCGCAACCGGGGCATGGACGTGGCAACGGCCATTTCAGCAAAAGAGGCCCTTGAAAGGGTTAAGAACGAAAACTTTGACGCCATCATCGTGGATCTTCTCATGCCCGAGATGGACGGTCTAGAGGCCCTTAAAAACATGAAAAAGATCGATTCAGATCTTCAGGTGATACTTTTGACTGGCCATGCCACTGTTGAAAAGGGGATCGAGGCAATGAAGCTCGGAGCCATGGATCTTCTGGAAAAACCGGCTGATATGAACAACCTTACCGAAAAAATTAAAAAGGCCAAGGCCCACAAGATGATTCTTGTAGAGCGCCACACTGAAGAGAAAATTAAGAAGATCATGGGTACCAAGGGCTGGTAGGAAGGAAGAAAGAAGGACACCTTGCCTGGGTAAATCGGGTAAGGTGTCCTTCTTTTATGCTCGGTTATGTGTAATCAAATCGGCGTAATTTGCGGATTTGATCTCTATCCAAGAGTAATGGGCATTCCCATCAAAGGCCATAATACCAGGATGGCAAATGCGGTTACAGCCAGGAGAATAATACTCGCCGGGATGCCGTAGAGAAAAAATTCGCCGGGGGTGAACTGTTTGGAGTCATAGGCAATGGCGTTTGGGGCCGCGCCCACAAGCAGAAGAAAGGGCATGCCTGCAACTACAAGGGAGGTGAAGAGGATGGCTTCTCCTGAAACATTCAGGTAGGGCGCGATGACAAGGGCCACGGGTAGTGAAATGGCAATGGCAGCAACGTTCATGATAAAGTTGGTCATCACCATGACGAAAAAGGCGATGCTCATGACAAAGACAAACCAGTGGGATTCTTTGAAAAAGGTGAGCCAGTTGATGGCCATCCATTCTGCAGCCCCTGTGTTCCACAGGCAGAAACCAATACTCATGGCACCGGCAAACAGAAGAATTATGTTCCAGGGGATCTCTTCAAGATCGTCAATACCAAGGATGCCCACGATGAAAAAAAGTATGGTGGAGATGAGGATGACGGCTGTTTTATCGGGGGGCTCAAACCCAGCTACAAAGGCCTTAAGTATGGCAAAGGTGGCAAGGGCAAGGATGCAGAGTCCCACGATGATTGCCGCAAGGACCTCTTTCCGAGTGATGGAGCCAAGTTCGATGTAGAGGTTCTTTGCTCTCTGCTTAAGGCCTGGGATGGTTTTTTTCTCAGGCTTCAGGACGATCATAAAATAGACCCACAAAAGGGCGACCATGAGAAAGCCCACCGGAGCCATGTAGTAGGAGAGCTCAAAGAATCCGATGTCAACGCCCATGATGTCCTTGAAAAAACCGAGGGCAACGGCACCCCGGGCAGCACCTAGAAGGGTGACGACGGACCCTGCACCGGCCACATAGGCCATGCCGATGAACAGCCCCTTGCCGAACTTGGTCTGTTTGTCTCCCTCACCGTAGAGGGCGTAGATGGCCACAAGCAGCGGATAGATAGTCGCTGCAACTGCGGTATGGGCCATGATAAGGGTAAGGGCAGCGGTTACGCCGAAGCAGCCAAGGTAGATCATGCTGGTTCTTTCCCCCACAATGGAGAGCATCTTGTAGGCAAGGCGCTTGGTGAGGCCGGTCTTAGTGAACACAAGCCCGATGACGATGGAGCCGAAGATGAACATGACCGAGGGATCCATGAAGTCCTTGAAGGCCTCCTTGGCAGGCCGGATGAGAAAGAGGGTCTGCATGACTCCAATTGCAAGACTTGTCACACCAATGGGAATAACCTCAAATACCCACCAGGTACCGGCCATGAGAAATACGGCTATGGCACCCTTGCCGGCGGTTGAAAGGGCAAAGTGCTTGCCCATTGGATCGATGGCATCGGGCCAGGCCGGGGAATAGTAGACCAGGGCAAAAAGTCCTACTCCCACAAGGAGCCAGGCTGTTTTAAACCAGTTTATACTGGTTTTTTCGTTTGTTTCCATGTCAACACTCATTGAACTGTTCCTCCTGAAAAAATTGATAAATCTTTATGGAAAACTCCGCAAACAGCATCAACGTCGGTGGAGTCTCATTGTCGGTTATTAGCTTAGGGAGCACTCGCCTATGACTCTGGCAACAGAGTCGAATACATCGGTAAGACGAATCACCCCTGTGACGACCCCGTCTTTCATCACTAGCAGTGATCGGTGCTGGCCAAGGAGCAACTGGTGAATGGCCTCATCAAGGGTGGCATCCTCCTCAATGAACTCTCCGCTTGCCGGGGTGTCCATGAATGTTGAAACGGGTATGGACGAACCTTTGAGGCAGATGTCCCTGAGGGGGGAGTCCCACAGGTGGTAGTTGGTCAAAAGTGATTTCATGAAAGTTCTTGAGAATCCAAATTTGGCAAGGCCTTCCCTGTCAAGCATCTCCTGATACTTGGGTTCCAAGGCCTTTAATACATCCAGCTGGCCAACCTTACCTGTAACCTTGCCCTCCTTGTCAAGAATGATAACGGCCATGTGGGGATATTTTGAATTTGCACAAAATCTTTCCTGGGCCGCAGTAAGGGCCTGGATCACATCAGAAAGCGATGCATCCTCTGTCACCGTTGCATAGTCTGACAGGGGTACCATCAGATTTTTGACACTGTTTGTTTTCAAATCGTTTCTCCTTTTATATGTTTAGCACTAACGGTGCTGTTCGGTCCTGGTTTTGATTATTCTTTTCCATACAAGCATGAAAAATAAAATAGGCCTATCATGATGAAAAAAAAAGATCAAGGAAATGCTAAAACGAGGTGTTTTTTTGTAACTGTCTGTATTTATAGTTGATGCTGGAACATGCTGCAAAAGGAGGGTATTGCTTCAACAGTGTTCAATTCCTTTGAAACAGTAATGTTTGAGCTTATATTACAAGGGCTTGATATAAAATAAAAGACGTGGTAGACCCTGTGTCATACTTGGGGAAGAGTACCATTTTCTTTTCTGGGGCAGTTTTTTTGACCAGTACGGCTGGAGCGAGGTGAGGCTCACGGCCAGAACGAATATGAAACTTAGGCCAGCAGTGATTTTCCGGCGTAAGTTTTCTATTTAAACCTGACAACGGAGTGTCTTGAATGAACCAGATAGTAAAAGATTTTATGGTGACCCTGTCTGATTATGCCACCACATACAGGGGGTCTACATTGTACGAGGCAGTTCTTGCCCTTGAAACTGCAAAAAAAACCGTTGATCAGACGGTCCATCCCCATTGGGTTGTTCTGGTTCTGGATGAAAATGACGAGGTGATCGGCAAGTTAAGCCAGCTTAATCTCCTCATGGCCCTTGAGCCTAAGACCGAGTATACGGCGGTGGTGGACAGGTTAGATAGGTTCGGGTTCAGCTCAAAGTTTGTGGCATCCATAAGGGAGACAAGTCTTAACAACGACATTATAGATAATTATTTATACCCGGACAATCTTGCCATGGATATGAAGGTGGATGATTTCATGAAAACCCTCTCTGAAAATGAGTTTATCGATGAAAACACCACGCTTAACTCTGCGGCCCACCAGTTCAGCATTCGGAAACGCCTTTCCCTTCTTGTTACGAGGGAGGACAAGACCGTGGGTGTGTTGAGGCTTGCCGATGTGTTCTCGGCATTGATTGCAGCCATGAAAAAGGCTCATAACGATGAAGGGGAACTCCCATGAAAGCAATTGTAACTCTTTTTGAAAGAATATTACAACGGGTGAATATAAACTTGAGGGAGCTCGGTTTCGACGCCACTCCCTATATTAATATTATTCCCATTGGCCAGATGATCAAATTTTATGGCTTTTACGGCATCACTCCCCACCACCCGTTAAATTTTAAATTCAAGAATTCAAACCTTGCGGGAAGCTATTTTCTCGGACGCTGCCAGGTAAACAACGCCATTTTGTACAAGAGTGATATCAGGGGGGATGAACTGAAAAAAAGGGGGGATATCTTTCAGTACAATGACTATAAAATCCCCGTGGTGGACAACGAAGAAATCCAGGTGGAGGACAGCCTTCTCATCAAGACTCTGGTTCACAATTTCTCCCATGATCCTGAGTCCCTTGAACGGTTTTTTATCAAGGATACCATTTCCATGAACCACTCCAATATCCATGGATCTCCCTGTGAGGGCTGTTTCATAGGTGTTTTCGCCACGGCGGATCTCACCACCATGCACGATTGCGTCATCGGCAATTTTGCTTATATCCAGGCAGAAGAGATCAGCCACCTGAACATTCCCCATGGAACCATCTGGGTAAGAAATCCCGGTAAATTCAACTTCTACTATCAACATCCCCAGGAGAAGCTCAACGAATATGTCTATTTTTCCGCAGGATCCCCACCCCAGGGGAAGCTCATCGATTTTGTAGCAGATCGTAAGGAAGCCTTCCAACGGGTCTTTGATGTGGTCAACATCGAGCAACTGATTCCGGTGCCGTCGTCAGCATCCCTTGACCGTTATTCCGTTACAAGGGGTCAGACCACCATTGGCGAAAATGTCCTTGTTGCCCAGCGGGCCTATCTTCAGAATGCCTCGCTTGGCAAAGGTGCAAATGTCCAGGAAAATTGTTTTGTCATTAACTCAAACCTTGAGGGAAACGATGTCGCGGCCCATGGTGCCAAGATCATCGAGGCGGATCTCGGGTCCATGGTTTTTGTGGGGTTTAACAGCTTTTTGCGAGGCCGGCCTGACAATCGACTGACCATTGGTGAAAATTGCATTGTAATGCCCCATACCATCATTGACGTAAACGGGGCTGTTAACATTCCCCCGGGCTATCTTGTATGGGGGTTGATCCAGAGTGAGGAAGATCTTGAGACCCACTCCATTTCCATTGAGGAATTTACAAAGGTCGAAACAAGACTCGCCATGGGCAATATGTTCTTTGAAGGAAACGGAGCAGCTTTTGTCGAAGCTTTTCAGGACAGGATCCGTCACATCCTCGAGGCAAACGGGGCTTTTTTTAATGGGGCTGAGAAAAAGGGCCATGCCCAGAAAAACCAATATATTTCGTTTAATACGATTCAGCCCTATCCCGAGGGTAATAAAAAAGGACTCTTTCCGACAATTGTAATTAAGCCCTAGGAGGTCATGGCAGGTAATGGCACACTATCTCACCCTGAGGTTGAAGATCATCTATATCTTTTGTGCCATGGCTGTCATTGCCCTGTCAGGCGGCATCGCTCTTTTGTGGTACACGTACCAGAACGATGCCATGCTGGTTACCATGGTGGAAAAAGAGGTGGTTTTATTTAAGACGGCCCAGGACATGGAGCTTGCCCTCGCAAATCAAAAGGGGTTTGTCACCTATTATTTTGTTGACGGTGAGGCAAAATGGCTTCAATCCCTTGGCCAGTACAGGGAGGTCTTCAGGCAGAGCCTTGACAGCGCTTCCAGCCTGGATCTCAATCCGGAACAGAGGGACATTCTTGAAAGGATAAAAAATCAATATGTCACCTATGTAGCGGCCAAGGATATGGTGATTGACAATTACCGGCATTCCACGGAGCATGAGACCATCTCCCTTGTCCATGAACACCACCGGGAACTTTTTTTCAGCCTGCTTGATCTTTGTCGCAAGTTCAGCCAGAATCAGTGGAACGTCATTCAGAAGACTGAAGAAAAAAACCAACTTCGTTCAACTGCATTGAGACGGGTAGGCTTTTTCGGAATGGCGCTTTTTTTATCCCTTTGCGGGCTTCTGCTGTTTGTTCTCTACCGTCAGATTCTGATCCCCATCAGGGGGCTTGCCATTGAAACCGGAGGTTCGCCCGACGAGAGTCGCCAGGATGAGGTGGTTTCGTTGAAACATTCCCTGGAGGGTATGATGAAGGAGTTTGGCGACACCCATGATGCCCTGGCAAAAAGTAGGCAACATCTTGTCCAGGCAGAAAGAATGGTGGTGGTCGGTGAAATGGCGGCAGGGGTTGCCCACACCATCAGAAACCCCTTTACCTCGATCAAAATGCGCATGTTTTCCCTGAGCCGATCCCTTGATCTCACGGACATTCAAAACGAGGATCTCCAGGTGATCTCAGACGAGATTGCCAGAATTGACAGGATTGTTCAGAATTTCATTGAGTTTGCAAGGCCTCCGAAGTTGAGGCTCAAGCTTTCCAACGTACGTACTATCATTGATTCGGCAATCACCCTTTTGGAATATCGGATCAAGGAGTACAATGTGGAGCTGGCGTTTGAACCTGATCTTGATCTTAGTCAGGTATTGGTGGACAAAGACCGGTTAAAGGAGGCCCTGGTGAATCTTTTGACCAATGCCTGTGAAGCCATGGACCAGGGAGGCAGGGTCGTGATAACTGAAACAAGAGAATTTGTCCCAGAGATGGGTAACGCTGTTGTTATCTCCATCGTTGATAATGGTCCTGGGATTCCAGAACCTATAATCAAGGATATTACAAATCCGTTTTTCACCACCAAGGAGGATGGCTCCGGTCTTGGACTGAGCATTGTCGAAAGAATTGTCCGGGAGCATGGGGGCATTTTTTTTGTTCGATCTGGCAGGTTGGAAGGAGCCGAATTTATAATTAAAATACCGGTCAAGGAGAGCGCCCATGGGACTGATACTTCTTATTGACGATGATCAGCAGCTGAGCCTCAGTTTTACCAAGATCCTCGTTCAGGAAGGCTATCGCACAGAGGTTGCCTATAACGGTCAGGATGGGATCGCCATGGCCGCAGACTTAAACCCGGATCTTGTGATCCTTGATATCCGTTTGCCCGATATGAGCGGAATGGAGGTGTTTGAGGCGATTCACGCCGTTAATCCAAAACTTCCCGTGATTATCATAACGGCGTTTGGAACGACAGAAACGGCCATAGAGGCTATCAAACAGGGTGCCTACGATTATATATACAAACCCTTTGACGTGCCTGAGATGCTTGACTTGATAAAAAAAGCCCTTTTGGCAGGCAGGTGCATGTCTTCCCCAGTGGATGTGAATCCAGGGGTGGACGATTTTTCCAATCGTGAAGCCCTTGTGGGAACCAGCAGCCAGATGCTTGAGGTGTACAAGGCCATTGGCCGGGTGTCGTCAACCGACGCCACCGTTCTTATCCGGGGAGAATCCGGGACAGGCAAGGAGCTGGCAGCAAGGGCCGTTTACAACCACTCCCTGAGGGCTGAAAAACCTTTCATGGTCATCAACTGTGTTGCAATTCCTGAGACCCTGCTTGAGAGCGAGCTCTTCGGGTATGAAAAGGGATCTTTTACCGGGGCGGCCCACCGCCGGGTTGGGAAAATTGAGCAGGCAATGGGAGGAACCGTTTTCCTCGACGAGATCGGGGACATGCCCATGAGCATCCAGGCAAAGTTCCTGCGCCTTCTCCAGGAGAACAGCATCGAACGTCTGGGAGGCAAGGAGCCGATCAGCGTGGATGTAAGGATAATTGCCGCAACCAACAGGGATCTTGAACGGGCCGTGGCTGACGGGCTGTTCAGGGAGGATCTCTACTATCGCCTCCAGGTGATCACCATCACCATGCCCCCCCTGCGGGAACGAAAGGGGGACAGTGTCATTCTTGCCGACTACCTGCTGGCAAGGCTCAGCTCTGAAATGTCCATGGTAAATCCCGGCATCTCCCCCGATGCAGTGCACAAGATCGAGCAGTATGACTGGCCCGGCAACATCCGGGAGCTTGCCAATGTGCTGAAAAAGGTCTTGATCTTTAACAGGGGTGCTCCGGTCCAGGCCGAAGAGATTACCCTGACCGAACTTGACAACCGGAACCGGACGGATGTCGGCGAAGGAACTCCCATTGACGGTGTACGGCAGTGGGTGCGCGAATGTCTTAAATCGGAAAAAGAGGAAAAGATTTTTGACACCTGCCTGGACTATGTTGCCTCTCTTCTAATGGAGGAGGCCCTGGATTTTACCGAGGGGAATCGTTCCAGGGCTGCCAAACTGCTGGGCATATCACGACCTACCTTTCACTCGAAGCTTGACAGGTACAGCATCAAAATAGGTGCAAATGCAAGGGAATGATTCGTAATTGCTGCTGTCTTTATCCCTTTTTTTATGAGAAACAGCGATTAGCTGTTAGCTCTTAGCTAAGAGCTAACGGCTATCGTGTTTTATCGTTCGTTGTGTCCGTAAAGACGTGTGGGTTATATAAGGTCTTGCCATGGCAGAGGCGCTTTCACCCAATTGCGGATGAACAAGTCCCCAGCTAAAATTGTCCAGGTAAGCTGGCAATCTGGGCAGGGCATTAGAATGGTTTCGGCTGGATGAAATATTTTTACAGGGTGTACAGCCGGCCTCAGAAAATCGGAGACTTGTTCTTTGAAAAATATATGGCTTTTCCTGCGTTGAGAATGGCGAGAAAGGCGACCCCCACATCACCGAACACCGCTAACCAAAGATTGGCAATGCCCATGACGCCAAGAATCATAATCACTGCTTTTACACCAAGGGCCAGCACAATATTTTGCCAGATGATCCGGCTTGTAAATTTCGATATCCGGATAACTTCGGCGACCTTCGTGATTTCATCGGTCATCAGAACAACATCTGCCGCCTCAATGGCAATGTCGGACCCCAGGGCGCCCATGGCAATGCCGACATCGGCTCTGCTCAGTACCGGAGCGTCATTGATGCCGTCACCCACAAACACCACATGTTTTTTCCCTGTGTTCTGCATGACCTCTTCGAGCTTATCCACCTTTTCATGGGGAAGCAATTGGGAATAGACCCGGGTGATTCCGAGTTTTTCGGCTATGTTTCGTGCAATTTTGTCCCTGTCCCCGGTGAGCATGACCACCTGGTCAATTCCGGCGTCCTTGAGCTCCTGAATCCCCCTGGCCGCCCCTTCCTTTATCTCATCCGTGATCGAAAGGATTCCGGTAATAATCTTGTTTTCAGCGACAAATAAAATCGTTCCCTGGTGGTCGTGATCGGGAACTTGTATTCCGTATTCGGCCATCATGGCTTCGTTCCCGATGAGAACATGCCTGCCCCGGTATATTCCATCAACACCTTTTCCGGGCAGCTCTTTTATGTCCTGAACATCAGATTCATCAATTGTTCCGGAATATTTATCTGAAATCGCCCTTGCAATGGGATGATTCGAGAATCGTTCCATGTGAGCACTGATACATAATATTTCATCTTTTGTATATCCGTTCAGGGCTTCAATGTGGTTTATCGTAAAATTACCCTTGGTCAGAGTTCCGGTCTTATCAAAAACAACCGCTCCCACATTCTTCAGAACTTCCAGATAATTGCCGCCCTTGATCAGGATTCCAGCTCTGGCGGCACCACCAATACCGCCAAAATACCCAAGGGGTATGGATATGACCAGGGCACACGGGCAGGACACCACCAGAAAAATAGCTGCGCGGTAGATCCATTTGGAAAAGGGTTCAGCCATTAGAAGCGGGGGAAAAACCGCTATCAGGACAGCTGCAGCGACCACAACGGGTGTGTAGACCTTAGCAAACCTGGTGATGAATTTTTCGGTTTTTGCTTTGTTTTGATTCGCCTTTCCCACCAATTCAAGTATCTTTGATACCGTGGAGTTTTCATGACTTTTTTCTACCCTGATCTCAATTACGGCCGAAAGATTGATGGAACCGCTGTATACTAGAGAATCCATCTCAACTGCTGCAGGCATGGATTCCCCTGTAATCGCTGACGTGTCCAGACTGCTGTCTCCCGACACCACGGTTCCATCCAGGGGTATTTTTTCACCCGCTTTTACCACAATAATGTCGCCGATATTGACATCCCCTGGAGTTACTTTTTTTACCCCAAAGGGTGTCTTTATATTTGCAAACACGGGTTTTATGTCCAGGAGGGCTGAAATTGAATTTTTGGATCGATTCAGTGCATAATGCTCAGCCATCAGTCCCACCTGGTAAAACAGCATTACGGCGACACCTTCGGCATATTGACCAATGGCAAAGGCAACAATTGATGCGATTCCCATCAGGAAGTTTTCATCCAGCATTCTGCCTTTAAAAACACCTCTGACGGCATCTGCCAGAACGTTCCTGGCAACCAGACCATAGGCAATGGCAAACACAAAAAAATTTTGCTGGTTTTCCAGGCCCGAGATCAATCCATAGAAAAACACAACAAATGATAATCCCAACTGCCAGTTTTCTTTACCATAATGTATAAACTTTTCAATAGGGCCCGGCCTTGTATCTTCAAAGGCCAGGTTATCTGTTTCCGGGGTGCTGCAAGCTGAACTACCACAGTTGCAACCAATATCGTTTAAAGCTGTCAGACCGCCGCTGACACAGGAATGATCATGGGTATGAGTCGGTTTAAGCATGTCAATCACTCCATTGTCCTTGCAGATATTGTATCCGCATTTGTTTGGTTTTCCCAAATTATTGTCAGGCACATATTTTATATTGTCTCCTTGATGTGTTCCAAACCCATTTTGTAAATTTCCACCACATGAATGTCATCCAAAGAGTAAAATGCATATTTTCCTTGTTTTCGAACCTTAACCAGCCGACTTGCCTTCAAAATTCTCAATTGATGTGAAATGGATGATTGCGTCATGTTAAGCAGTTCTGCGATACTTCCAACGCACATATCCCCATTGAACAGGGCGCAGATAATTTTAATACGGGTCCTGTCTCCAAATACTTTAAAAAAATCCGCCAGATAAAAAAAGATGTCATCCTCAGGCATCTTTTTTTTTATCTCCTCCAGGCCCTCATGCTTCTCCAGATCACAACAACGTTTGCCTGTCATAAATATCCTCTCAGCAATATTACGTATGAGCAACTGTTCATGCGTATGATGGTATTATCCTTTTTTGTATTCCCAAGTCAATGGTTCTTTAAAATAATTGATGGCATGAATTGGGAACCCTTGCATTTTAACCTGGGGAGACCCAGGCCTTTGCCGATAAGCTTCACTGTTTTCGGCTTGATTATTGTTCTTTATGCCTGGTTGTGCCCGCAGGACATGGGGGTTTTTTATAAGAAACAGCTTTTAGCTGTTAGCCATTAGCTCTTAGCTAACGGCTAAACGCTAACATCTATCGTGTTTCATCGTTCGTCGTGTCCGTAAGGACATGTGGGTTTATAAGAAATTCCCGCCGAAGCGTTGTTATTGGCGGTGTTTCAATATTCGTTGTGGCCGGATGCCTCTCTCGCTCCGGCCGTGCCGATTATAAAGAATTCGGCATAAAAATTGCTATGCATGAATGTTGACAATGTTGACAGTTTAGAGAATTATGAAGGCATGGGTTATATTTTGGAAGTCAAAAAAATTTATAGGGAGTGTGTACGATGCTGATAAACAAATGGATGAGCAGACCCGTTATCACAGTTGACAAGGATGCATCACTTGTGGATTTGTCAAAGCTCTTTAAAACCAAGATAATTTCCATGGTTCCGGTTATGGACAAGGGAAGTATCGTTGGAATCGTGACTGATGGAGATATCAAAAAGGCGTCGCCGTCCGAGGCAACCACCCTTGATATTTATGAGCTCACCTCCCTGATTAATAAGATCAAGGTCAAATCACTCATGTCAAGTCCGGTGAAAACCATTCCCTATAATTTTACCGTTGATGAGGCAGCAGCCCAAATGCTCCGCAACAACATTACAGGCATGCCTGTGATAGGCGAAGACGGCACCATGGTGGGGATCATCACCAAGAGCGATGTTTTCAGATCCCTTGTTTCGTTTGTGGGTGGGGATCACAAGGGGCAGATGTTTGCAGTCACGCTCAAGGACAGGCCTGGAATCGTACAGGATCTTACGGCTATCTTTCATAAACACAAGGGACGGATTAACAGCATTATGACGTCCTATGAGGGCACGGACAATGAATCGAGAAGAATCATTATTTATACATTTGATCTTGCCCAGGATCTTTTTGACGAGACAATCATCGATCTTGGAAATATTGGCGAAGTCACCTATGCCGCAGACCAGATAACCGGTAAAAGAATCGTTTTTAAGTAAGAAATAAAGGCCAAAGGAGGCAGCAATGAAAAGAATAAAAAAAATCCTCGTGGGTATGGACCTCTCCGAATATTCAACCCTTGCCCTCGAGTATGCCGTTGAAATTGCAGTGGTCTCCGATGCGGAGATCTTCCTTTTTAACGTGGTCAACCAGAGGGATATCAACGGTTTGAAAATGGCTGGAGCCTACTATCCAAACGGTATTGACATTGATCGTTACATATCTGAAATGAGGACTGAGCGCTATAACGAGATCCGATCGGTTGTAACTGAGAGATTTTTTGATATGAAGTCGTCCATGTCCATTCATATCACTGTGGGAATTCCCTTTGAGGAGATTCTCAGCTTTGCCCAGCAGGAAAATGTTGATATTATTGTAATTGGCAACAAGGGCAGGAGTAATATTGCAAGGACCCTTTTCGGATCCAACGCCGAAAAGGTCTTCAGGCATGCCAAGGTGCCAGTGTTAAGTGTCAGGGAGCCGGATTTGTTCCTTCAGAAAAAATAAGACCTGTGATCAAAATAAAATTGCCCATTTAGCCTGTTTCTTCAGTTGCCTTCAGTGTTGCATCAATGGGTACATGGGTACATATTTTAAGGAGAAGAATAGATGAAACGTATAAAAAGTGTTGTGGCAGCCATTGATTTTTCCGATTACTCAAGGGATATCCTCGAACATTCAGTTTCTCTTTCAAAGGGGTTATCAGCCCGGCTGGTGCTTGTCAATGTCATCAATCAAAAGACAGTTGAGCTTGCCAGGCGGGCCTTTAATGTTGAGCATCCCAATAGCTTTTTAGCTGAAAAATATATAAGTGATGATAAGGAAAGAAGAAAAAGAGATCTTGAAGAGCTGCTGATAGCCTGTGGAGGTATGGTTGCAGATGCAAAGATCATTATTCGTTACGGTACCCCCTTTGAGGAGATTCTCATGGCCGTTGATGGGGAGGATGGAGATATTCTTGTTGTCGGCCAGAGGGGGAGGACCAACCTTCCTGAATTTCTCTTTGGTACAACCGCTGAAAAACTTTTCAGGCATTCGCCCATTCCTGTTTTCAGCATAAGAAAATAGCAGGCTAAGTCTTTTCAAACGATTGGATTCTGCTTTTTAACGGAGCGATGCTTACCGCACTTTTTTCCACAAAATGGACGTTGTCATCAACGATCATCCCATTAAAGAATTCAGCAAAGGTGTGGATAATAATCTTTACCGGAGGAACTCTACCCAGGATTTGGGCAAGGAGGGGTTGTCCATAGCAGTCAGGCAGTTCAGGGTCAAGGATAACGATGTCAAGCAGATTGTCTCCATAGATATAAACCTGGGCCTCTTTTTTATTTTTTGCCAGATAGATGATATGCCCGTCCTGTTCAAGCTCTCGCTTCAAAAGGGTCCTCACATGGAGATTGGTATCGGTTACAAGGATATGGATTGGTTGTTTCATCAATGGCATGTCTGCTTTCCAGGTTGGTCATAAAAGTCTTTTTCCATGATTTGAGCAAAAAACATGCCCGTTGGCTCGTCTCTAGGCCATATGCCATGTTCGTCCCTTTCTACGGCGGTTTGTTAGCTGCTTTATCAGGGCAAGTCCCTGTTTTTAAGAGAATAAAATTATCCGTTCGGCCCCGGAGCGGGCCTTTACTTTACACCTTGTAAACTATGCTGACACGGTATCATTTTTTTCCGGTCACACCAAAATAGATGGCCAATACGACAATAGCTGCCCCGATCCATCCGGCAACCCCGGTGGGGCGGGCAAAGAAGATTACATCCCACACAAATGAAAGGGTTGGTTGGAGGAGCAGGATTAGACCGGCGTAGGACGCATTTACCCTGGGCAGGGCATTGGAGATCATCACCCACGCAATTGTCTGATTGAAGAGCCCGAGGCAGACAAGCCAGGTCAGGCTTGGCAGATTGGGAATTGCAAATGATTCGCCGCTTAGATGGATTTTACCACCCAGGAAAAGTGATGTGACAACCGACACCACCATGAGATAGTAAAAAAGCGAGAAGTCATCTTTGTCCGATTGGATGCGTCTTAATAAAAGCAGGAAGATGCTGTAAAAAAAAGCAGTGGCCAGGCCGAACCAAACCCCCATAATCTGGTTAGGGGTTAAGCGATCCATGTCAACACCCACGATGAGAAAGAGCCCGAAAAAAGCCATGGGCAGGGAGATCACAAAGATCCACCTTATTTTTTCCTTGAACAGAAAAAAACCAGCAAGGGTCAGGACAAACACCTGACAGTTGGCAAGGATGGTGGCAACCCCAGGTCCTATATAATGGATGCTCAAATGCCAGGCCAGGAGGTCCATGGCAAACACAAGACCGCACAAAACCGCGAGGAGGTTGTTTTTAAGGCTTCGTGGTTTAAATTCCTTTTTAATCACACATGCTAATATAAGGAAAACTGAACCAAAGGCCACCCGGTAAAAGGCAGACACCGAAGACGGCACCTGGGCCGCCCGGACAAACACGCTCGAAAAACTGATGAGAACGGCACCCAGGATCAGTGCCGTTACAGGCTGGATAATTTTTGGCTGCATAGATCCGGGGTCATAACCTGACCAGGGGGGTATTGTCAAGCCCCTGGACGGTGGTGTATCAGTCTTTATTTTTCCAGAAGGGTGACATATCCCTGAGGCGTTTGATAACCTGGGGCAGCACGGTTCCGATATGGTCCATCTCCTCCATGGTATTGTAGATAGATAGGGAAAAACGAATAGTGCCGTGGGCCGATTCAAAGGGAACCTTCATGGCCATCAGCACGTGGGAGGGGTCAAGGGAGCCCGAGGTGCAGGCAGATCCAGATGAGGCGCAGATTCCCGCCTGGTCCATGAGAAGGAGAATGGATTCGCCTTCCACGGCGTCAAACCCGATGCTCAGGGTGTTGGGCAGACGGTCTTTTATTCCTCCGTTGATCGAGGATGAGGGGATCTTTTCAAGAAGCTGTCGTTCAAGATAGTCCCTCATCTGCCTGACCCGTTTATCCATTTCTCCGAGGTGGTCTTTTGCAAGCTCGCACGCCCTGCCAAGGCCGATGATCGATGCCGTGTTTTCCGTGCCTCCCCTTCGTCCTTTTTCCTGGTGACCTCCGGTCATAAAGGAGGTAAATTTCAATCCCTTTTTGACGTAAAGGACCCCAACTCCCTTGGGTGCATGGATTTTATGACCGGAAAGGGAGAGCATATCAACGCCTGAATCTTTGACATCAATGGGAATCTTGCCCGCTGCCTGGACAGCGTCCGTGTGCAAGAGAATTCCCCGTTCGTTTGCCTTTTTTGCAATTTCTTTGATGGGAAAGATGACGCCTGTCTCGTTGTTAGCCCACATCAGTGTAACTAGGGCCGTATTCTCTGACATGCTTTTATATAAAAGGTCTATGTCAAGTCTTCCTTTTGTGTCAACCGGAACAAAGGTGACTGTGTATCCTTTTTTTGCAAGGCGTTCAAGGGTGTTCTTTACTGCCGGGTGCTCCACGTTTGAGGTGACGATATGGCGCTTTTCGGGATTGGCCTCAAGGGCTGCGTGGATGGCTGCATTGTCGCTCTCAGTTCCGCAGCTTGTAAAGATGATTTCATCTGGATCTGCGTTGATGAGATCGGCCACCTTTGCCCTGGCCTCGGTAATTTTTCTACCCACATTCCCGCCAAACGAGTGCATGCTGGAGGGATTGCCGTAGTATTCGCTCAAGTAGGGCAGCATCTCTTCAAGCACCTCTGGTGCAACCCTTGTGGTGGCATTGTTGTCCGTGTATACGATGTTCATCCCGTTCCTCCCCTGGTTTTTCATGCCTCAGCTTTTGCCGCTTCAACAATTTCTTCAATTCTTTCCAGGCAGTTCCCGCATCCGCCGCCGGCCTTTAGGTAACCTGTGACGTCTTCGGCCGATTCCAGGTGGTTTGCCTTTACTGCGTTGATGATCTCAATGTCTGTGACACCAAAACATTCGCAAACAACATTGCCCGGCTTCTCCATTATCTGAATGCCCCTGTAGTTGTTAATGGCCTTTCTCAGGGCATCCTGGCCCATGACTGAGCAGTGCATCTTAGCCTTGGGAAGCCCGTCAAGGTAGTCTGCGATGTCGTCGTTGGTTATCTTCAAAGCATCATCCAGGGTGATCCCTTTTACCATCTCGGTTAGGGCCGATGAGGAGGCAACGGCACTGGCACATCCAAAGGTCATGAAGCTTGCGTCGGTTATTCTGTCATTCTTGTTTATCTTCAGGAACAGTTTCAGGGCGTCTCCGCAGGAAAGAGACCCTGTCTCTCCAACTGCATCCGGGTTTTCCATTGCCCCAACATTTCTTGGGTTTAAAAAATGATCCTTTACCTTATCCGTATATTCCCACATGGTTAACTCCTTAAATTTTTGTTTGGCCCCTTCGTTGGTGCATCATAAAAATAAAAATACCACATTGTGACAGATTGTCAATGGCAGGGGGCAGCCCCTAGGGGAACAGGATTTTGCCATCGGCGTCTTTTACGTTTTTAAGGCCTGTCATGAAAAGGGCTTTCTTGAGTATTTTGTGGATGTGGTCAAGATGGATTTTTACCCCAAGGCTTCCTCCGCCCACAGCGGCCCGGATGATGTCCCTTCCCAGGAGAACCGCATCTGCCCCCAGGGCAAGCATCTTTAACACGTCATACCCTGTCCTGACTCCTCCGTCGGCCGTGATCAGGACTCGTTTGTCCAGGCGGTCAACGATGAGGGGCAGCACCTCTGCCGTACCCGGAACCGAGTCAAGGATCCTTCCCCCGTGGTTGGACACGGAAACCACTTTTACCCCCGCTTCGGCGCATCCTTCGGCATCATCTGGATCCATGATTCCCTTGGCAATAAACGGCAGGGACGAAAATTCAACAAGTTCTCTTATTTCGGCAGCGCTTTTCCTGAACACTGGCTGGCCGTGTTTTGCCATGATTGTGGAGCCGCATCCGTCAAGGTCGATGCCAACCGCAGGGCAGCCCGTTTCTTCGGCCATGGAGATCAGTCGTTTGAGCACATCCTGGGCCCTTGGTTTGAAAATGGGAATACCATACCCCTTTTCCTGTTTAAGGGCCTGGAGGGCTGGGTTCTCTTCCGGGGTGTAAAACCAGGTGTCGCCCCGCCAGCCAATGGTGCCTGCCTGGCTTGCTCCCCTTACCACTGCCCGGCAGAAATCCACCTCCCTGACCACGTTGTTGTACCGCTCAATACCGGCTGTGGATGCCGGCATTACGGGAAAATCGAGATTGATGCCAAGAAAACTTGTCCGGGTTTCAGGTTCTGCATGTTCGCCAACAACCCGGGTCTTGAACCGGATATTTAAAAGGGCAAGGGCGTTGGCCCGGAAGCCTGCTCCCTGGCCTGCCCCGCCAAAACCGATGGGCTTGCCATAGGCCTCCTTCTGGCATATCTTATCAAAGTTGCCGTCACAGGCCGGATAGGCTGCGCATATGCCCTTGAGACGTTTTCTGGCAATGTCCCTGACATCCTCGGGGGTGGCTGGAATCCCCTGATCTGGGTCTAAGATCATGATTTCGTCGGCTCCGCAATTGGGGCAGGTGTCGGGTTTTTCAGGGAGATTGCTGTTTGTGTCGCACAGTGTGCAGTACCAGTCTGTCATTAGTTTTCCCTCCATTTGGATAAAACAGGCGGTTTTTTCCACTCGTACAGAGTTTCGATGTTTATTGTCAGTAGTGCAGCAGATTACGCAAATTAATGGTACGGAAATTGTATAATTTTTTTATCTGGAATACAAAAGTATTTTCATTTTGTTTAAAATGTGGTGTTGTATTGAAAGAGCACGAATCAGATTTAATCGTTTATGGTTGGCGTTAGGATTGTTAAAAGTTAAAAATAGAGGAGATTGTTATGAGCAAAAAATACAGAATCAAGACATCCTGTCCCCAGTGCGGCTGCAGCGCAGTTTCAAACCTTAGCCCGGAAGAGATAAAGGAGAGGTTCGG
>Ga0265295_1003024_pt1 | contig 25278 bp, 40 predicted proteins | sample Munlansysbiofilm_FD_192503 | JGI IMG/M metagenome (GOLD analysis project Ga0265295, IMG submission 192503) | Leachate microbial communities from a municipal landfill in Southern Ontario, Canada - Methane capture system biofilm | ecosystem: Engineered > Solid waste > Landfill > Unclassified ... | reverse complement strand
CTCCTTTACCTGAGTTGTTAGAATATAATGGTAAGGATACTTATTACACTTACATGCTTTGGAAAGTTCAAGAAAATTACCGAAGAAAGAACTCACATCTTGGTAAAGGTGTGTTTGAGCTTGAGCAAGAAGGTGTGCTGGCTTTAGGCACAGCAGAGGCAGAAGGTTTCAATTTAATAGAAGGTTACTTTGAAGCAAATACCGAAAAAATTCGTAAAGAAATTTCTGATCTTGAGGCTGAATTGCTATCTTCAGATGAAGCTAAAACCTTCAGAAAGAATACAGGCAGAACTTTTAAGTTTGGGAACAATCGTGACTTGGAAGAAATGCTTTATGAAATAATTGGTGTTAAATTAGATAAGAAGACTGCTTCAGGTGCAAGAGCTAAAGATGCAGAAGTTCTTATCTCAATGAAGCATTCATGGACTGATAAGTTACTTGAACTAAACAAACTCAAGAAAGTTGAGGGTACTTATTTTGGGCAGATCAATCGGGAAGCAATTTATGACAAGATTCATACTTTTTATTATTTGCATACTACAAGAACTTCTCGAAGTTCTTCAGGCTCCCCCAACTGGCAAAATATCCCTAAGAGAGACCCTATCGCCAAGAATTATATAAGGAAAGGTGTCTGTGCTCCTGAAGGCCAACATCTCTTTGAAGCTGACTACGGCTCACTTGAAGTGCGTGTAGCTGCCTGTTACACAAAAGATCCTAAACTGATTAGTTACATTCTTGATCCTTCAACTGATATGCACAGAGATTCAGCACTAGAGATTTTTGATATGAGCAAAAATACCTACGACTCCATTGATAAAAAGTTGGCAAAAGTAGTAAGGTTTCATGCAAAGAATGGTTTTGTTTTTGCCAACTTTTACGGCTCTTCTTATCGTTCATGCGCAAAAACTTTATGGAAAGTAGCACCAGATATTATCATAGAAAAATCTGAACTTGCATCTAAAAAAGATATGAACCTGGCAGATCATTTACGTTATAGAGGATTTAGAAAATATGAAGAGTACGAAGAACACATCAAAGAAGTTGTAGATGTTTTCTGGAAGAAGTTTTCTACCTTTCGTAAATGGCAGAAGGACACTGAAGCGTTTTATAATAAACACAAGTACGTTGAAAACTATCTTGGCTTTAGAAGAAGAGGACCTTTAGGCCATAATGAAATCATCAACACAGCCATACAAGGAACAGCCTTTATGTGCCTTCTGTGGGCTTTCAACCGCTTAGATGACATACAGACAGCCGAAGGCTGGCAGTCACGTCTTAGAGGCCAAATTCACGACTCAATTATAGGCAGTTTAGAACCAAGCGAATATGCGTATGTTCTTTCAACCATTAAAAATGTTATGGAGATTGAATTGCGGGAAGCGTATAAATGGATTAATGTTCCTATGGTGGCAGAGTTTGAAATATCCCCTATTAACGGCACATGGGCAGATTTAGAAGGAGTTGAAATTTGAAGTATGCAATCAAAGTAAAAGACAAGATGATTAGAACACTCAAATTGAAAAAAGAAATTTGGGTACAGAAAGACAACAAAAAGTTTTATGTTGAAGAAAAGAAGCGTTCTGTTTTTAAAACAAAAGAAGAAGCTGAAGAAGCCAGATTATTTAAGGCTGTAGAAGAAATAATTTTAATTGAAGATAAGGAGCAATAGGTATGCACATTAACCGTGATTTAAAAAGCAATGAATTTTTACAGGCTTTCGAGCAGATAGAGGATGAGAACAAAGTATTTTCTGTTTTTAAAAATCTGAAAGAACCTGTGTTATCTGAAAACGCTTTAAGAGTTTTAGAACAACGCTATCTTTTGCGGGATAAGAATGGTGATGTTTGTGAGACTCCGAAAGAGTTGTTTTGGCGTGTAGCTTTGAATATTGCCAAGATAGATTTGTTATATGCAAAGGAATGTGATATTAATTATGTTTTAAATTTTACCATTAAGTGTGCGGAGTATTTTTATAACATGATGGTAGATTTTGACTTCTTGCCTAATTCACCAACACTAATGAATGCTGGCGCAAATAACAATTTAGGTTACATGGCGTGTTATGTTTTGCCTGTACCTGATACTATGGAAGGCATTTTTCAATCTATAAAAGACGCCGCATTAATTCACAAAGCGGGCGGGGGCACAGGGGCTAGTTTTAGCCGCCTGCGACCTAAAAATAGCATCGTAGGATCTACTGGTGGTGTTGCAAGTGGCCCTTTGTCTTTTCTCAGTATTTTTGATGCAGCTACCGAACAGGTAAAGCAAGGCGGTAAGCGTAGAGGTGCCAATATGGGTATCTTACGCATAGATCATCCAGACATTCTTGAGTTCATCCACGCCAAGGAAGAAGAAGGGCGTTTAGCCAACTTCAACTTGTCAGTGGCTTTGACTGAAGATTTTATGGAGAAAGTAGAGAAAAGGGAAGATTATCCTTTAATAGCTCCACACACCCAAGCCATTACAGGCTGGCTGAATGCCAAAGAAGTTTTTGACATATTGGTAAAGAAAGCGTGGCAAAGTGGTGACCCAGGCATCATTTTTATTGATAGAATAAATCGAGATAACCCTAATCCAGATCAAGGTGAAATAGAAAGCACGAACCCGTGTTCCGAGCTTCCTTTATTGCCATACGAAGCCTGCAACCTTGGTTCCATCAATTTAGGTAACTTTGTCACAGAAGGCAAAACCGTTGATTGGAATCGTTTACAAACAATTATTAAAATGAGCACAAAGTTTTTGGATAATGTTATTGATGCTTCAAACTACCCATTAGAAATAATCGCAGAAACTGTGCGTAAAAACAGAAAGATTGGTTTAGGTGTTATGGGTTGGGCAGACATGCTTTTCAAACTTGGTATTCCTTACAACTCGCAAAGAGCTATTGAATTAGGGAAAACTGTAATGAAATTTGTTTCAGATATTGCAGAAGCAACATCTGAAGAATTGGCCAAACGTAGAGGCAATTTCCCATCATATTCAACTTCTATTTATGCTAATTCAGGCGCAAGGCGTAATGCTACACTGACCACTGTAGCCCCTACAGGCACCCTCTCAATCATTGCAAACTGTTCTTCAGGTATTGAGCCGTTATTTGCTCTTTCCTTTTATAGAATTACAGCTACAGGCGATAAACTTCCTGAGGTAAATGAATTGTTTAAGCAAGCTTTGAAGAAGGAAGGTTTGTATACAGATAAAATTATGGCACAGGTGACCAAAGAAGGATCACTTAAAAACATTCCTAATATGCCAAAGAGTATAAAAGATGTGTTTGTTACGGCTATGGAAATTGATCCTGAAAGTCATTTGCTGATGCAAGCTGCTTTTCAAGAGTATGTAGATAATGCAATTTCAAAGACTGTAAACTTGCCTAATTCGGCCACAGAGCGAGACATCTTTGATATTTATTGGTTAGCCTACACCACAGGCTGTAAAGGTGTTACAGTGTACCGTGATGGCTGTAAGAACGTGCAATTTCTTTACACTGGCGATGGTGCTGAAGAAGAAAAACCAGAAGAAGAAGAAGTTGAAGTAGAAGTTTCTCCAATAACTGAAGAAGAAGCAAAAGAACTTGTAAAAGAATGGAAAGAAAAAAGTTCTAAAATCTTGCAAGAAAAGATTGCTGAAAAAATAAATAAATCATCTTTTCCAGTTAAAAGGCCCAACACAGTTTATGGCTTCACGAAGAAAGTAAAAACTGGTCTTGGTGAACTTTATCTCACCATTAATGAAATTGATGGAAAACCTTTTGAAGTCTTTGCTACCATTGGCAGGTCAGGGCGTTCGATCACAGCCAAAGCAGAAGCCATAGGCAGACTGGTATCTTTATCATTGAGGTATGGAATACCTGTAAGGGCCGTGGTGGAACAATTAAAAGGTATTGGTGGTGAACATCCTGTATTTCAGAAGAAAGGTATGCTATTATCAATACCAGATGCCATTGGCGCAGTTCTAGAAAAAGTGTATTTGAAAAAGGAAAATGAAAAGGTTGAAGAACAAACAGATTTGGTTACTCCAACTTGCCCTGATTGTGGCAACTATCTGGTATTCCAAGAAGGTTGCTTTAACTGTCCATCGTGTAGCTTTACGAAATGTGGGTAAAACATGAATGGTGATAATGTTTTAACAAACATTGCCAGATTTAAAACAACTACAGGCAAGAAGACGTGTTCTTTAAACACACACGATAAAGCATCTTCTTGTAAATTCTTAGGAATCGAAAGATTCGGGACACGGTTTTCTTGCCTGATTACTAACAAAGAATTGAAATGTTATTCTGGCACCGATGACCTAAAACCTCTACATAATTGTGTAGTATGGAGCAAAGAATGAGTAGAAGTCTTTACACAGTTTACAGACCAGAGAACTGGGACGAGATTGTTGGCAATGAGGCGGTTGTTGAAAGCATAAGTAAATTATTTGAAAGAGAAGCAGGCATACCTAACGCTATTCTGCTGCATGGTCCTAGTGGCACAGGCAAAACTACTGTGGCAAGAATTATTAAGAATGTTCTTGGGGTAGCGAATCAAGATTACAAAGAACTAGATTTTTCTTCCTTTGGTGGGATTGATACTGTAAGGGAACTTCAAGACAAGTCACGTTACAAACCGTTACAATCTAAATTTAAGATTTATGTAATTGATGAAATTCAAGGAGCAAGCCAATCGGCTATGCAAGGACTGCTTAAATGGTTAGAAGATTGCCCAAAGCATGTAATCATCATTCTAGCTACTACTGATCCACAGAAGATTTTGAAGACCATCAAAACACGCTGCAACATATTTCAAATGAAACTGCTTAATAACGAAGAAATGAAAGTGTTAATTGAATGGGTGCTTGATAATGAAGAAGTAAAACTTCCTAAAAAAGTCATAAGTGCCGTGGTAAAATATGCAGAAGGTAGCCCAAGAAGAGCATTAACACTTTTAGATAATGTCATTGAAATTGAAGACGAAGAAATAGCTTTATCAATTATTGATTCTGATGGTGGGGAAGGAGCTAAGGAAATTATTGACCTGTGCCGTATGCTGGTAGACTCGCAAACTACCTGGAAACAGTATCAATCAATATTATCCGGCATAAAAGATGAACCTGAGAGTGTAAGATACTTTGTGCTTAGCTATTTCAATACTGTAGCTTTGAGAGAAAAATCAGAAAAAAAGGTAACAAGAGCCATTGCTGTTATGGAGTGCTTTGGTGAAAATTATTATAACACAAAAAGAGCAGGTCTAACCTATAGTTGTTTTTCGGTGTATAATTTACCGTTCTAAAGGAGGTATTTATGATAGATAAGTTTGCTTTGGATGAAGAGTGTATCAAACAAAACAAATTAATGGCCAAGGTTGTTGAAGAATGTATTGAAGCTGTGGAGTCTTTCAATGAATTGAGTGTTGAACTGGCCACCAAAAAAGCAGAACTTGATTTGATGATTCGTAATGAACCAGAAAAGTATGGGCTGGCAAAGGTAACTGAAAGTGCGATCACCGCTGCCATTACCGTAGCTGTCCAAGAGATCATGGAAGACCTGTCAAAAGCAGAAAGCAGAAAGTATGCTGCTATTCTCAAAAAAGAAGAAGTCTTGGCCAGAGGCAATGACTTAAAAAACTTAATCAACCTTTACTTGAACGACTACTATGTTCAAAGTACACAAGCTAAAATGGCCGAAAACGCAGAAGAAGTTGTAGTTAAACAAGCGTCTTCCGAGAAAAACAAGGAAATAACTGATAAAATAAACAAAGTTAAGAGAGTTAAAAAGATTATTAAACGGAAAAAAGTGGAATAGGAGTTTTTATGAAGTATGGAACATATATAAAGGAGTGCACTTGTACCCATGAATTTCAAGACAGATTATATGGTTTTAAGAAGAGACTTCACAATTTATGCGCAGGAGGTGAAAAGGCTAGGTGTACTGTATGCACCAACACTATTATGGTGAAGAAAGAAGCCAGAGGATAAACTATGGAAATTCTTAAATTGGGTGGTTATGTAATTTTATTTCTTGTTGGTATTTATTATGGCTCATTATGTTTAGGTGCTGGCCTGACTACAGGTGTTTTAAAATCTTTAAGGAGAATTTATAATGAAGAAAAAAACGTCTAGTAAACGTGCAATGTTTAAGAAAGGGCTGGTAGAAGCTGCTCAACGTTCCTATGAAACTAAAGATTCTTTCGGTGAAAGTGAAGACTTTTTTAAGAAAGGATTAAAAATTCAAAAATGGTTTCCAAAAGATGGCGAGCATTTAATAAACATTATCCCTTACATTGCGGGTGAAACAAATCCTAACCAACAAGAAGGCTATGCTACGCATATGCTTGATTTGTGGGTGCACCAACGTATTGGCCCTAGTAGCACAAGTCATGTGTGTTTATTGAAAAACTACAAGAAGCCCTGCCCTCTTTGCGACCTTCAACGCGAAATGCGCAAAGAAGGTTTTAGCGAAAAAGAAATCAAAGCCTTGCAACCAAAACGTAGAGTGCTTTACAACATTGTCTGTCTTGATTCTCTTGAAGAAGAACAGAAAGGTGTTCAAATTTGGAACGTGGCACATTGGTTTATGGAGCAGCATTTGGCGCAGTTGGCCAAGAATCCAAAAGGTGGTGGTTTTCTGCCTTTCCAAGATCCAGACATTGGTAAGTCAATTAGCTGGACTATTGAAAGTCAAGGAGCAAGGAATAAGAGTTATATCGGGCATCGCTTTGTTGATCGTGACACAGAAGTTCCTGATGAACAACTTGAAGAAGCACACACTTTGGACGAAATCATCCATATTCCTACCTATGAAGAATTGAGAAAAGTAGCTGATACGCTGCGTGGGGATGTAGAAGAAAACGCTTCTGAAGATAATGCCGATGAAGTTGAAGAACAATTTATTCAAGCTGCCAAGAAAACCAAAAAGAAAGCAAAGGTAGTTGAGCCTGAACCCGAAGAAGAGGAAGAAGAGTACGAGGACGAAGAAGAAGACGAAGAGGATGTTCCTTGGGAAGACGAGGAAGAAGAAGACGAGGAAGAAGAGGACGAGGAAGAGCCTGAACCAGAGCCAGAACCTAAACGTAAAATTAAGAAACCAGTAGGACGTTTACGCAAGAAGTAAATTAAAATGAGGAGGGTGTAACAGCCCTCCTTTCCTAAATTATTAGTAAGGACAAATACATGGCCAAGAAAAAGAAAGAAGAGCTTGAAGAAATAAACGAAGGTTTTAACCCCACAAAGCCTAATTGGAAGCATGTTATAAGCACAGGCAGCACAGTCTTAGACTTGGCTATTTCTGGTGGAAGAGTTGAAACAGGTGGTATTCCTACAGGCATTTTAGTTGAGATTGCGGGTGACTCTGGCTCTGGGAAAACAGGGATTCTTACAGAACTCTGTGCCAGTGTCCAGGCAATGGGAGGGGCAACGCGCTTTGCAGACCCAGAAGCCAGATTAGATAAAGAATACGCACAGATCACAGGTGCAACTATTTACGATGAAGATTACTTCAGACCAAAGACAGTTACAGAGTTGTTTGCTTTATTGAATGAATGGGAAACTAACCCAGAACTTCCTAATGTCTTTGCTGGTGACAGTCTTGCTGCTTTATCTACTGATATGGAAATGGAATCAGAAGATAAGATGGGCATGAGAAGAGCAAAAGAATTTAGCCAAGAGCTAAGAAAACATTGTTTGTTACTGCATGAAAGAAACGTACTTTTAGCTTGCACAAATCAGATTCGCACAGGTAACAACAACACCAAAGTTACACCTGGTGGTAATGCAGTTCCTTTCTATTCCAGCCTACGTTTATTCTGCCAACCCACATTTCAAGGCAGCAAAATTGAGGTTAAGAAAAAGATCAGAGGAGTAGATCAAACTTCTATTATTGGTATTAAAACACAAGTTACTTGCCGTAAAAACAGCTTAGACAATCCATTTCGCAAAGCTGATATTTACGTAATTTTCGGTTATGGCGTTGATGATGTTCGAGGTAATCTTTTGTTTCTAAAAGAGAATAAAAAAGATTCACGTTTTTTAATTGGTGAAAAAGATTTAGGCGCAACCATCAACAAAGCTATTAGTATGGTTGAAGAAGGGGATTTAGAAGACGATTTAAGACAAGAAACAATTATGCTTTGGAACGAAATTCAAGAAGCTTTTAATGTTCAAAGAAAAAGGAAAAAAAGATGAGTGAAATTTTAGTCGTGGACAGTTCATGGCTTTTATTTCGATCACGTTATCTTTTAGATTTAGAAACAAATAAAACAGATATTGAAAATGGTATCTTGTTTGGTTTCTTTTGGTCGTTAAAAGCCTTTGCTGCTGAACGCAAAACTACCAAATTTATTTTCTGTTTTGATTCGGGCGGTAATAAGCGCAAAGAAATCTTTCCTGCCTATAAACAGAATAGAAGGGAGAAAGAGAAAACAAAAGAAGAAATAAGAATGGATGAAATTTCTTATGACTTGTTTCACAAAGTTCCAGGTTTCTTAGAAGAACTAGGTTTTGCGAATATCTACAGTGAGTGGGGTTATGAGTCAGATGATCTTATAGCCTCTATCTTGTTGAACAATTCAGAGTATAAAAATAAATTTGTTATTCTTAGCAATGATGGTGATCTTTACCAATTACTTCCATACTGCAAAGGCATGATTAACGCCAAAGGTTTTATCAACGCAGAAGAGTTTAAAGTTCAGCACGGTATAAGAGCTAAAGACTGGCCTTTGGTTAAGGCTTGGGCTGGTTGCAAGACTGATAATGTGCCTGGGATTAAAGGTTTTGGGGAAGCCACGGCTATTAAGTTTATTAAGAATCCGCCCCAAAAAGGTGTCCTAGCACAGAGGTTTTATTCTGAAGAAGGGAAGAAAATAATAGAACGCAATAAAGTTCTTACAACTTTGCCTTTCCATGACACGCCCAAAATCAGAATCAAAACAAAAGACCGATTAGATTTTGATAATTTTTTACATTTCACAACAATGTACAACATTGAAGGACTTTACGCAGGTAATAAGAGTTATCTGTTTTGGGAAGCGTTTTTTGAGAATGGAGGTTTTCGATGAGTAATGGAAGAGGTAAACGCAAAGGCGGTGCATTTGAAAACAAAATGTGCCGTAAACTTTCTCTTTGGTGGTCTTATGATGAACGTGATGATCTATTTACTCGCACAGCTAGTAGTGGTGGACAGTTTACACAACGCAAGAAAAGCAATCTAAACACTGCTAACCAAGAAGGGGACATTACAGCTACCACAGAAGAAGGATTAGTTTTGATTGAACATTGTTCATTTGAAATGAAAACAGGGTACAAGAACTGGTCTATCATGGACATTATTGACAAACCTTTGTGTAAAGGGAAAGCTGCTGTTCAAACTTTTGAAGATTTTTACACACAAGTAGCTGAAACAGAAAAGTTTCCCATTCTCATTACTAAGAAAGATAGACGCCAAGAACTTATATTTTTTACATATTCTTTTTATAACATTTGCTGTGATTGTTATAACAAAGACGTGTCCCCTGAAATGTTGATGTATTTTCCTGGAAAAAATTCAATTATTAATACTGATATTATTTGTATGAATTTAGATAAATTTTTTGAATGGCTTGATCCAGGTAAACTATCTTACCATTTTCGTGAACTTCTTGATTTTACTGATATTCCATACTGATGAGGTATGAATTATGTTGTATGTTATAGAGGGCTTAACGCTGAGTGTAGATGGGATGATGAAATAGGTTTATTTCATGGCATAATACAATTACCTAAAGGCACTATTACTTTTTGGGCTAACACTAAAGATGAACTAATGCCCGCAATGAAAGACGCTGTTAACGATCACTACGAATTTATCTCCGGAGAAACTAATGAAAGAAGTTTATGATTTACTTTTAAAAATTGCTTCTGTTAGTGCCAGAAAAGAAAAAATAAAAATTATTAAAAATTATAAAAATACCAAGTGGTTTAAAGAAACTGTTATTTATGCTTACGATTATCGCAAAGTATTTAATATTAAACAATTCTTTGATGATGTGGCTGATTTTACGCAAGCAATGAAGCCTGAGTATATTTTTGAATTTTTAGATAAGTTGGCTTCACAGAATGGTGCATCAAATCAAGACATTAACTACCTCCACAGCCTGTGCAACGACCGCTATACCGTTGAAGTTGTTAAGCGCATCCTTAATGGCGATTTACGCTGTGGTGTGGCTATCAAGACATGGAAAGAAATCTTCCCTGAAATTGAAGAGCACAGCCCAATGCTGTGCAGTTACGCCGTAAGATATTCACACAGATATAAAACTTACAATGACGTGCTTGATAGATTTGTAAGTTTGTGCGGTGGATGGAACAATATCATTGGCTCGTTGAAGGCTAACGGTGTGCGTGTATGGGTGGATACTTCTGTTTCCCCAATGAAGTATGTTTCCCGCTCAGGCAAACTTTACCCTAACTTCAACTGTCTTGATGAAGAATGTTTAAAGATAGCCAAAAAACTCAAAGAAGAATGCGAACTTGATTATATGCCTACCTTAGATGGTGAGATTATTATTGAAGGAGAAGACTTCCAAGATCAAATGAAACAAGTCAGAAGACTTGAAGATGTGGATGACTCAAAATTCAGATTCATTTTGTTTGATTCACCTAGCTTAGGTGGTAGAACACAATTTAGCCGTAGCATAGTTCTTAATGATTGTGTGACATCTTCTCCTTTAGAAAAAATTACATTTGTTAATGAAGTAATATTTGATGATTTTGAAGACTTCCATTCATACTTCATTGACGTTTTATCTAATGGGTACGAAGGTTTGGTTTTAAAATATGTCAGTGCACCTTATGAGTTCAAACGTAGTAACGCCTGGTGTAAGGTAAAAGATTTTTATAGCGTTGATTTGAAAGTTGTTGGTGTTGAGAAAGGCACAGGCAAGTACAAGAACATGCTTGGTGCCTTGCTTGTGGATTTCAATGGAGTGACTGTGAAAGTAGGCTCAGGTTTTTCGGATCAACAAAGAGAATGGTTTTTAGAGAATCCACCAAAAATAGTTGAAGTAGAATATAAAATGGTAACTAAAGATGGCTCACTTCAATTTCCAACTTTTGTAAAAGAGCGAGATGATTTATTATGATTACCAAAGTTATTTTGGAAAACTTTCAGGCTCACGAATATTCTGAAATCAATCTCACCGAAGGTGTGAATGTTATCAGTGGAGCTTCTGACCAAGGCAAATCTTCTGTCATCAGAGCTATTAAGTGGGTAGCTGAGAACAGGCCAAGTGGTTTTGCTTTTAAGAAAGATGGTTCTAAAGGACCAACTAGAGTTACGCTTGAATTAGATAATGGAAACACTGTTATCAAAGAAAGGACCAACTCCGAACACTTTTACCACATTAAATATGTTGATGGCAGAAAAGATGTTATTCTCAAAGCACTCCGAACAGATGTGCCAGATGAAATAAAAAATATACTGAATTTTGGAGAGTACAACATCCAAAGCCAGACTGATGGTGCTTTCTTGATTGATACAACTTCTGGGGAAGCTGCCAGAATGTTAAATGTCCTTTCAGGCATTTCAATCATTGATTCTGTGTTGAAGGAAACCAATAAAAGAATAAGAGATAGAAAAGCTGCCAAAGAAGCAAATGAATCCTTACTGAAAGAAGCCAAACTCAAATTAGTATCTTTTAAGAATTTGGATAAAGCTAAAAAGTTGTTTGATGAAGCAAAAGAAATTTACAACGATAAGGAAGAAAATTTAGAGGGTTGGAAACAACTAACAGCTCTTATCTATAATTATGGTGTACTTGAAGCTCAGGAAAAAGAAGCGGTAGATATTGCTGCTGTAAGTGATCTCTTGAAGCGGCTTAAAACGCATTTAGACGAACTCTCAGGGCTTCAAGAAGGTTATGTGACCTTAGAGTCATTGCTTCTTTTATTGGCAAGCACAGACAAAGATTTGCAGGATTATGCTGGTGCTGCAAAATGTGGAAAAATAAAAAATGAACTCAGCACTCTTACCCCAGACTACCAAGAAAACACACATAATTATACAGAACTTTTAGCTTTGGTAGAAATGTATGAAGATAGTAAACAACAAGAAGCGTTTCAATTAAAAGAAATAATAAAAATACAAAAAGAACTTGAACAATTTAAAAAGGAAAACAATGTATGTCCGGTTTGCAAGAACACATGGTAGAACTTTTAGATCCTAATGGTCAGGGTTTAGTTGAGACGGAACACACATTCATGGGCAAGCCTGTGTTTACTTCTGAAGATTTTTGTAAAACAATCCCTACAAGAGTGTACAAAAGGAAAAATAAAAGATTGAAGAAGAAATGGATGAAAAGGTACGGCTCAAAAATGATACCAAGAACAGATGCCGAAATATGGCATCATTATGTTCTTTGCCACCCAAACACATTATGGCGTTTCAAAAATTTAGCATTTATTGATCCAGAAGAACAAAAATGATTTTTACTTATAATTTTGCTAATTGGCAGAAGATTCCTGGCATAATATTTCCAATAAGTATAGCTAGGTACGCACCAAAAGGTTGGGTAGGAGCTAGCTATCCAAAACTATACCCAACCGAAGAACTACTGTTTTTATACAAAAGAGGAAAACTCACAGATCAAGAATACACAAATACGTACAAAACTGATGTTTTAAATTTGCTTGAGCAGACAGAAGTAATCACAGATTTATGCAAGATTGTGGGTAGGCAAAAAAAATCTGGAATAAAGTATTCTGGTTGTGTTTTGTTGTGCTATGAAAAATCTAGTAGTTTTTGTCATAGGCATTTGGTAAGAGAGTGGTTTGCAAAACAAGGTTTTTATTCATCTGAGTTTTCTAATTTGCCCCAATCAAGAAACATAAAGCCTTTGAATTTTAGGAGTAAGGCATGAAGATATGTTATAGCAGTGACGCACACGCCTCAGACATGATACCTTCTTCAAGAAGCGATGACTACTTTGAAGCATTCAAAAAGAAGTTCAAGTACATGATAAATTATTGTTTGGACAATAACATTCAAAGAATCATTCATGCTGGTGATCTTTTTGATAAACACAATGCCAAATACAAAGTGACAAATTTCATTATGGAAGAATTGAACCTGTGGCGGTCAATGACAGGAAGTTTTACATTTTTAATGATAGCTGGTCAGCACGACATGCAGTATCATTCTTCTTGGCAAGGCACTCCTTACGAATCCTTAATCAGTGCTGGTTTAGCTTTTCATCTTAACAAAGAACCTTATGAAATGTTTACTCATGCAAACGATGAAGAAACAGGTGATTTGATTCTTCAACCTGTTCATATTTATGGTTGCAGTTATGGTGAAGAGACCCCTGAAATTCAGAATGATAAAGTGTATAATATTTTAGTAGTTCACAAAATGATTGTGCATGAGAAGCTGTGGGAAGGCCAAGAAAACTACACTCCAGCCTTAGGTTTTCTCAGAAGCAATAAATTCAACTTGATTATAGCTGGGGATAACCATCAACCTTTTACCATTTACCACAGAAGTAAAAATTTGACTATGTGTGGATCAATTATGAGAAAGTCTATCGACCAAAAAGATTATCAACCGCATTTCTATATTACAGATTTAGTGACCAATGAACACATGCGAGTACCCTTTCCTATTGAAAAAGATGTATTCAAAGAAGAAGTAATTGAAAACAAAAAGCAAAAAGTGTTAATTGATAAGTTTGCAGAATCGTTAAAGAACTCTACTGTTTCAACTTTAAAATTTGCTGACAGAGTAAATAGAGCAATAGAGAAAAATGAATTAGAACCACATGTTATTACCGCAATTACTGAAGTTATGGAGGCAGTAAATGGCTGATTTAGTAAAGCAATATCAGGCGTTAGAGGCCAGACTTGAAAAAGCTAAACTTGAAAAAGCTAAACTTGAAGGGCAGAAAGAATCAATTCTGAATACATTGAAAGAAGACTTTGACATTAATTCCATTAAAGAAGCCAAAGAACAGTTATTTTTGTATAAAGAAGAAATTGATGAACAAGAAAATGAAATAAAAGAGCTTATAGAACAAGCCACAAAGTTATTAGGCAGTTAGTTATGCTAAAAGAGCTAGAAGCCCGTATAGGGGCACTACAGGGGCAAAAACAAGCTACTGAAGATCAGATCAGTTCACTAACTAAATCAGTCAAACAACTGAAGTTAGACCTGGATGGTTTGACCAAAGCCAGCAAGTTTTTTCAGCATGAAGCTGACCAAGTACAGCAAGAAGTCATTGGCACTATTTCAAACTTAATTTCTATGGCACTAGCTGATATTTTTCCTAACCCTTACGCCTGCAATATTCAGACAGGTGTTAAGCGTAATGCTATGGAGGCCAAGATCGTGTTTGAGAAAGATGGGTTAGAGGTAGAACCTAAAGACGCTATTGGCGGTGGGCCTATTGATGTAGCTTCTTTTGCTGGTAGAGTTGCCTTCCTGCATTTGTCTGGTGACAGCAAAGTTTTAATTGCTGATGAACCATTTAAGTTTGTGAGCCGAAATTTACTAGATAAATGTCCTGAAATGCTAAAGACTTTAACGCAGCTAGGCCATCAATTTATTTTGATTTCCCATTTACCAGAAATCATTGAAGCTGCGGATAATATTATTGAAATTGAGAATGGAGCTGTAAAATGAAAGAACTAGAAAAATTAAATGATATTGTTGCAAGAAAGTTTGATATTTCATTTGAGTATCCTCACTTTGAGATTTTTTCTGAACCACAAAAGAAAGACCTTTTGGTTTTTGAAAAGGCAGCAAGGACTTGTTACAGGTCAGAAGCAAAAATTACCAAAGACTCAGCAGAAGAGTTACTCAACATGCTTATTCGTAGAGAACACATGGCAATGGTTGAGTTTATGGGCATGACTGCACGGTTTAGAACTTCGCGTGGAGTAACGCATGAATTGGTTAGACATAGACACATTTCAGGGGCACAAGAAAGCACACGCTATGTTAAGTATAATAATGTTCCTTACATTATGCCTTGGTGGGCAGCAGCTAAAAATATCATACCTAACATCCCATACATAACTGAAGAAGGCAGCTTTAGCATAAAAGAGTTTCACTTTTTAGACTCGTGCATTGGAGCAGCATCAATGTACAACAGGCGTATTGTAGAAGCTAAATGTACACCTCAAGAAGCTAGAGGGTCTTTGAACAACGACACAGCTACGTCAATTAACGTAAAAGCCAATCTCAGAGAATGGCTTCATATTTTTTCATTGCGGTGTGCTTCAGACGCCCACCCAGACATAAGGATGCTGATGCTAGGTTTAGTTTATTACCTTCAATCCTCTAATCCAGTATTTCAAATAATCTTTCAACATTACAAAGAATTTGAGCACCCATATCTAACCTGGTTTCATGACAGGTATTACCTAGTGCCTAAAGACAATAAGTTTTATATCGTGCCTATTGAAGATGTAAATATTCATTAGTCATCAGAAAAGTAAACATTGAAAATAGGGGTGGAAGCAGAATACCACACAGCATTGTTACTGACTGCTGGCACAAGTTGAAAAACACCCCTACTTGTAAAACCTTCTGCTTCAGTTGGTGCAAAGTCTAAATCAGTAATAGAAATACATTTTGGAAAGACATACCACATTTTCTTTTTGTTGATTGGAAATGTGAAACAAACTTCAAACCGAAAAGGCAATGGGTTAGCAATTATGGAACTCATGGCATTTGTTAAATCAGTTAAGTTCCCACCAAAAATAGATGCTTGTGTTCGGGCATTGTGTTCATATATTGAAAACTCAAGAAACATTTCTATTCCTGTTAAAAGCACTTCATCTGTATATAGAATACCATTAACAGGTGATTTGGTAATATGAAGGTCCTTCTTAGAATAAATTCTTACATCTTTCATTCTGGAGAATAAATTGGCAGAAGTAAGTATTGGATTAATTTCGCTATAATTAGCTGGGTCTGCTTGCGCTACGTAAACATCGCCCATACCAAGAAGAACAGATTCTTTGCTGACAAACTTATTAGACATAATAACTCCTTTGTGTGAGCTAGATAGATAAAATGTTGATTAACCACTTAAAAACTAAAAATCAAGTTAAGGATATCTTATGAAAAAGCAAATCTACGTTGGATTCTCTGGCAAGATGGGTGTGGGTAAAACTACTATTTGTAATCACATTATTGACAAAATGAATACTGGCAAAAAGAAAAGAGCTGCTTTATTTTCTTTTGGTGACGTGTTAAAAACTACCGTAGCCAGTGTATTCAATTTTCCTTTAATCTGGTGCTACAATGACAAAAACAAAGTGGTAAATTTTCTCAACAATCATGTACGCTTACCCATGACAATCCACCAATCAGCCATTACGCCTTTCACCAAAGCAATAAGTATTGCTCCTCAAAAGTCATCATTAACTGTGCGTGAGTTGCTCCAATGGTGGGGCACGGATGTAGTAAGAAACACCATTGATAAAGACTTTTGGGTTAAGAAATGGAAAGAAACTGTGCCTTCAATCGACTCAGCAGAAGTTATATTGGTAGATGATGTGCGTTTTTACAATGAACTTGAAGCAGTTAATAATGATAATGGAATGATGTACCGCATTGAACCTTATCCTAATTGGGATAAGCACTCTGACCATGAATCAGAAACCACTCTTGATGAATATCCATTTCTAATGACCAATATAAAATATCCTTTATATGGTGAAGAACATCTTAAAAAAGTGACAGAAGAAATTGTAAAAGATTTGGAGGGATTGTGCTAGATATTGAAAATATGGAAAAGTTTGTGGCCAGTATGGAATTTAGAGATTGTTGGGAATTTTTTGAAATTTCCAAAGAAGGTTTCTTACGCTCAAAGAGAACTAAAAGATTTTCTCTTCCATTTATTCGTAAACCAAAAATATACATAGCTTATTGTTTTAAGTATAAAGGAAAATCATATCAAAGAACTATTAGAGAGCTTGTGTTTGATGCTTGGGGTATTTCAAAGGTGTGGACAATAAAAGAAGCTGAGAAAATGCGCCAAATAGTTCCTTTAATACAACCGCCTCCAGAGGTAAAAGAAAAGTCAAAACCTAAAGAAACAAAGAAAGTTTATGAAACACCCAAGCCAAAACCGCAAAAAGAGATGTATGATGTAATATATGATTTCGGTAAAATGTCTGGCACCAGTTCTGAATTTAAAAATTTAGATTGCCCACAATGCGATCCAATGACAGGCAGATGGGAATGGAATTATGAATAATAAACAAACACGGAAGGTAACAATGCACACTGCATGCTCAAATTGCAATAGTACTGATTTACATTTTGTCGGCCAATTAAGTTTAATAGCCCCTATGTCTTTGTACAAGAAAATAACCAAAAGAAATTTGAGAAAAGCGAGTGTGAATCTTTTAGGTTTTAATTGGGAAGCTGCCGATATTATTTGTGGCCGAGAACGTGGCTGGGTTAGCAAAAGGGGTTGCAAAGGGCTACTTGAACGAAATTTTAAGAGAGTTGAGGATTACAGGCAGTCGCTAGAGTCAATCCAGACCGTACACATGATGCCGCTGGATTCCCCAACTGCCGCTGAGTATGCGGATATCGACAGCAAAAACGGTGCAACGATTGCGGGGCTAGTATCGCAGATGGTTCTCACGCCAAGTCAAGGCGCTGCAATCCTGAGCCAGTCGAAGGACAGCATGTTTTACGGTCATATTGAGCAGCAAGACAGCGAGCTGGATAATGACGCAGATGAGCTGCTAGATGACCTAATGGCTGGTGATGATGAAGTTTAATCTGATGCTAGGCGACTGCCTTGAGCGTATGAAAGAAATACCCGACGGCTCAGTTGATATGATTTTGACTGTGTGTTATTATTGATTATCAACTATAGAGGTGATCATGATTAATAACGACCTAATGATTGGAGTTGCTGGTGAACACTTAGTTTGCTTTGATTTGATAACCAGAGGTTTTACCTGTTTTATGACAGAACAGGGTCTGCCTTACGACATAATAGCAGACATAAACGGCAAGCTGGTTAAGGTGCAGGTTAAAACAACAAGAACGCACAGTGAAACCCCACAAAGAAAAAATCACTACCCCTCATACCTGTTTCATGTTAAGAGGTGCGGCAAAGGCGGCGGGAAGCTATATGGCAAAAATGATGTTGATATTTTTGCGGTGGTTTGCGTCGATACAAAACAAGTGGGTTATGTATCAGCGGATAGGATGCCGGCAACTCTTTCTATTAGGGTGGATTCTTTTAGGGGTAATTACTTGAATGAGGTTCAAGAGGCTAGGGCGAATAAGGTTTTAGAGCTTAAATCTCAAGGCGTAACAAACACAGAGATAGGGAAAATTGTTGGGATGGATAAATCCGTAGTTGGCAGGGTAATTAAAGGTGAGGGTAAAAGAAACGATCATGGTGTTTATTTTTCAGATTTAACATTGGAGAAGGCACTGTGATTTCTTTAAAAAAAGATGACTTGGTGGAAGGCTTTATGATAGAGGCAAACTCATTGGTTAACGACGACTGCCTTAATGCAATGAGGTTTATTCCAGATGGTTCAATCTCAATGATTCTAGCCGATCCGCCTTATGGGACTACGCAGTGCAAGTGGGATTCGATTATCCCGCTAGAACCAATGTGGGAGCAGTTGGAACGAGTTATTAAACCTAATGGGGCTATTGTTATGACTGCAAGCCAGCCGTTTACCAGCATCTTGGGTGCTTCAAACATTGAGATGCTTCGCTATTCATGGGTATGGAGGAAGACGGCAGCAACAGGTCATCTAAATGCTAAGCGTATGCCTATGAAAAACCACGAAGACGTACTAGTTTTTTACGCTAAGCAGCCAACATACAACCCGCAGGGTTTGTCTGATTTTGGTCGTGTCGTTAGGCGAGGCGGGAATGGTGGGTGTTATGGCGACAGCGGCAAGAAAAACATTCAAGAAAAAACTGGCTACCCTAGGACTGTTCAGGAGTTCGGTAGCGCTGGAAAGACAGTACACCCAACCCAAAAGCCCGTAGCCCTAATGGAATACTTAATTAAAACGTACACTAACGAAGGCGAAACGGTTTTAGATTTTACAATGGGCAGCGGCTCAACGGGCGTAGCTTGTGTAAACACCAGCCGAGACTTTATCGGTATTGAGCTAGACCCTGATTATTTTGAGATAGCCAAGCAGCGAATCGAGAGTGCAAATGAAAGTAAAACAGAAATCTAAGCAATGGGCAGAAAGTCGGGACGCAGAAAAAGCCTTCTGGCAGTATTGGGAAAAACGCTGGCCGTTCACGTCAAGAAACGAAAAAGTCCTATCACTTTCTGCAAATTTCAGAAACACAAAAGAGGCTTTTTTAGCTGGCTGGGAAGCCAAAGGCAACGCCCAACAACTGCTTCAACCTGACATCCTAACGGAAGCAGATTAAGCAAATGATATTAGCTCGACAACCAGCCGCATTCAATAAATCGAAGGCGGATAATAAAGGGGAAATTACAATGCTCCTAGATTTAAAAAAAGCAATAAAGAATAAAGAGAAAATAAAATCAATAATGTCAAATCATTGTGACAAGCAATTAATTGACATTATATTACGAGACTATATACCATACCAAGGTAACTCTGGATATTCAGGTATTTTTAAACAAAATATAAAAGAACTCGCCATAAAAGCAGTAGAAAATAAGAAATTTGAGATATCTAAAATAATACAGGATGAAATATTTGAGATATTAAGCAACCCCAATTTAGGAGTTCATAATGAATAGAAGCAATAAGCAATAATAAAATATAGAATTTAATTATACATAAATTAAAGGAAACTAAAAATGAATTTTATATTTAGAATACAGAATCATTATTTCGAAAAAGGATCTCCGTGGGTTGAACTGGATAAAATTAAGCAACGGAGCTGGTTTCTATCGGTTGATATAGAAGATGATGAAGTGGTTCCTTGTTACGATACAGTTAGCGAACTACGACTCAGTAAAGGTGTAGCGTTTAAGTCAGTAAAAATATTAACTGGCAAAACGAAAGAGACTCATCCGTATTGGGAAGCTCTTCTTGATATGAGTTATTTGAATAGCACCGAGTTGAGAGAAGTGACATTTAAGAGTCTTCCAGGGGAAAGCGGGATTTACATGCTTAATATATGGTTTGATGATGAGAATATAAATTTCGGAGATAACTTCAAAAAATTATGTGAATACCGCCATAAATGGGATGATGGGTGGGTTTGTTCAAGATGTGGTGTTAGTAGGGCTGACTGGGTTGAAGCTGATATAAAAGGGAGAAATGACCACGAATAATAATAAAAGATTAAGTTAAATATAAAGGAGAAAAGAGATGAATAAATCAAGCTACAGGTTTGTTCACTGCAATTGGTGTTGGTATACATAATCTAGCGACATTTAATCCTGATTATGAAATAGCAAAGAATAAATTCAATGGAACGGTAACTGCTATGTATAAGAAAGATTAACTTAAGTTACATAACAACCGCTTCAACCTGGCATCTTAACGGAAGCAGATTAAACAAATGTTGGGCTGACTCACCACCGCCGAACAAGGTTATCGGATGGTTCGCAAAAAGGAGGAGAACATGGCGAATTGGGGAATTGCAAGTACAGCACCAGAAATCGAAAAGATAAAAGCTGAAATGGCTGATTATTTACATGGGCTGAATAGTTGCGCTGAAATTGATTATTCAATTTACAGTCAGTTATTTGATTTTTCATTGCCTTTGATTCAAAAGGCTTACGAGTTGGGAAAGAAAGAAGCTCAACAAGTAATTCAACTTAATTTGCGAGGAAGAAGTCGTGAAGATATTCAACCTGACTAAAGCAGGTTAAGCAAATGATATTGGATGGATTGCCAGCCGCATAAATCTGGCGATTTACACGGACAGTCAACCAAGTTACCGGGAGGTTTTATGTACGGAGAATGGATTAAATGTACGGATCGTGAGCCACATTTAAGTGATCGGTCTGTGCTTATGCACTTTGCAAATGGAAGCATTGAAACAGTTCATGTCGAGGATTTTTTCAAACCGATCACAAATGGCGTAAGAGAAATCTTGATGCCTCACTAAAAGACCTAAGCGGTGGCCTAACAATAAAGACACCAAAGATGCCCGCTGCCATGTTGAGCGAATTGCAGGCTGCTACCCGTGTGAACGTCGGTTTAATTAAATCCATACAGTCGCAATATCACGAAAAAGGATTAATGGTAACAAGAATAAATACCGATTGGCATCATTATAGAGGCGCTCCTGATTCAACAGCAATTATTTATAATATTGATGTCCAATTAAAAATTAAATAATATCAAGGTATCAGTTTACCTGATGGTGCATAAAGAACAGGGCGATCTGGGCCTCTACCAGGGTCGCCTGACTTGTTCGCATTAACAGCCAAAGTAACTATTCCTGCATGAAGCAAAGACATCTCACAAGCTGTGCCTAAATCATAACAGAAAGCGTTCACTTCTTTATAAATATGGGGGATTTGATTATTTCTCATCATTTGACAGAACACATCATGAACAAGAGAATAAACTCTGTTACTTACGGTGTCTATCCAACCAGTCATTCCATCCCAAGCGTAGCCTTTCTGTATCACCAACAAACCATTCAAATACAGTTCGTACCAATCAAATTTTACTGAATATTCTTTGATAGGTGTCCAAAATGCTTTGGTGAACTCTAATTGGTATTTGTATCCTTTAGAGTAACCTATTATTAATGATTTAGGGTCTTCAATATTCCCTACACTAAAAACATTTTCTATTTTGTTCATGGTTTTGGATCGCAATCGCTTAGGTGACGGTCAATGTCTGAATGGATATTCATAATCAACCTTTGATTTTTGTAGCATCTTTCTTGGTAATGATTTTTTAAGTAACTAATATTTTTAATTTCAGTACCATTATCTTTGATAAGTTTTAAAGCTTCTTCAGCTAATTCTTTTGTGTTTTCTTCTACAACAGTTTCTTTTAAAACGGCCTCTGCCAGTAGTCCTAAAAGATTAACACAGCGAACAGGCATTAGTTTTCCTCACCAAAAAGTTCTTCGTGATCTCTTTCTAATACTTCTAAAGTTTTCTCTAACGACCAAGACCTATCCGGTCCTTCATATTGGGAAATAACTTTGTCACCGTCTCGTTCATAAGTGATGGTTTTGTCAGGAGTAGTGTAAGTAAAAGAAGTATTGCCACTAGTCACGCACCCACTAACAAAGAAAACTAAAAACAAAATTTTGTAAAAATGTCTTTCAAAAAACGTCTTCATGGTTTCACCTCAACAATATTTTTTATAACTATTAACAGCTTCAGCTACAGCACCTTTCCCTAAATAAGTATTGTAGTACTTCTTCCAATACTCAGCTAATCCTTGCACATCAGTAGCTTTAGGCAAAGGTGCTGATATGGTCATGTACTTTAAACGCATTAACAGAATAGCGTATTTTAGGTTGTAAACCATCGCCTCAGGGCCTACGTGGTAGCCAACGTATTGATTTATGAAATTGGCTACACGATTTTTAAATTCATCACTTCTGGTAAGAATCCATCTGTTCATGATGTCATTAAATGTGGCAGGTTCCATCTGTGCAATGCCTAGTGCTGGTCCTTTCCCTAGTTGTCTAAGATAAGTGCCAGCATTAGACTCTACAGCAATAGTCATCATGCAGAGTTCTACTGCTGCGTCTAAACTAGAAACAAGTTTTGCTTGTTCTAGTGTTTCCTTAATCAGCCCCCTTAATTGAGAAGCGTTTATTGCCATAAAGTATCTCCTTGTGAAAGTATTCCACTAATTCTTGATGCTCTTCTTGGGTGGATTTTGGCAAAGTCTGTTTGTAAAAAATTAGTTAATGCGCTTTCCCAGTCTTTGTTTCTGACAGATTCAACAAACTCTGGCATGTCTTTCAACCCGTCTTCGTACTCAATAGCAAGCAAAACTCTTTGAATGGATTCATGAAGACTATCAAAAAATTGAATACTGAAAATGGTGCTTACATTGGAAAGGGATTTAGCTATTCTATTTGAAAGCAAGAAACCAGCTCTTTCTAAAGAAATTTCTTTGGTGCTTACATCGGTTTTATTTCCTACTCCAATAACAAAATGGCCGTTGTTTGTTTGCCTGGCTCTTAGCCAAATGCCATAATCAGAAATCAAGTCTTCTTCAAGCTGTGTGTAATTCATAATGCTTCCGTCACTTCTGTATTTCTTTTTTGAACAGCTCCCAAGCAAGCCAGGCCATAGCTGCAAGAAAAGCAAAAATACCGCCTTGTCCCATCCGTATTGCTGCCCCCCTCATTATTTCATTTCTTAGTTTTTGCCTTTCAATAACTACTTGATGATACGCTCTGTGGCCGTCTGGGTCTTGGTCTGGAAAGCCACACATAATACGCTCATACTTAGACTCAATTTCATTAAATTTGTTTTGAGTCTTTTCCGCTTCTTCTTTAATAGCGTTTATGATTGCTATAGTATCATCTGAGTGTGGCATTTGTGTATCCTTAAATTTTATTGGCTTCAACAAACATTATGTCAATGTCTTCTTCCGCCCAATTCATTAAAGTTTTAACTTTTTGTAATAAAGTATTATTTCTTTCTATGACACTTGTTTTATGCCATTCTAGTTTAGCTTCTGTTTTTTCAGGCTCCGGTAGTTGTTCAAATAAAGTTTCAATAATATCTAACAAACCTATCCTGTTTAAATAAATATGAGCTTGCCTGGCCGTAACATTTGCAGGGATGTGTATTGGAGCAATGAATTGTTCCCCATACTGAAATTTCATACTTTCAACAGCTAATTCATAAGCTGTTTGTTCTGAAAGTTTTAAGATTTCTTGAAATTTTTTAGTCCTATCTAGTAAAGTATCTATTTTTAAAATTTTACAGTAATCATATTGGTATTGAGTGGTTTCAATATTATCATCAATTTGTATATTTGTCCTTTCATTTACAAGAACAAAGATAAACTCATTTTTATCTTTAAATTTAGGCTCCTGATTATTGCTTATTAATAACATGACACCTCCTTTGCTATTTTCCACCAATTACCAGAAGGAACATATTTGTAAAATAATTTCATAGAATTTGTATATTGGCACCAACCAAAGTAAGAAGGAATACATTTTATATTTTTATTTCTTCTTTTGTTTTTAAAATTTGTAGAAATTTTATTTCTCAATTTTAATTTTGACTGTGTTATTTTTACACCAACAAAATTTAAAGATTCTTTGTAAAGTTCAACAATATTTATGTTTTCTTTTATTTGTAAATTAAATATTTTAAGTTTTTCTTTTATTTTTAATTTCCAAGATAATAAAGATATTTTAAAATTAGACATAATAATTATATCATCGCAGTACCTAAAATAATATTTGATTTTTAAGCTTTGTTTACAATACCAATCAAGTGGAGTAAGAATTAAATTGCCAAAAAATTGACTGGTAAAGTTACCAAGAGGAACTTCTGGAAGACTTTGAATGATATTTTTTAATAAAGAAAATGTGCGTTTACATTTTATTCTTAAAATTTCAGGGGAAAGTAAAATTTCATTTTTTATATTTTGATAAAATTTTTTAATGTCCAATTTTAATGCGTATTTAGGTTTATTTTTTTGAATAGCTCTGCGCACTCTTTTAATACAATCTTTTGTGCCTCTGCCTTTAATACTTTGAAAAGTATCACGGATCATAGACTTGACCCAAATATCACCACATTGCTGAATAATTGCATGCTGTACTATACGGTCAGGATAATAAGGCAGCTTATGTATTTTACGAATTTTTCCTCCTTTCATTCCTTCTTCTACAACATATTTTGAAGTAGTAAATGTTCCTTTGATTAACATCTGCTGCAATTCATTTAGTACTTGTTCTAAATTTGCATCCACCCATTGAACTTGTTTATACGTTGTTTTGCCTTTTCTTGCATTTTTATGCGCAAGTAAAAGGTTTTCTTTGCTAACAATACGATCAAATAAATCTCCACCTTGTCTTTTCATAATCTCACCCAATGCCCAAGCGTTTCGGCAACAGATGTTGCTACTAAGCTTTTAACGGGCTCGTATTTAGATGAAACCATCAAAGATTCTTTGCAGTTTTTTTCAAAACTGAGCAAGACGTGTGAAGAGTTATTACGATTACGATTGCCTGAATCATTATTAACATTAAGCGTAAAAGGACCTGCTTGTAATCCATTATTAGCATTCGTACTGGCGTGTGTGTTGGCAAAGAATCTCACAAACATATTTATTCCAAAATTTTATAAATTAAATTGTTATTTTTAATGAGACGCGCGAAGAGCAATGACG
>Ga0265295_1003022_pt1 | contig 25289 bp, 26 predicted proteins | sample Munlansysbiofilm_FD_192503 | JGI IMG/M metagenome (GOLD analysis project Ga0265295, IMG submission 192503) | Leachate microbial communities from a municipal landfill in Southern Ontario, Canada - Methane capture system biofilm | ecosystem: Engineered > Solid waste > Landfill > Unclassified ... | reverse complement strand
AAGTTTGTTTAAAGCACTTAATCCACTGACCGGGACCTACTTTGGTTTTCATGATGCGCAGGTTTTGGATTTACAGGGTACAGAGACAGGCCATGCACGCTTACGTCTCGAGAAAGACTTATCAGCGTCTTGGCCAGCAGGCAGTGAACTTGAAGGGCAGTTTGCACAACTGCATGGTAGTGCGCTAACACTGGTGAGCGTTGCGACTTAAAGCACAGTAACAACGCCATACACCGCATAGAAGCTGCAAGTCTATGGCGCTATCAAGGTTTAATCGTTTCTCAACATACGCGCTAAGATGATTTTCACTTTTGACATACCGCTATTCAGCGCAGCATCAATTTGCGTCATGGTAATCACACCGGTTGATTTACCTGCTGCAGGGTTCACCACTAAGGCTAAGCAGGCATATCTTAAGCCCAGCTCACGTGCCAAAACCGTTTCTGGCATACCGGTCATACCGACAATATTACAACCGTCACGCTCCATACGCTTAATTTCAGCCGCTGTTTCTAAACGCGGCCCTTGTGTACAACCGTATACCCCATTATTACTGCAGCTGTAACCACTGGCGGCCACTGCGGCGATTAAACGCTTACGCAACTCATCATCATAGGGGTAGCTGAAATCGACATGGGTCACGTGATCCAGCTCACCTTCATATAAGGTATGTTGGCGACCTGAGGTGTAATCAATGATCTGGTCTGGAATGCTAAAGCAGCCAACTTTTAAATTATCCGTAATAGCACCCACCGCATTGATCGCTAGGATATGTGTTGCACCGGCTTGGCGCAGTGCCCATAAGTTAGCGCGGTAATTCACTTCATGCGGTGGAATGCGGTGTGGGTGACCGTGGCGCGCTAAGAATAAAACCTCGCGCCCAGCATATTCACCACGCAAAATCTCTGCAGAGGGCGCACCGTAAGGGGTGTTCACAAACGACGCATCACGAATCGTTAGACCTTCCAATTGAGTCAATCCGGTACCGCCAATAATCGCGTACTTATTCATTTCCCACCTCTTATAGACCGATTGTTATGCTTTTTAGTGCCTGCCTTGCAGACTGCCAACGTGGATGTTGCTGAAAATCATGCTGAGCGGTATAGCGTCCATACATCGCTGATAACTGTGTACAAGGCGTCACCTGCTTAGTCTGCAATGCCATCAAGCCCTGCTCTGCTGCACCACGATCATTGCATAGTAACCCAACATCACAACCTGCGCTAAGCGCTGCTAATACACGTTGCGCCGCATCACCAGCAACATGCGCGCCCGCCATGGATAAATCATCACTAAACAGCACGCCCTTGTAGCCTAATTGCTGGCGTAAAATATCCTGCAACCAAACCTTTGAAAAACCCGCAGGCAGCGCATCCACTTCGGGATAAATCACATGCGCTGGCATCATCCCAGCTAAGTCATGCTGCAAATTCTTAAAGGGTAGTAAATCGGCCTGCTGAATCTCGGCTAAACTGCGCTCATCCACAGGAATCGCCACATGCGAGTCAGCCTTGACCCAGCCATGACCCGGAAAATGTTTGCCCACGCCCGGCATACCAGCAGCATGCATGCCCTTTAAGAACGCACCCGCTAAGGTTTCAACCCTCTGGGCATCCGCGCCAAACGAACGCAAACCAATCACACTGCTACGGCCATAGTCCACATCTAAAACCGGAGCAAAGCTAAAGTCGATGCCCATCGCTAATACTTCCCAAGCCATCAACCAGCCGCATTCCTCAGCAAGATCAGCGGGGTTATCTGCGGTCTGTAATAGACCCATGGCCGGCAACTTAACAAAGCCTTGGCGCAAGCGTTGTACGCGCCCACCCTCTTGATCCACACCAATCAATAAGTCACTGCGCACCGCTCGAATCGCTTGGCATAACTCACGCACTTGCTGGGGATGTTCAATATTACGAGCAAATAAAATCACCCCGCAGACTTGCGGTTGGCGTAACAGATGACGATCTTCAGCCGTTAAAAACGTGCCGTCGATATCCAGCATCAATGAGCCTTGCATAAGGATTCCTTCAGAGTTGTAGAGGCGATCTGTGCATCGAATGCATGCTCGCTGATCTGCACTGAGCAAGCATCAGCCAGTTGCCCATACAGCTCAATTAAATCGTGATTGTGCATACGTATGCAGCCATGGGAATACGGCTGGCCTAATAGATGCTCATCGGCTGTGCCGTGGATATAAATATAGCGGCGGAATGTATCTGTGCTTCCCAAGCGATTACGCCCTAACTCACAGCCACTGAGCCAGAGAATACGACTGAGAATCCAATCACGTTGCGGATACGTTTCAGTCAGTTCAGGCGACCACACCTCACCGGTCCAACGCCGTCCACGCAGCACGGCCATGGCGGGTAAATCACCGCCTATCTTGGCCCTAATATAATGTCGACCTCGGGGTGTACAGCCCGAACCGTTGTCTTCGCCTGGGCCATTGAGTGCAGTCGATACCGTATAGACATGCTGCAACTGTTGTTTAGAAAACGCATACAGCCGTTGTTCTGCAATGGACACATGTAAAAAATCAATCATGACCGCACCACACTGTACTCAAGACTGGGATGTTTTCTTTGCAATCAGTGGCTGCATGCCCACTGCATCAATCACACTCTCAGCTCGCAGACCGGCCGCTAAAAACGGCACCATCAGTCGTAATATTTGCTCGGTTTTTAAATGAACTTGGTACTCGCTCTCAGCCATCGAGCGCAAGGCTTTAATGCCCGACATACTAAAAGATGCTGCACCAATCATAAAGTGCACACGCCAGAACAGCTCAATGGGCTTCACATCCGGCACTGTTTCACGTAACAACAGCATATAGCGCTGGAAAACCTTGCCATACATCTCGCTTAAATAACCTCGTAAATGCCCCTGACTTTGGCTAAATGACAAGCCCAGCAAGCGCATAAAAGTAGATAAATCATTACCACTGCGCGGCTTAACCGCCAGAGTTTGCTCAATCAACAGATCCAGCAACAGCTCCACCGTCCACTCCGGCTGATCAGCCGCAGAGCGACGTTCAAGCTCAGCGTCTAAACTTGCGCACAAAGGCCCAAGAAAGCGTGCAAATACCGCTTGAATCAGGGATTTTTTCGAACCAAAATGATAGTTAACCGCAGCCAAATTGACTTCGGCTTTACTGGTAATAAGGCGCAGTGAAGTCTCTGCAAAGCCTTTCTCTGCAAATAGAATCTCTGCAACATCTAAAATCCGCTCTACAGTGTCTGACTGGGCCATGACTATTCCACTCTTAATAGATGTTTCAAACATACGTTTCAAACACAATTACTGTCAAGCTTAGCTGCTTAAACAACACAATCAAGTCAACCTTATAACAGGGTGTTGCCAAATCAAATCAGCTCAACAGGGTTGATCGGTGTGTTACTCGCCCACTGACGTCCAATCAATAAAGCCCAACTGCCAGGTCGCTAAAATCAGCAGACCAAAAACAATACGATACCAAGCAAACACCGCATAACTGTTATTAGCAATAAACTTCAGTAGCGCACGTACCGCCAACATCGCAAAAATAAAGGAGGTGACAAAACCAATCACAAACACTGGCAAATCATTGGTTGTAGCAAAGAGTTCACGGTGTTTATAGACAGAATACACTGTCGCACCGATCATGGTTGGCATGGCTAGGAAAAATGAAAATTCAGTAGCAGCCTTACGTGATAAACCAAAGAACAGTCCACCAATAATGGTTGAAGCTGAACGTGAAGTGCCAGGTATCAAAGCTAAGCATTGTGCGCAACCAATCTTTAACGCCTGCTTCCAGGTCATATCTTCGACTGTTTCAGCGGCAACTTTATGGGTGCGTTTTTCTGCCCAGAGCATCACAAACCCACCCACTACTAACGCTGCGGCAACCGTAATGGGGTTAAATAACCATTGCTCAATCAAATCAGCAAAACTTAAGCCCAAGATCACTGCGGGTATAAAAGCAATCAAAAGGTTTAATGTAAAACTTTGTGCACTCTTTTCTCGGGGTAAACCCACGACAATTTCAATAATTTTACGGCGATACTCCCACATCACCGCTAAAATAGCGCCCAACTGAATAATAATATTAAATGCTTTAGCGCGTTGCCCGGAGAAATCAATTGCATCAGCGACAATGATTTGGTGACCCGTACTCGATACAGGCAAAAACTCCGTTAATCCCTCAACCACACCTAAAATAAACGCCTGCAGTGCTAACCAAATATCCATAAAATCTCACGAATGACTTCTATTAATAATAAAGCGTGCGATCTTACCTTTTTACTACGAGTTTTTCACTTGCAAATGCACCTCAACACCCTATACAAGTACTTAGTCGCATAGTTAACATAGCGAAATACACTTAAAATAAAGCCAACTGCAGTCAAGCGTTAACAATAATGAGAAACTCAACTGCAACGGTGATAGAGCATATTTTCGCCATACGATAAGAAAAACAACTTTAATCACTGCAACACTCAATATTTATCTAATTCGTCCGATACAGTGCTACACCCCTATAGCATATCGATAACAATCGCACGCCGAGCTGCGATCGTGCTCTCTTTGGAGTTACACCATGCACTTCCTTCGTCAAATTTCTATTAGCAAACGCCTTTGGATTATTTTTCTGATTGCCGTTGGTATGCTGCTTATATTCGGTGCTTTAGCTTTAAAGCAATCCTACAACCTGATGCATTCTGCAAAAGCCGTTAAAACACAACATATTGTGGAAAGTACATTAGGCACCTTGGAATACTTCCATTCATTAGAGCAAAACGGTCAACTGACAACGGCACAAGCTCAAAAGCAAGCTCAAGATGCACTAAGCAAGCTGCGCTATGGCCGCAATGACTATGTATGGATCAATGACCTAGCACCCAATATGATTATGCATCCGATGTCACCGGCACTGGATGGCAAAAACCTCAGTGACTACAAAGACCCAGACGGCATAGAAATTTTTAATGAATTTGCGCGCATAGCCAAACAAAAAGGTTCGGGTTTATTAAGCTACCGCTGGCCGATGCCAGGCGCTAATGCACCTGTTGATAAAGTCTCTTATATACAACTCTATGAGCCCTGGGGCTGGGTGGTGGGCTCAGGCGTTTACTTGGATGATATTCATACCGAGTTTCGCTCAGTGGTGATTAATGCCAGTCTACTCAGCCTGCTGATTATCATTATTATTGCCGGATTAATTATCAGTATTATGCGCAGTATTGTGACACCACTGGAAAACGTGGTCAGCGCGATGAAAAACATTGCTAGCGGCGAATGTGATCTCACCCAAGAGTTAAGCCTCAATGGTGCCGATGAACTTACCGAACTGGGGCAGCACTTTAATAGCTTCACATTAAAATTACGCACAACCATCGGTCATTTACTCAACAGTGCCGCCACTCTAAACAAAGCCTCTGAAGTACTCGGACGCCAAGCCGCACAAGCACTGGTCATTAACGGCAACCAGTCACAACAAACCGAGCAAATTGCTACCGCCATCAATGAGGTCACCTACTCTGTACAAGATGTTGCTAAACATGCTGAACAAGCCTCAGAGCAAGTATCACAAGCCACTGAGCAAGCCAGTGCCGGCCAAGCCAATATCGACACCAGCCTGCAACAAACTGACTTGCTCTCATCCACCATTGGGCAAGCTGTGAGCGTTATTCAAAATCTAGCGGACGAAAGCAGCCAGATCGGCCGTGTATTGGATGTGATTCGCTCGATTGCTGAGCAAACCAACCTGCTGGCATTGAACGCAGCCATTGAAGCCGCGCGAGCCGGTGAGCAAGGACGCGGTTTTGCCGTGGTCGCTGATGAAGTGCGCCTGCTTGCACAACGCACACAGCAATCCACCGATGAAGTGCAAACAATGATTGAAAGCCTGCAGCACAACTCACAAGCGGCGGTGCGGGTGATCAGTGAAAGTAGCGAGACTGCGCAAGCAACTGTAGAACAAGCGCACCAAGCGCATACCAGTTTGAGCAGCATCAGTCAGGCACTGCATATGATCAATGAACTGAACGCATCGATTGCCAGTTCAACCCTTGAGCAATCGCATGTGGCTGAAGAAATCAATCAGAACGTCACTCAAGTTGCCAGCTTATCCCAAGCCAGCAATCAAGCAGCGCACCAGCTGACTAAATCCAGTAAACAGCTGAACCTGTTAGCAGCAGAACTGAGCCGTCAACTGGAACAGTTTAGAGTCTAAAACTCAGTCACCGCACTTCTCACTTGCTCAAACGGCAAGTGAGAAGTTATAAAAGCACAGACTTCAGCTCCTGCTTATTGATTCACAGCCTGCTATGCTCCATTCTCTATCTGCAATAACCTGCCTAATGCAATCGAACCATGCCTGACTTAATTCAACAACGTGTCGAAAGCTGCTACCAAGCCGCAGAGCGGCATTTTAACTGCGTATTTAAACGACCTGAGATCAGTTTCAAACTGCGCGGCCAAAAGGCTGGTGTGGCACATATTTGTGAAAACCGTTTACGCTTTAATCCGCTTTTATACCAAGAAAACCGTGAGCACTTTTTATTGCATACGGTTGCCCATGAAGTGGCACATCTGGTGTCTTATAAAGTCTACGGTAAAGCCATTCGCGCGCACGGCCCAGAATGGCAAGCGATTATGCACAATATTTATCAACTGCCAGCTAATCGCTGTCACAACTATGCAGTTCAGCGCACACCTAAAACTCATTATCTTTATCGCTGTCAATGTAAAGAGCGTGAAGCGTTTGCCCTCAGCGCCCAGCGTCATGCGCGCATTAGCAAAGGTATGCAATATATGTGTAAAAGCTGCCGTGCCAAGCTGACTTATCTAAATAAAAGCGTACAACGCTAAGCTCAACACAACGATATAAAGGCTAATTCAGCGGAAACAGAATCCGAAACTGTGCGCCGCCTAATGGCGAATCTTCAACAAACAGCTGCCCGTCATAACTGTCAATAATATCTTTGACCACCGCCGTACCAATCCCCTGCCCTGGGTATTGGGTATCCAAACGTTCACCGCGTTTTAAAATGCGTTCACGTTGATGCTCAGGCACACCGGGACCATCATCTTCCACCACAAGCTCACAATGGGTTGCACTCAGCTGTGCACTGATACGGATTTCTGTAATACACAATCGATAAGCGTTCTCTAAAACATTACCCAGCAACTCAAGTAATGCACCCTGCTCAACCGGCACCCGCAGTTCAGCTGCAAAGACCTGGGTGACGCGTACGCGCTTATCGCGATACACCTTATCCAGTGCTTCAATTAAGCTCTCTAACAAGGGTGCAAGCTTCACTTGATAACGCAACAAGCCACTTTTACGTAAACTGGCCCGCTGCAACTGATAGCTGATCTGCTGGCTCATGCGGTTGACTTGGCCATGTAAGGTTCGTGCTTGCTCAGTGTTACTGGGCTGCTCAGATAACATCTCACCCACACTCTGCAAGACCGCCAGCGGTGTTTTTAAGCTGTGCGCCAAATCATCTAAAGAGTGGCGATAGCGCTCACTTTGCTGACGTTCACTTTCCAGCAAACGGTTTAAAGAACGGGTTAAGCGCAATAATTCGCGCGGATGATCATCACTTAATGACTCACGCCGACCGGTTTCCACCTCATCCAGCTCAGCACTTAAGCTGCGCAGACTGCGAATCCCCCAACCTAAACCCAGCCATAAGAAACCCAACAGCAGTAATAATGCCAAGCCTAGCCACACATACAACTGCTGATGCAGATTGTCATACATGGTTTGATAATCACTGGCCGGTTGCATGGTGACAATACTAAAGTCGGCGCTCTGGCCTCTGAGTAAATCGACCTCAACGTCATAAATAAAGAATTCACGCCCATCGCTATCTTGTGCTTGCAAAAACTCATGCCCACGACCGTCAAACTTAGGCTGGTAATTGATAGTGACATTATTTGAACTGCGTGAGCGCCATAACAGCCTGCCTTTATTATCGTAAATAAAGCCCAGTTGGCGAGCAGGAAGAATATCAAACTCTTCATCCGGTAGTTTTTCCGGCATCCGCAACTGCCCATTAGAAATGCGGGCAGCAGAAATCAACGCACTGGCATCGGCAGCCAGGCGTTGCTCAATTGACTCTTCGAGAGCGGAGGTAAACACTTGCTGCAACGCTGGAAACAAGGCCAGCATAAACAGCGAGACAGTCACGGCTGCGCCCACCATCAGGCGCACACGTAGCGAAGAGACTCTAATGGTCTTGGGTGTATGCATGGCTCAATACAACTCGCTTAGCGGCAACCTTCAGTAAATAAATAGCCCTGCCCGCGCACCGTTTCAATCGGTTTAAAACCCGTTTCACCTTCAAGCTTGCGGCGTAGACGACCCACCAACACTTCAATCACATTTGGGTCACGCTCTTCATCATCCGGATAAAGCTGCTCAATCAGGCGATCTTTAGAAACCACTTGCTGGTGATGACGCATTAAGTACTCAAGAATACGGTACTCATAAGCGGTTAATGCCAGAGTTTCGTCGAATAAAACCGCCTGCTTACGATTTAAGTCCAGTACTAACGGACCGGCACCAATGGTTGACTGCACAAAACCTGAAGAGCGGCGCAACAAGGCGTTTAAGCGGGCCTCTAGCTCTTCAAATTGAAAGGGTTTCACCACATAGTCATCTGCACCAGCGGCTAAACCTTCAACTTTATTCTGCCAATTACCCCGTGCGGTTAAAATCAAAATCGGAAATTTCTTACCTTGACGGCGCAGTTCAAGAATTAAATCTAAACCACTCATTCCCGGCAAGCCTAGGTCGATAATGGCTAAATCGTGATTATATTCACTGACTCGATATAAAGCTTCTTCAGCGTTAGCCACGGCATCAACCACATGGCCATGCTCTCCAAGTCGTGTATATAAGTGGTGACGTAATAACGCCTCATCTTCAACGACTAACAGTTTCATGCACGCCCCTTAATGATAAATTCTTGTCTTATACGGCGCAGTAAGATTATGACTGACAACTCAACCGATAGAATTACAGGATATTCAAACACAGCGGCTATAATGCCAAATCAGTACTGAACAGCAGCTGAACTGCCACCTAGCCTGCTTTATAGCGGATGTCAGCCTATTCATCCCTACGTAAATCATCCGGAATATTAGGCTCTTTAAGCATCGACGGTTTTTTAGCTTGGCCGGCATGGTATTGACGTAATTGATACACATAAGCCAATACTTGGGCCACCGCCATATACAAACCGGCGGGAATTTCTTGATCCAGCTCTGTGGAGTAATACACAGCTCGTGCCAAAGCCGGTGACTCAAGCAAAATAATTTTATGCTCGTTAGCAATTTCACGAATTTTCAATGCGGTGAAATCAGCACCTTTAGCCAGTAAAACCGGTGCTTGGCCACTCTCGGAGTCATATTTAAGCGCGACGGCAAAGTGGGTTGGGTTGGTAATAATTACATCCGCCTCTGGCACCGAGCTCATCATGCGACGCTCAGCCATCTCACGCTGCATTTGGCGTATGCGGCCCTTCACTTCAGGCTTGCCTTCAGTATCCTTATATTCATCACGTATTTCTTGCTTGGTCATTTTCAGCTTTTGCTTACTTTCCCAAATCTGAAAAGGCACATCAATCGCAGCAATAATAATTAAACTGCAGGCCAACCACAAAGCACTCCAGCCAACGATCTGCATACTGTGCAAAATTGCCATTTCCAATGGCTCACTGGCAATTTGAATTAATTCTTTGCGCGCTCGTAACAATACAAACAGCGCCACCGCTAACACAATAAAAAACTTACCTAAGGCCTTGAGCAACTCAACAATCGACTTCATTGAGAACATTCGTTTGATGCCAGCCATCGGGTTCATTCGACTGAACTTAGGCGCCAACGACTCCATAGAAAATAGCCAACCACCCAAAGCCACCGGGCCCACAATAGCTGCAACCAGTAGCATAAAAAACAAAGGGATCAAGGCATCACCGGCCATCTGCGCCGACTGCAAGAGACTGATGGCCATATAGCGCTCATCCATCAGCAGCTCACGCGGTATGGAGAAGTTTTTCTGCATGACTTGCATCATACGTTGGCCCAGCGCACCGCCAAACATCAGCAAGCCGCCGGTACCGGCTAATACTACGGCAAGGGTATTGAGCTCACGTGAACGGGCAATCTCACCTTTTTTACGCGAGTCCTGTTTACGTTTCTCTGTGGGGTCTTCGCTTTTCTCAGCACCACTTTCGTTTTCGGCCATGGTCAGCCTCCCTTATTGCGCTTGCGCAAGGCTGCGCAACATCATCAGAGCATCCGTGGAGATGGCATGGTATTGCGCCAAAATATCAGATGTGGACATCCAGAAAATAATCAAACCCATCACCAAGGTCAATGGAAAACCAATGGTGAAAATATTCAACTGTGGTGCAGCGCGTGTCATCACGCCAAAAGCGATATTAATCACTAATAAAGCACTGACCGCCGGTAATGCCAAGAGCAATGCCGCACCAATCACCCAACTTAAACGCCCGGCTAACAGCGCAAAATGATCGACATTAAGAGCCTGGCCCACAGGTAAGGTGACAAAGCTCTCAGCCAATATATCAAACACCACGAGATGCCCATTCATCGCTAAAAAAAGCAAACTCACCAACATCAATAAGAACTGCCCGAGTACGGGTACTGACACGCCAGTCGCAGGGTCCATCATCGAAGCAAACCCCAACCCCATCTGCATCGAGATCAGCTGACCGGCAAAGACAAAAATATGGAAAAACAATTGCAGTGAAAACCCAAGCATCGCGCCAATTATGATTTGCTCACCGATTAACAGAATGCTTTGTACACTTAAGGCATCCACCGGCGGCATATCGGGCAACACCGGCACTAATAGCAAGGTAATCGCCAACGACATATATAAGCGCACACGCTGCGGAACCAACTGTGTACCAATAATTGGCATCACCATTAACACCGCAGCAATGCGAAATAGCGGCAATAAGAAGCTGCTGATCCAGCCCGTAATTTGTACGCTACTGAGCTCTAGCATGGCCGCCGCAACTCAACCTATCACATAGGGAATGTTATGGATCAGCCGCGTTGTAAAATCCACCCAGCGCTCAAACAGCCAGGGTCCGAGTATAATGAGCGTGGTAAAACTGACCATCAACCTGGGTAAAAAACTTAAAGTTTGCTCGTTAATCTGTGTCGCAGCCTGAAACATCGCCACTAACAAACCCACCAACAAGCTGGGCACGACAATCGCCGCCACCACCAATGCAGTCAGTGATAACGCCTCGCGGAATAAATCTACAGCAACTTCAGGACTCATAGCATGCTCCCTATAGTGTGCCGAAACTGCTGGCTAAGGTACCGATAATCAGCGCCCAACCATCAATTAATACAAACAGCATAATTTTAAAAGGCAAAGAAATAATCAGTGGCGACAGCATCATCATACCCATCGCCATTAAGATACTGGCCACCACTAAGTCGATAATTAAAAATGGGATAAAAATCATAAATCCAATCTGAAACGCCGTTTTCAACTCTGAGGTAACAAAGGCTGGAATCAAAATCACCAAGGGTGTTTCTTCAGCTGAGACAATATCAGTGCGTTTGGACAAGCGCACAAACAGCTCTAAGTCAGTTGCACGTGTTTGCGCCAGCATAAAGCCTCGAATCGGCTGCTCAGCGGCCGTTAAAGCCTCTTGCACACCGATTTGTTCGTTTAAATACGGCTGCAAAGCATCCTCATTAATACGCTCAAAAACCGGCGCCATAATAAATAAAGTTAAGAAAATCGTCAGACCCACTAAAATCTGATTAGAAGGTGTTTGCTGTAAACCCAGCGCCTGTCTCAAGATTGAAAAGACAATAATAATCCGCGTAAAACAGGTCATTAACATGACAAAGGCTGGAATAAAGCCCAGCGCAGTCATAATCAGCAGAATTTGTAAGTTAACTGAGTACTCTTGCTGACCTGCCGCATCCGTGGTTAATTTAATTGCTGAAATCGATAATGGATTATCTGCAGCAAACACACCTGTTGTCAGAAACAACAATCCGCTGGCTAAGACTAAACGCAACATTAAAGCGATCATGACTTATCCTTCGCTGAGGTTTTTAACACCTTAGCTAAGCGCTGAGCAAAGGCTGAAGTCATATTTCCCTCGGGCGCACTGATGTCGACCGGTTCTTGTAAGACATGCAGTGGCGTAATCGTACCGGGGGTTAAGCCCAGCAAAATCTGCTCCTTACCCACTTGCACCAAGAGTAATCGATCGCGCGGTCCCAATGCCTGACTGGCCAATAAGGAAATCACTTGATTGGAGCTTTTCACTGGCAGGCTTTGCTGAATACGACGCACCAGCCATGCCAGTAAAAAGATCAAGCCGATGACTAGCATCAAGCCCAGTAGCAGTTGTAATAACTGGCCGCTGACCGGAGCGACATCCAATACACCCGAGCTTGCAGGCAACGCCTTAGGCTCAACAATTTTATTGAGGACGGCACTATCTGCAGCCCAAGCACTTGAGCTGGCCAGCATCAACAGGATAAAAACACGCATCAACTTACTGTAACTTCTTAATACGTTCGCTTGGGCTGATCACATCAGTCAAACGAATACCAAACTTCTCATTCACTACAACCACTTCACCGTGTGCAATCAAAGTGCCGTTGACCAGCACATCTAAAGGCTCACCGGCGAGACGATCAAGCTCCACCACAGAACCTTGATTAAGCTGCAGTAAGTTGCGGATACTGATATCTGCACTGCCAACTTCCATCGAGATACTCACAGGAATATCTAAAATAACATCCAAGTTCGGCCCACCTAAGGTGGTGATCACATCAGCACTCTGCTGCTGGTCAGGAAAATCTTGCATCGGCGCTTTAGCAGGACCAGAGCTTTCAGCCAGCATGGCATCAATCTCGTCTTGATCAGTATCATTACCTGCTTCAGATAAGGCAGCTGCCCACTCATCAGCAAGGGCTTGATCGTCACTGGAAATCTGTTCGTTTTCGTCATTCATAGTCTTTTCTCAACAGGCCAATACAGCCCAATCAGCGATTTTTAATTACAGGGCCAAGCACTTGTAAGGCCAAGTTGCCATGATTTGCCCCAAGCTTAACCTTAAAGGTTGGCACTCCATTGGCGCGCAGTAACATTGTCTCAGGCATATCCACGGGGATAATATCACCGGGTTTCATATTCAAAATATCGCGCAACTTTAACTGCCGGCGCACCACGGTAGAGTGCAAAGGTACTTTGACATCCAAAATATCTTCACGGATGGCTTTACTCCAACGCTCATCCTGATCATCCACATCCGACTGAAAACCCGCATCAAGCATTTCACGAATCGGCTCAATCATCGAATACGGCATGGTCACATGCAAATCACCACCACCGCCATCCAGCTCAATATGAAAGGTCGAGACCACTACCACTTCACTGGGGCTGACAATATTCGCCAACGCAGGATTGACCTCTGAGTTCATATACTCAAACTTAACATCTAAAATCGCATGCCACGCTTCTTCTAAATCAACAAACGCCTGATCTAAAACCATCCGCACCACACGCAATTCAGTGGGGGTAAACTCACGGCCTTCAATTTTTGCGTGACGGCCATCACCGCCAAAAAAGTTATCCACCAGTTTAAATACAAGGCGCGAATCTAGAATGAATAAAGCTGTGCCACGCAAGGGTTTCATTTTCACTAAGTTCAGGCTAGTCGGCACATACAAGGAATGCACATACTCGCCAAACTTCATCACCTGCACACCACTGACAGATACATCCGCTGAGCGTCGCAGCAGGTTAAACATACTGATACGCGTATAGCGCGCAAACCGCTCATTAATCATTTCCAGCGTCGGCATACGCCCACGCACAATACGATCTTGACTGGTTAAGTCGTACTGCTTAATTGAGTTCGGAACATCGTCGTCATTGGTGTCCACAAGACCATCATCAACGCCATGTAATAGGGCATCAATTTCGTCTTGTGAAAGTAAGTCTTGTACTGCCATTTTAAGTTGTTCCTATCAAGGTTTTACTGCATGACAACATTGGTAAATAACACTTGTTCAACCACAGGTTTACCCACCTCAATCAGCGCTAATTCTTGCACTGCTACTGTGGCTTTTTGTTTCAGCAACTCAACACCGAGTGGGGTATTCAGCTCTTCAAATTCTTGGCTGGAAAACAACATCACCAACTGATTGCGCAGTGTTGGCATATGTATTTTCAATGCATCCAGATCCGCTTTATTACGCGCCATTAGCGCCACACTGACCTGTAAATAACGGGATTTACCTTGGCTTTTAAAGTTCACCACAAAGGCCGGCGTTAACACCTCATAAATCGCTTGCTGTTTAACTGCAACTTCTGGTGCCGACTCACGTTCAGGCGAGTCCGCTGACTGCCCCAAGAAAAACCATGTGCCACCTACCGAAAGCGCAATCGCTAAAAGCAAAGCAACGACCAACAACACAATCATTTTTATATTGCTTTTTTTCGGTGCCGCCGTTGCTGGTCCTAAGGTGTCAGGTTGTTTTGCCATGTCCGTACCATTATTTAAAAATTATGTGCAACAGTTTACCAGCCTAAACACAGGATGCAGGATTGATTAGGCGTAATAGTCAACTAAACCCAGTCGCCCATCATGTTGCTCGCGAATCGAAGTCACATGCTGCTGCGTTTCCTCAGTATTATCTGTGCTCGTACCTGAGCGTCCTTGAGATGCAGCCTGTGCTTGCGTATCGGACTGCTCACGCGATGATTGATCAGAGACATTCACATCCACATTCTGCATGCCTTGCTGATTAAACATCTCACGCAAGCGATACATCTGCGACTCTAAAGACTCGCGCACACTGGCGTTGGCACTGGTAAAGCTGATCTGCGTATGGTCCTGCGTGATATCCACTTTGATATCCAAGCGTCCCAGCTCAGCAGGATCAAGTTTAATCTCGGCCGAGCGCAGATTTTGCGACGACATCCACATCACTTTATCCGTCACTTCCTGGGTCCAGCCCGGTTGCTGCATGGAGATGGCTGCGCCCGGCACTTGGCGCACACTTTGTGGCGTCAGTAACGGCTCAGCACGCGACTGTAAATCTGCACGAATCGTATCAGCGGGTGTGACTGCCTTGTTATTCAACAAGGTCTCAGGCGCGGCCTTGAGTGTTTCAGGCAGTACTTCTGAGCTGTTTTTATCAGCATGACTTTTTTCAATAAAAGCATCAAACGACTTGGCTGATGACGCGCCCAAAAGCGCGGACTTCTCTGAGTCGCTTGTCATATCTTCTTTAAAGCTCTTGCTTGCTGAGGTATTCGGCGCATCAGCTTTAAACTGCAACTTATCCGTATCACTCGGCTCTTGCTCGCCATCTAAACTGACTTGTTGAGTTGCGCTCGGCACTGTGGTCACTTTACTGTTGCCCACTTCAGTCACGGAAAACCCTTGAACCGACTCAAAACTCTCAATAACACTCTCATCTGTCACTGCAGCCAACTCATCCTGATCCGATGCTATTGCATCGCTACTGACAAGCTCCAAGCCGACTGCAGAATCGTTCAACAATCCTTCCACTCCAAGCTCAGACTCAGACTCAAGATCCACATCGACATCTGTAGCATAGTCTGTTGGCATCACTGTCATCGCCATCAGCAACAAAGGATCAAGTAAATCCTGCTCAGGCTTTTCAGTTTGAACTGTCTGAACCTGCGATGACACTGCGTCAGTCTGTTCGACCTCTTCATCGCTAGCACTCTGATATGACTCAGTCTCGACCCTTTCAGAGCTCACCGGCTCTTTATTCGGAGCAACTGTTTTATCTTTTGTCGGCTGTGCCGCCGACTTTGAGGTGGTGTATCGAGCTGCCTGCTGTTGATCTTGTTCTGCCACGGCATCACGCTGCTTAGCCTGCTGCGCTTGCTGTTGATTAGCGTGGGTTGAGCGTTGCTGTGCGTAGACCGATGAAAAGCTCTGCGCAGGTGCGGGCGTTGCACTGCGTTGATTCGCTACCTTATCCTGCATAGCCGGCTGCACACGCTTGGACGGCGTGGAAGATTGTAATAAAAAGTCCGTGCTCGCCATAGTGATGCTCCTACAATAAACCAATACTGGCATAATCAAAGCAATAACCAAGCCAACCAGCACAATAACAGTCTTGTCAGGCCTTTAATGCATTACAACCGCACAATCATCTGTGAGATGCCATTAAATTGACCTTTTACAGGCTCATCACATCTAAATAACGCGGCTGCGCCTGTGTATCAATGCTTAAACTGGCAAAATCAAACAACTGGCGATCAGCCAATTGTGACGGTGCCACGTTTTGCAGTGAACGGAACATAATATCCAAACGGCCCGGCGTTTTTTGCTCCCACTCTTGCAGCATACCTTTAACCACTTGGCGCTGTAAGTTTTCTTGCGAGCCACATAAATTGCACGGAATAATCGGGTAACCCTGTATCTGTGCATACTCAGCAATATCGCTTTCTTTGCAGTAAGCCAAAGGACGAATCACCACGTTACGCCCGTCATCCGAGAGCAATTTCGGCGGCATAGCTTTCAGAGTGCCACCAAAGAACATATTTAAGAAAAACGTTTCTAAAATATCATCGCGATGATGACCCAGCGCCATTTTGGTTGCACCAATCTCATCGGCGTAGGTATAGAGCGTACCGCGGCGTAGACGTGAACACAGTGAGCAGGTGGTTTTGCCTTCTGGGATCTTTTCCTTGACCACTGAGTAGGTGTCTTTTTCAATAATATGGTATTCCACACCCACAGATTCTAAATAGGCCGGCAACACATGCTCAGGAAAACCGGGCTGTTTTTGGTCCATATTCACCGCAACCAGAGAAAAGCGAACCGGCGCCACTTTTTGTAAATGCAGCAATACATCAAGCATGGCGTAGCTGTCTTTACCACCCGACAAGCACACCATAATCTTGTCGCTCTCTTCAATCATATTGAAATCAGTCACGGCTTCGCCGGCTAAGCGCTGTAAACGTTTCTGTAATTTCTTTTGACTGGCTAACACACTACTCATGACATGATCCGCAACAGGTAAAAAACCAGCATTTTACCTGTTGCGCGGAACAAACCCTAGCGCTGTCTTGTAACTGATGGGTATTTTCAATTGACGGCGCTGCAGCGACTGTCGATTGAGCGGTCAAAGCCGATTGATTGCCTCACCTCGGCAAGCACTCTAGACTCTACCGATAATCTTTTAGCCAGACTGACTTAGACGAGCTCAACTTTGTGCCCAACTTAGAAAAAACTAAATTACTCGCTACAGTGCAACAGATACTACAAGAGTCTCCCGCAGGTTTAAGCGAATACACGCTGATTCAAGTGCTGAAACAACAGCAGCACCCGCTGTTTATCAACGCTAATTTAGGCGATCCATTAAGCTTATTTCGCACACACTTTATTCTGTTTCATACACTGTACGTATTGCGCGACACCCTGCGCAGTGCAGGTGAATATGACCTACTGATCAGCCCACTGCGTATTCAGCTGCACGCTCTGATTGTGCAAGATGCAACCAACAGCCAAGCCATTGATCACAGCGATGCGTTACGTAGCTATTATTTAGATTTAAGTCAGTTGGCTAGCACTGATCGCGCTGCAGTGGAGGAGTTGCTGTATGGCAGTCTCAACCGTTTAACACAATCACCACAAGTCACTGATGCATTAGCTGAGCTAGGTATTGAGCAACCCTTGCAGTCACTCAGTGCGCACCAACTGCGTTATCACTATCGACAATTGGTCAGCCGCCACCACCCTGACCGCGGCGGCTGTACAGAGCGTTTACAGCGCATCAATCAAGCGATGGATACGCTGCGCCAGCACCATTTACTGAGCTGACAAATAGTCTAGTGTTTGTAGCAGCATACTGGTTTTAGGCATGGCACAACCGGCCGCCTGCGCAGCTTCAAGTGGTGCACGATAAATAGCCTGCAATTCCATCACTCGTTTCAGGCTAAAGTCATGATACATGCTGGGCAGATAGGCAGGCATGGCGTCAGTAAACTTAAGCATCCCCTGCACTAAGTTCTCAGGCAACGGATAACCACAGGCTGCAGCACCGGCCATCACTTCTTCCATTAGCTCAGTCACTAACTCGCGGCTGTGTGGTTCGCTCATTAATTGCTCGGTATTACTATTAAGCAGAACCGACAAACCGTTATAAGGAATATTCCACACCAGTTTCTGCCAACGGGCTTGTTGTAATTTCAGCGCTGCTTTGGACTCAAGTCCCGCCTGCTGAAAGAATCCAGCACCTTGTTGAACAATGGCATAGCCCTCTTCTTCTGTGGCTGGGCCGCTGTGATAACCCAAGTTCACACCACCTTGCGATTGGTGCTCAATCACACCCGGCGCGCTGCGATGCACACAGATAAAGCACAAACCACCTAACAAGTGCAGATGCTGATCCAGTAAAGGACGCAGTTGTTCTTCAACGGCTAAACCATTTTGTAGCAGCACCACTTTAGCGCCAGCGGCGGCAACTTGATTAATGATCGGAGCCATCTCAGCATTACTGGTGGTTTTTGCCCCGACAAATAACCAATCACATTTAGGCATCTGCGCTGGATCATTCCAAGCATGTACTTTTGGCAAATACAATTCACCGTGCACAGCACTGTTAACACGCAAACCATTGCGGCTGACCGCATCATATTCACTGCGCAATAAAAAATGCACTTCAAAACCGGCACGCGCCAGCATTAAGCCATAAAAACCACCGATGGCGCCGGTACCAATAATGCCAATACGCGGCTGTTGTTCTTCACTCATATCAATTCTCTTATTTTTTGACTGTGCACATATCACTTAAAAACACAGCAACATATAAATTTTATTTAAGGATTCACTACCAGCGTTTCACTGCTTAATACACGCTTCGCTTGCAAATAGGCGTTATTCCAATATTTAGAATCAACGCTATCCAGTCGTACCGTTCCGCCTGAAGAGGGCGCATGTACGAAGCGTCCTTCACCGACATAGATACCGGCATGACTGACGCGCCCATGCCCTGCAGTACTAAAGAACAGAATATCGCCACTGCGCAATTTGCTACGGGCGATGCTCTGACCTTTCATCTGGATCATTTGCTGAGTGGTTCGGGGTAAACGAATACCCGCTACATCATTAAAAACAAAACCAATCAAACCACTGCAATCAAAGCCTGAAGCCGGTGTATTCCCCCCCCAAACATAAGGTGTTCCGACCAGACCAATCGCACGAAACAACACATCATCAGCGGCGGGATCAAATAATGTCACAGCAGCCGTAGCGCGAGGTGCGGGAGCAGATTCAGTCACAGGGGCACGTGATGAACAGGCGGTTAGAAAGATCAGACTGGCTAAACCCAGCAGACGGATACCCACATGCATGCGACGCTTCCTTTTAATCAATATCAAAAATAATAAGTACTATAACAAAGCGTCACTCAGTACTTTGCAAAACTTTCTAATTGCATCTCTTTAAGGCGGCTGTAGGTGCGACGAAAGGCAAAAGCCAAATAGCCGTTTACATACAACTCTTCCAATGCCACACCAGCTTCAATATACACAGGTATACGGCGGTCATAACACTCATCAATCAAAGCAATAAAGCGCCGTACACCGTCATCACCCGGAGCTAACATCGGTAGCTCTCGATCACCGGCATCCACACGCAGCGCAGCATCTTCAGTGCCACGGGCAATTTTTGCCACCTGCTGTTCACCGCCTAAAGCTGGGATGGCACCGATCAGCAACATCTCAAAGCGATCACAGAGCAGCATAAAATCTTGAGCGGCAAACGGCTGTTCACATAATTGAGCGAAATCACACCACAGTACGCTCTCTGAATAAGCCTGGGTGACTAAAGTACGCTCGCCTAAAGCCAAATCACCCTGTTCAACTGCTTGCCCGTCACTCAGTCGTGCAAAGAGCTCGGGCATGACACTGTCCTGCTCAGGCGTTTTAATCCAATAGCGCTGCGTAGTCGGCCCTTCATGCAAACGATGGTCTTGTTCACCATTCACATTAACCAAAACCATATGTTTCTCAATGGCAGCAATAGCTGGCAGCAACTGGCCACGGTTATAGCCATCACTGTAAAGATCGCTAGGAGGCTGGTTGGACGTTGCCACTATGACTAAACCCTGAGCAAACAACGCTTGAAATAAGCCACCCAGAATCATGGCATCGCCAATATCACTGACAAACAACTCATCAAAACACAGCACTTTAATTTCGCGACTCAACTCTTCAGCAATCTTCTGTAGCGGTTGAGCGCTGCCCACCACTCGAAATAAGCGCTGATGGATATCTTTCATAAAATGATGAAAATGCTGACGTCGGGCTGGCACAGTTAAATTGCGATAAAACTGATCCATCAACCAGGTTTTGCCACGCCCTACACGTCCATAAAGATAGACACCCTGTGGCTTAACAGAACCTGTCTCGACTGCCTGATAGCACTTCTCTAACGCTTCAACCGCATAACGCTGCGCTGGATCATCGACAAAGCCACGCTCCATCGCCTGCGTATAGGCCTGCATCGGTGTTTGTTTCTGATCTGTCATTATTAACGTCCTGCTTGCCACGCCAGTACAATCACACCGGCGACAATGCTCAATACTGCGGCCACTTGCCAAGGGTTTAACACCTCACGCAAAAACAGCCATCCAATTCCCGTGGTGACCATTAAAGAGCCACCGACAATTAAAGGGTTACCCACCGCGACATCAACGCCACGACTATAAATCACAAAAGTTAAAATCTCGACCACACCAATTGCCACACCTGCCAACATGGCTAAGCTGACGCCACGCGGGGTGATATGCAGGGTGATATTGTCGGTATATTTAAAATAGACCAATAAACCTAGACCTAAAAACGCTGCGACAAACTGTAGAATCACCGCACCCAACACCGCCTGAATATGGTCAGCGGATAATTTAATAAACACATTGTATAAAGCAAACATGACCGCAGCCACTGCCAGCAATGCATAAGGCACAGTATTTCCCTCTTTATCAGTCAAACCTAGGCCTCGCACGATAGGCACTTTATAACCTTATGCAAGACCTGACAAAATGTGCAACAGACTAAAAACCCAGAACAACCTGCAAACCTTGCCTCGATATGCACCAATTTAACACTAGACACATAGATGCGCAGTTACTCTAACTCAAGTACATCACAGCCGATTAAGATTAACCGAAGTAAGCCTAGGTTAGGCTGCAAGTCACATCCCGCGACACTATGCCGACCCCACAATGAGCCAAGATCAGATAAACTCAAATCAATAGGTTACTTGCCTGTACCGGCACTGTTGATTAGAGTAGCCGCCGCTCTAGTCAGTATACTGCTTACATTTCTCATCATTATCAGCACATCAGGTGCTTGCTGTCCTTTAGGAAAATAATTATGTCGTTTGAATTCTATGAAGATAACGCAGAGCAATTTGCCGCCAACACCTTAGATGTAGATATGAGCCCGCTGTACGAGCGTTTCTTGGCTGCCCTACCCGAAGCTGGACGCATTTTAGACGCGGGCTGTGGTGCAGGACGTGATGCAGCAGCATTTTTAAAGCTGGGTTACCCGGTTGAAGCTTTTGATGCCAGCCCAAAACTGGTGGCGATTGCCCGTAAAGTCAGTGGTATTGATGTTGAACAGAGCACTTTTTTAGCTTTTGAAAGCGAGCAGCTCTTTGCCGGTATTTGGGCCTGTGCGTCCTTGCTGCACGTGCCTGTTGCACAAATGAGCGGCACACTGCGCCACTTAGGCACGTTTTTACAGCCCAAAGGCGTGATATATGTATCGTTCAAATACAGTGACGAGGACAACGAGCGCGACGGCCGCAGCTATACCAACTGCACCGAACAACGCTTAGAAAGCTTTTTAGAGGGTACAGGACTAACCATAGATACCTTCTGGATCAGCAATGACCAACGTAAAGATCGTACTGATGAACAATGGCTGAATGCGCTGTTAGTGGCTAAGTAAAACCCTAAATTGAGATGAGCAATTCGCTCAAGCTTATTTCGAGTACACACCTAAGCTGCCACTGCATATTGCTTAAACGCTCTAGCAACATCTAGAGCGTTTAAGCAGCAGCGCTAACCTATGAGGTTACTGCTGAGCAGTTGTTTCAGCTGCAATGTCTGCCGGTATACGGAAGATCACCACATACAATAACGGCACCACCACCAAGGTTAAGATGGTCGCAAAGGTCAGACCAAACATAATCACCACGGCCATACTCTTAAAGAACGGGTCAAACAGTAAAGGCGCCACCCCTAAAATAGTGGTCAAGGCGCCTAAAAACACTGGACGTGCCCGACTCACTGCCGCATCAATCACCGCAATAAAGCCCGGCTTACCTTCGCGTATTTCCACATCAGCCTGATCGACTAAGACAATTGAGTTTTTCACCAGCATCCCCACCAGACTGAGACAGCCTAAGATCGCCATAAACTCAAACGGCACTTGGAAGATCACTAAACCGACTGTCACACCAATAATCGCCAGTGGCGTGGTCAACCAAATCACTAACGGCTGACGCAGCCCATTAAACATCAGCACCACCGCTAAAATCATTGCGGTAAAGCCATAGGGTGCGGAAATCGCTAAGCCTTCGTTGGACTCATTGGAATCCTTATATTCACCATGCCATTCCAAGCTGTAGCCAGGAGGCAATTCAATCGCTTCAATTTTAGGTTTAAGACGATTAAATAAGGGATCGGCTGGCTCACCAGGCAAGGGGTCAGCCTGCGCCATAATGGTTGGGAAACGATCCACTCGACGTAAAATCGCATCGGTCCATTCCACTTTGACTTCGCTGATCAGTTGACTCATTGGTAAATATTTCTGCGCTGTCGGGCTAAACACCTGCACATTTTCAATATCTTGCGCCTGCGTGCGCTCACTTAAGGGTGCGCGGGCGATAATCGGAATCAGCTTATCCTGCTCGCGATAGACACCGACACGCTCACCGGTAAAGGCTCGATTGAGTGCTTGACTGATCTGAGTGATATCCAGCCCAGCACGGCGCGCAGCCACTTCATCGACGACAGGTCTGAGCACGGGTGTTTTATCACGCCAGTCATCTTGCACCGCAATGGCTCCAGGATCGTCAGCCATAATGGCTTTAGCCTGCTCAGCCAATTGACGCAACACTGCAGGTTCTGGGCCTTTAAAGGCCACTTCAATTTTCTTACCACCGCCGCGACCCAGCATAAACTTCCACACTTTGATTGCTGCCAACGGATGGCGCTCGGAGAGTTCCTGCTGCAACTCATCCACCAGTGCCGCGATTTCAGAGGCATCATCCACATCAATCAATAACTGACCGTAACTGCTATTGGGATCTTCAGGACTGTAGGTCAGCATAAAGCGTAAACCGCCCTGCCCGACAAAACGCGTCACATGGGTCACGCCTGATTTCTCGTGCACATACTCGGCCATCTCTTCCAACTCCTGCTCCGTTTCACGGATATCGGAGCCTTGCGGCAAGTACATATCAACCACAAACTGTGGGCGCGCTGAATCGGGCATAAAGCCCGGTTGCACCCAGTTAAAACCAAAAATAGCACTGGCCAATAAGCCCAGCATGATCGCACCGGTAAATAAGCGACGACGCAACGCCACATTTAACAAACTACGGTAGCGATACAAAATACCGGTGGTCTTTTCTGCTGTACCTTCAGGTATCACTTTAACTTTAAGCCAGGCCACACACAGCAGCGGCGTTAAGGTCACAGCAAATAACCAGCTGAGCATCATTGAGTACATAATCACCCAAAATAAAGAGCCAGCGTACTCACCCATATCTGTCGGCGATAAACCAATGGCACTAAAGGCCAGAATCCCCACCACCGTGCCACCTAGCAGCGGAAACTGTGTGCCTTTCACCACAGCAATGGCGGCACTTTCAACCGGCTCACCTTTTTGCATGCGTACTAAAATACCGTCCGTCACCACAATGGCATTATCCACCAGCATGCCTAAGGCAATAATCAGCGCACCCAGCGAAATACGCTGCATGGCAATATTGTCCATATACATCGCAATCAGGGTACCGGCGACCGTCAGCAATAAAACGCTACCGACAATCACACCACTGCGCCAACCCATAAATAGGATCAGTACCAGCACCACAATCACCACCGCTGCGGCTAAGTTTTCAACAAAACCGTCCACGGCTTCGCGCACTGAATCGGACTGATAGGAGACAATTTCCAGATCAATACCGATGGGGCGCTGCGAGTCCAGCTCTTTGAGGCGCGCACGCACCGCATCACCGACATCCACTACGTTACCGCCCAGCACTTGGGAAATTCCCAAGCCAATCGCTGGTTTGCCGTCAAAGCTCATTAAAGCCCGAGGCGGATCAATGGTCGAGCGGGTGATTTTGGCGATATCTTTTAAGAAAATAACCTGCTCACCGCTGGCCGAGCCTAAAGCGATGCTGCCTAAGGCCTCAACTGAATCCACTTGCCCTAGTGGACTGAGCTGCACACGCTGTGGGCCAATCAGCAAGTTACCCGAATCTGTGATCACATTTTGTTGGCGCAGCAATTGGTAAATTTCACGCTGAGAAATACCCAATTGCGCTGCTTTAGCTGAAGCAATCTCGATAAAGATCGCTTCTTCTGGCTGACCTAGGGTCGCTACCCGCGCCACACCGGGTACTTGCAATAACTCTCGCTCAAGGACATCTAAGTAATCCTTGATCTCTTGCAAGGTATAACCCTCGCCCGTCACGGCAAAAAACAGTGCATAGACATCACCAAAGTCATCATTCACAATCGATGGAACGGCACCGGGCGGCAGCTTACTTTGCGCATCACTGACTTTACGTCTGAGCTTATCCCAAATCTGCTCAAGCTCGGCTTTGCTGGGAGCAAACTCCAGCTCAATCTCGACTTTAACCAGCGAGTTACCCATCCTCGAGACCGAGGTTACTTCTTTAATTTCTTGCAGCTGCTGTACTGCTGCTTCAATCACTTCAGTGACTTCTTCAGCCACTTGCTCGGGTAAAGCCCCCGGATACAAAGTGGTAATCGCGGCTTGGCGAATCACAAATTCCGGGTCTTCAAAACGACCCAGTTTTTCATAACTGATATAGCCGCCCAGCAGCACCAAGATCACGACCATCCAAGCGATGGTGCGTTTAGCGAGTGTTTGTTCAGCAATATTCACTGTTTATGCGCCCTATATTTAAAATCGACCACTTATTTAAGCGCTCTAACTAACATGGCTTCACGCAACTGACTCACACCGG
>Ga0265295_1003021_pt1 | contig 25294 bp, 19 predicted proteins | sample Munlansysbiofilm_FD_192503 | JGI IMG/M metagenome (GOLD analysis project Ga0265295, IMG submission 192503) | Leachate microbial communities from a municipal landfill in Southern Ontario, Canada - Methane capture system biofilm | ecosystem: Engineered > Solid waste > Landfill > Unclassified ... | reverse complement strand
AACCTGCTGCTCGTCCTTGCCGGCAACCGTTTCGGCAAGGGGCTGGTGCGGCCCGGCGGCGTCGCCCTGACCCTGGGCAGCGCCGAGCGCTCCCTGCTCAGGGCCAAGCTCAAGGAGACCAGGAGGGAGATCGCCCACGTCTGTGACCTGCTCTTCGGCGCCCACACGGTGCTTGCCCGCTTTGAGTACACCGGCGCGGTGGACCGGCGCACCGCGGACCGGCTGGGCCTGGTCGGTCCCGCCGCCCGGGCCTCGGGCCTGGAGTACGACGTGCGCGAGTTCTTCCCCACCGAGTGGTACGGGGCGCTGCCCGGCTGCACCAACCGGGTGACCAACGGCGATGTGCTCAGCCGGGCCACGGTGCGGCGCGAGGAGGTGCACCACTCGCTCGGCCTGATCGAGCGGCTGCTCGACGAGCCGGACGAGCCGCACCGGCCGGTCACGGGCCAGGAATGGCGGCTCGCGCCGGAGTCGTTCGTGGTCACCCTCAACGAGGGCTGGCGGGGCGAGGTGAGCCACTGTGTGCTCACCGACGGGGCGGGGCGGATCGTCCGCTACAAGGTCAAGGACCCCTCGTTCCACAACTGGATGGGCTTGGCCCTGGCCCTGCGCAACCAGGAGATTTCGGATTTTCCGCTGTGCAACAAGAGCTTCAACCTGAGCTACTGCGGCTTCGATCTGTGAACGGGACAGGGCAGGACAGGGACAGGGCGGCGCAGCGCGCCGGGAGGACAAGACGATGTTCAAGGTGATCAGCAACCGGCTTGAACAGGGGCACAAGACGAGCCGTTACCCCAAGGAGGCGATCGAACTCTTCCGGCGCTTCCGCGGCCTGCCGGAGATCGACGCGACCTGCGACCCGGCGCTGGTCCGACAGTGCGCCGAGCGCTGCCCGCAACAGGCCATTCTCGTCGACGAGCGGCGCATCGACCTCGGCCGCTGCACCTTCTGCGGCCTGTGCGAGCAGGTCTCGGCCGGCGCCTTTGTCCGCTTCACCAATCGCTTCGAACTGGGCGCGGCCCGCCGCGAGGACCTGGTCACCGGCGGCAGCCTGCCCGAATTGGCCGCGCACGCCAAGGGCCATTTCAAGCGGCTGTTCGGCCGCTCGCTGCAGCTCCGCCAGGTCTCGGCCGGCGGCTGCAACGCGTGCGAGGCGGACACCAACGTACTCAACACGCCCTTTTTCGACCTGTCCCGCTTCGGCATCGACTTTGTCGCCTCGCCGCGCCACGCCGACGGTATCCACGTCACCGGGCCGATCACCCGCAACATGCGATCCGCCCTCCTGGCCACCTACGAGGCCGTGCCCGAGCCCAGGGTGGTCATCGCCAGCGGCTGCTGCCCGATCAGCGGCGGGCCGTTCCACGGCTCGGACGAGATCGTCGCCCCGCTCGACAGCCTCCTGCCGGTGGACCTCTACATCCCCGGCTGTCCGCCCCACCCGATGACCACCCTGCACGCCCTGCTCGCCTTCTTCAAGCGCTGACCTCGGCGGTCGGGTAGCGTTCAGGATCCGGCTGGTTCCGGCCCGACAGCTTGGTCCGGTTCCGCGCCCTCTTCGCCCCGGTCGAAGATGCCGGCGCGGATTTCCTGGTCGATCTCCACCAGGGCGCGCTTCATCTGCTTGAGGGCCTGGCGGATGCGGTTCTCGTTCTCCACCAGGGCGAGCCGCAGGAAGCCGTCGCCCTCTTCGCCGAAGCCCGCGCCCGGGGCCACGGCCACGTGCGCCCGGTTCATCATTTCGATGGCAAAACGCACCGAGCCCATGGCCGCGTAGGGCTCGGGGATCCGCACCCAGACGAACATGCCCGCCTTGGGTTTCTCCACCTCCCAACCCATGCGCGCCAGCCCCTCGCAGAGCACGTCGCGCCGTTTCTGGTAGATGGACACCTGCTCGGTGATGGTGTCGTCGCAGTCGCGCATGGCGACGATGCCCGCCACCTGGATGGCGGAGAAGATGCCGTAGTCGTAATAGCCCTTGATCTTGGCCAGGCCGCCGACCATCTCCCTGTTGCCGACGCAGTAGCCGAGCCGCCAGCCGGCCATGTTGTAGGACTTGGAGAACGAGCCGAACTCCACCCCGACCTCGAGCGCGCCGGGGATCTCGAGCAGCGAGGGCGCCTGGTGGCCGTCGTAGACGATCTGGCCGTAGGCGAAGTCGTTGATCACCATGAAGTTGAACCGCCGGGCGAGCCGGACCATCTCGGCGAAGAATTCGCGCGAGGCCAGGGTGCCGGTGGGGTTGTGCGGGTAGTTGAGCATCACCAGCTTGGGGTGCGGGTAGAGCGAGCGGCACATGGTGCTCACCTGGCGGAGATATTCCTCCTCCGAGCCGAGCGGGAAGCGGAGCACGCTGGCCCCGGCGATGACCGCGGCGTAGACGTGGATGGGGAAGAACGGCGAGGGCACGAGCACCGTGTCGCCCGGGCCGAGCAGGGCCAGGCAGAGGTGGGAGATGCCCTCCTTGGAGCCGATGGTGCAGATGACGTCGTCCTCGCCGGTGAGTTCGACCCCGTATTTGCGACCGTAGTAGAGGGCGATCTCCCGCTTGAGGTTCTTCATGCCGCCGGCCGCCGGGTAGCGGTGGGTCTTGGGGTCCACCGCCACCTCACACAGTTTCTCGGTGACCTTGTTCGGGGTCGGGTCCATGGGGTTGCCCATGCCCAGGTCGATCACGTCGATCCCTTCCCACCGTTTTTCCATCTTGATTTTGTTGATCATGCCGAACAGATACGGTGGCAGCTGGCTCATGCGTTCGGCAAAGCGGATGGTGTCGTTGTTCATGGCAGGCTCCTGGTGCGGGTGATGCGGGGGCGGGCAGCGGCGACACGTTCAACCGGGCGGTCCGGGTGGGCGTGGCGGGGGTGCCGGCATGCGGCGGAACCCCCCTGTCTGCCATTTTTTTTATCGTGCCGGGGCCGGGGTGTCAACACCCGCGGGGGCCGGGGTGTCAACACCCATGGGCGCCGGCGGCGACCGCTTCCCGGACGGGCGGAGACGCTTTCCGTTTGCCTCGCCGGCCCATTTGCCCTTTAATGGGGCCAGGAGCAGCGGCACAGACACCCGAGGGGAGGCAGGGATGCGCGGCAGAGCGAAGACATGCAACGTGGTCGAAGGGAGAATCCGGGTCAGTTGTCCGCGCTGCGAGCGGAAATGGTACCTGGCCGTGCCCGCCGGCATCCGCAGAAAGTCGGTGCGCTGCACCTGCGGCATGTCCACACAGTACACCCTCAACCACCGCGCCGCCATGCGCGAGACCACCTGCGGCAAGGCCCTGCTCTTTCTCGCCAGCGGCCGCCAGTGCCCTGTCTACCTCTGTGACCTGAGCCTCGGCGGGGTCGGCTTCAACGTCCCGCCCCAGCACGTGCGCGCCCTTGCCGCCGGCCAGGAGGGGCAGCTCAAGTACCGGGCCATGAACGGCTCCTCCATGCAGCGCCGGATCCGCATCCGCAGTGTCGCCAACACCCGCGTGGGTGCCCAGTTCCTCGACAACCGCTTCGCCGCCGCCTCCTGGTGACCCGGCGGGCGCACCGGCCCCTGCCGGCCGCGCCCTCCCGCCGTCAGCGCCCGCTTCCCGCCCCGCCCGCGGAAAAACCGATAAACCTCAAGGCATTCGGAATATTAACGGCTTGGCAAATCCGATCAGGGGTTGCGGTTTGCCCGGCGAGCGGGTATACACTGCAACTTTGATTGCCGACCCGGCCGAGACCCGATTTATGAACGCATCGTACAAACCCGTCGACATCCCTGCCTTTGACTGCAAGGGCAGCGTGCTCACCGTGATGGTCCTCCACCTCCGGGACACCGAACCGGAGATCCTCTACCCGCAGCTGGAGGAGAAGATCGGCCGGGCGCGCGCCTTTTTCGCCAACGCCCCCATGCTCATCGACCTGCGCAGCGTGGACGGCCCCGGCCAGGCCGCGCTCGACCTGCCCACCCTCGTGGCCACCCTGCGCGACCTGGGCGTGGTGCCGGTGGGTCTGCGCGGGGCCCTGCCCCTGCTGCACGAGGCGGCGCGCGAGGCCGGCCTCGGCCTCCTGGCCGTACCCGGGGTGGAGCGGACGGTCGCCGCCGCACCGCCGGAGGAACCGGCCCGTGAACCGGCGCCGGCCGCGGCGGAACCGGCCCCGCCGGTGGAGGAACCCGTCCCGGTGGAAGAGCCTGCCCCGGCGGTAGCCGAACCGGCGCTTCCGGCCGAGGAGGCTGCGCCCGCACCCCCCCTGCCGGCGCCGGCGGCGACCACGGTCACCGTCACCCAGCCGGTGCGTTCCGGCCAGCAGGTGATCGCCCCGCACGGCGACCTGGTGGTGCTCAGTTCGGTCAATGCCGGCGCCGAGGTGTTCGCGGCCGGCAGCATCCACGTCTACGGCGCCCTGCGCGGGCGGGCCCTGGCGGGCATCGACGGCGACACCACTGCCCGGGTGTACAGTCTGCAGTTCAACCCGGAACTGGTGGCCGTGGCCGGGGAGTACCTGGTCAACGAGTCCCTGAGCAAACGGATCCTGAACCGCAGCGTCTCTGTCAGCCTGGTCGACGGCGTGCTGCGCTGTCAGCCGCTGGGCACCTTCACCCAGGACTGAGCGCGGCGCCTTCACCCCTCACATTCTCCCGAACCGAAACAACCATATGAGCGAAGAGAAAAAGAACGGCAAAGAACAACGGAAACCCGGCCAGGTGATCGTGGTCACCTCGGGCAAGGGCGGGGTCGGCAAGACCACCACCAGCGCGGCCTTTGCCGCCGGGCTGGCCGTGCGCGGCTACAAGACGGCGGTGCTCGACTTCGATGTCGGCCTGCGCAACCTGGACCTGATCATGGGCTGCGAGCGGCGGGTGGTCTACGACCTGCTCAACGTCATCCACGGCGAGGGCTCGCTCAACCAGGCGCTGATCAAGGACAAGCGGGTGAACAACCTCTTCATCCTGCCCGCCTCGCAGACCCGCAACAAGGACGCCCTGACCATGGAGGGCGTGGGCGCGGTGATCGAGGAGCTGCAGCGCAGCTTCGACTACATCGTCTGCGACTCGCCCGCGGGCATCGAAAAGGGGGCGATGACCGCCATGTACTTCGCCGACCAGGCCCTGGTGGTGACCAACCCGGAGATCTCCTCGGTGCGCGACTCGGACCGGATCATCGGCATGCTCGCCAGCAAGACCCGGCGGGCCGAGCAGGATCTGACCCCGGTGCAGGAACACCTGGTGGTCACCCGCTACGACCCGGCCCGGGTGGAGCGCGGCGACATGCTCAGCGCCGAGGATGTGCGCGAGATCCTTGCCATCCCCTTCCTCGGGGTGGTGCCCGAGTCCAAGGCGGTGCTCACCGCCTCCAACTCGGGTGTGCCGGTGACGCTGCTCAAGGAGAGTGACGCGGGTGACGCCTATTTCGACATCGTCGACCGCTTCCTCGGCCGGGAGCGGCCTTTCCGCTTCATGGACGCGCCGAAAAAGGGATTTTTATCCCGTCTGTTCGGGGGCTGACACCATGCGATTTCTCGATTTTTTCCGGTCCAACAAGAAGACCTCGGCCGCGGTGGCCAAGGAGCGGCTGCAGATCATCGTCGCCCACGAGCGCCGGCCCGCCTCCTCCCCGGATTTCCTGCCCAGCCTGCAGCAGGACATCCTCGAGGTGGTGCGAAAATACGTGCCCATCCAGGAGGAGCAGATCCGGCTGTCGCTGGACCGGTCCGGCGACTGCGAGGTGCTCGAGCTGAACATCTCCCTGGCCGAGGCGGAACGCGGCCGGTGATCGCCCCCGGCGGCTCGCTGCGGCCGTGATCGCGGACGCAGCCCCGGCCGAGGTCGGCACGCGTTCGGCGGCACGGCCGCCCGGACCGGCGGCCGGTTGTGCCGCCATCACCACAGCATGCAAGGGAGGAAGTATGGCAAGGAGAATGATCCTGCTGGCGCTGCTCGTCCTGCTGGCCGCGCCCGCGTTCGCGGATGTGGACGGCTTTCGCGGCATGCGCTGGGGCGAGCGGCTGGAAGATGTCGCCATGAGCAAACCGCTGGCCCTGGAAAGCAGCAACAAGGCGGACGATACCGTGGTCTACACGGCCCGGGACGACCGGCTGTGGCTGGGCCCGGCCCGGCTGGAGGATATCCGCTACACCTTCTGGAAGGGACGGCTCTACACCGTTTTTCTCGGTACGCGCGGCTACGAGGACTTTCAGCGCATCAAGCAGGTGGCCTTCGAGCGGTTCGGTACCTTTGACCAGCCTGACCCGTCCGTGGAGAAATACTACCTGCAGGGCGAGCTGAGCCTGGCCGGCCTGCGTTTCGACCCGAAGAGCGGGGCGGGCAGCCTGCTGCTCATCTCGCGCATGCTCCACGACCTCAAGCAGCAGATCGACCGGGAACTGATCCGCCAGGGCGCAGAGGCGGATTTCTAGGCTTGCCGCCGCCACCGGGGACGGCCACGGTCCGTCCCTGGCTGTTCTCCCGTGTGGTCAGCGGGCCAGCACCCGGCGCACCCGGGTGGTCAGGGCCACGGCCGCCAGGGCGATGGCGCCGACCGCCACCCCGGCCAGCCCGTTGCCGACCATGGCGGCGAGACCCCCGGCCAGGGGACCGAGCGGCGCGGTCAGCGCCTCCAGCCCGTGGTGGAGTACCGGTATGCCGTGCACCATGATGCCGCCGCCCACCAGGAACATCGCCGCCGTGCCCGCCACGGTGAGCAGGCGCATCAGCCGCGGCGCCATCCCGAGCAGTATCCCCCCCGCCAGTTCGGCCAGCCGGCCGCCCCGCCGCTGCAGCCACCAGCCCAGGTCGTCCAGCTTGATGATCACCGCCACGAAGCCGTAGACCGCCACGGTCATGAGCACGGCCACGGCCGTGAGCACGCCGATGCGGGTCAACAGTGGCGCGGCCGCCACCGTGCCCAGGGCGATGATGATGATCTCGGCCGAGAGGATGAAGTCGGTGCGGATCGCCCCCTTGATCTTGTCCCGCTCCAGCACCATCGGATCCGCGGCCTGCTCGGCCAGCACCCGGGCCGCCACCGCCTCCGCCCGTTCCCCCTCGTCCTTTGCGTGCTCCCCGTCCCCTGTGCCTCGGTGCAGCAGGCGGTGGGACACCTTTTCGAATCCCTCGAAACAGAGATAGGTGCCGCCGACCATGAGCAGCGGCGTCACCAGCACGGGTGCAAAGGCGCTGATCACCAGCGCCGCCGGCACCAGCACCGCCTTGTTGACGAACGAGCCGCGGGCCACCGCCCAGATCACCGGCAGCTCGCGGCTGGCCTGTACCCCCGCCACCTGCTGGGCGTTGAGGGCGAGGTCGTCGCCGAGCACGCCGGCGGTCTTTTTGGCGGCAAGCTTGCTGAAGGCGGCCACGTCGTCGAGGACGCTGGCGATATCGTCGAGCAGGGCGAGCAGGTTGGCGGCAGGCATGGGCAGGCTGGGGCTGGGCTGAAGGAGGCGCGGAACCGGTGGCGCCACGGGGCGTACCGGCGTTTGTGCCGGCGGACCGGCGGGAATCGTTCCGGTTTCTACCGCATCCCGTTGGTCGCGTCAACGCTGCCGCGGCCGCTCACCAGTGCGGCTGGTTGCCCACCTGCAGGCCGGTGACGTCGCCGGAGGAGATGATGGTGATGAAGGCGTCCGGATCCTGCTCCAGGGCGATGCGCTTGAGCAGGGGCAGATCCCGGCGGCGGACCACCGAGAAGAGGATGGTGCGGTCCGCACCCTGGAAGGCGCCCCGACCGTGCAGCTGGGTGACGCCCAGGCCGTGGCGGGCGGTGAGCGCCTCGGCGATTTCCTGCCACCGCGCCGAGATGATCAGCGCCGCCTCCCGCCGGTTCATGCCGTGAAAGACGCTGTTGGTGGCGACCATGGCGACGATGGCGTAGACGATGGAATAGAGTACCTGCTCCAGCGGGAAGAGCAGGGTCGAGGCGGCGAGCACGGCCAGGTTGACGAGCACCGCGCCCAGGCCCACCGGCACGGCGAGGCACTTGTGCAGCACCACGCTGATGATCTCGGTGCCGCCGGTGGAGCCGCACGAGCGCAGGATGATGGCGATGCCCAGGCCGGAGAGGCCACCGGCGACCACCGCGGCCAGCATCGGGTCGCTCAGTTCGATCCGCCAGGGCAGCGCCCAGAGGAGCAGGGCGTAGATGAGCATGCCCCAGAGCGAGTAGCCGAGGAAGCGCAGGCCCACCAGTCGCCAGCCGATGAGAAACACCGGGACGTTGATGAGCAGGTAGATGAGCGCCACCGGCAGGTCCGGGTGGAGGTAGTGGACCACCAGGGCCGCGCCGGTCAGCCCGGCGGCGAGCAGCCCCTGCTCCATCATGATGGCCTTGACCGCCAGGGCGCAGACCGCGCTGCCCAGGGTGAGCAGCAGGGTCTGGCGCAGCCAGTCGAGGATGTTTTTTTTCATGGCTCCTGAGGTGTTGAACGGACAACGGCGGGATGAGCCGGAACAGCCTGCCGCGTCCCCGGCGGGAACGCGGCGTGAACAGACACGGGACGGCCGGGACGGCCGCCTCAGTCCGCGGCGAAACCCTGCTCGTGCCGGGAGAGGACCATCTCCCAGTTGCGGAACGCCTGGTAGAGGTCCTGGCGCACCGGGTAGTCCCAGGAGCCGGTGTTGTGCACGATCCGGCCGCCGAACCCGGTCTTGAACCGGTACATGCCGTGGAAGGAATGGTCCGGGTCGTCACCGGGGGAGATCGCGCCCATGTCGTAGGTGCGGCAGTCACGGGACAGGGCGTAGCGCATGGTCTGCCAGTGCAGGGCGTAGGGGGCCATGAGTTCCCGGCGGTGGTTGGCCGAGGCGCCGTGGAGGAAGAGCGCCCCCTGTTCGGACAGCACCAGGATCGCCCCGGCCAGGGGATCGCCCTGATGCCGGGCCAGCAGCAGTACCACCTCCGGGTCGTTGGGCAGGCTGCGGTCGGCGTCGAACAGGGCGGAAAAGTAGCGGTAGTCGCTCATGGCAAAGCCGTTGCGCTCGGCGGTCTGCACGTACATCCGGTAGAAGAGGGGCAACTGCTCCTTCGGGGCGACCTCCACCCGCACCCCCTTGCGTTCGGCCAGGCGGATGTTGTAGCGGGTCTTGGCCTTCATGCGGCCGAGCAGGTGCGCCTCGTCGCCGTCCAGGTCGACCACGAGCGAGTTGGCCACGGTCACGTCCACCGGCGCCTTGCGCAGGTTCCAGCGCTCGGTGCCGAAATTCATGCGCATCTCGCGGATGCGGGACTCGGGGAAATCGACCCAGTGCTGCGCGTGCATCTCGGCCGCGTAGGGGGATTCCCATGGCAGGTCGTAACGGATGAAGGTGAGGTCCGCGTCGATCTGCTCGACCACCGATTCGGACAACCGCTCGAGAAAAGGGCCGTACTCTTCCTGGGGCGGGGCGAACTCCGGCCCCTGGGGGACGTAGGCGGCCACCCCGTTCGGGCCGAAGGGCTTGACGATCACCAGCATGTCACGGGCCGCTGGCGCACCGTCGAGTTCAAAGGCGTAGGTCCGCCAGCCAAGGCGTGATTTCACTTCGCCCCAATACCTGCTTTGAAACAGGATGTCCGTGGGATACAGTTCCCGGGGCCGTTTCGGCGTCAGCGTCAGGTGCACGGCGTCTTCTCCTTTGGGTGGTGCCTGCGGTGCGATCGCAGGTGGTCAGTGGCTGACCGGGCAAAAAAAGAAGCCGACCCCGCAGAGGGGGCCGGCATGGTTTGGAAGAGTAGAGGCAACTTCCGTGCCGGATGAGCCGATACGCGGCCGCTGCGGCAGGCTTTCCGGTGAAAAGCACCAGGAAACAAGCAGATCTATCTATTCCCGGCCGCTTGCGGGCGCCCCTCGGCCCGCCAGTCGGCCGTGACGGCAGCAGAAAAAAACGGGGCGTTTTTCCCCGGTGGCCGGTTTTGCCCCGGACCGGGGAGAACCACCGCCACACAGCACCAGGGAGGCGACACCATGCAGGAACAGGCCCTGCTCGAGGAACGGGCGAAACTGATCGAGCGTAACAAGGAACTTTCCTGCCTGTACGAGATCGCCACGATCGTCGCCCGCAGCGAAACGACCTTTGCCGAACTGCTGCAGGCCATTGTCCGCGTGCTGCCCTCGGCCTTCCACCACCCGGAGCGGGTGTGCGCCCGCATCGTCGTCGCCGGCCAGGAGTTCCAGAGCGACGGGTTCGCCGCCTCGGCGCAGGTGCTGCGCGCCGACCTGCAGCTGGAGGGCGGGGAGCACGGCGCCATCGAGGTGTTCGCGCTCGAGCGGGAGCAGCCGCCGGTCGCGGCTGCGGACCGTTTCCTGCCCGAGGAGCGCCAGCTGCTCCAGGCCATCGCCGGCCAGGTGAGCCTGATGATCGGCATCCGCCTGGCCAACGAGCGGCGCGCCCACCTGGAGGATCAACTGCGCCACGCCGACCGGCTGGCCAAGGTGGGCCAGCTGACCGCGGGCGTGGCCCACGAGCTGAACGAGCCGCTGGCCGCCATCCTCGGTTTCGCCCAGCTGGCCGCGAAAAAGATCGACGCGCCCGAGCAGGCGGGCCGCTACCTGGAGCGGATCATCCAGAGTTCGCTGCATGCCCGCGAGATCATCCGCAAGATGCTGTTGTTCAGCAGCCCCGGGGTGCACAGCACCAGCCCGGTGGACCTGAACCGGGTGCTCACCGAGGGGCTGGCCTTTCTCGAGCCGCGTTTGGCCAAAAGCGCCATCCGCGTGGTCACCGACTTCGCCCCGGGCCTGCCGCCCATCGAGGCGGACAGCGCCCAACTCACCCAGGTGCTCGTCAACCTGGTGCTCAACGCGCTCCACGCCATGGCCGACGGCGGCACGCTCACCCTGCGCACCGAGCGGGGCGAGGGGGCGGTGCGCCTGGTCGTGGCCGACACCGGCACGGGCATGGACGCGGCCACCCTGGAGCAGATCTTTCTGCCGTTCTTCACCACCCGGGAGGTGGACCAGGGCACCGGCCTGGGGCTGTCGGTGGTGCACGGCATCGTCACCGCCCACGGTGGCACCATCGACGTAGAGAGCGTTCCCGGCCGGGGCACGGTCTGCACCATCACCCTGCCGATGTGCAGGGATGCGGAGGTTGAAGCTGCGGCCGCAGCGAAAAGGAGGACGGAACATGGCAGCTGACAGACCGGCCGAGACGGCGCCGGCCCCGGACCGCTCCCGCATCCTCGTGGTGGACGACGCCGCCGACGCGCGCGAGGTGATCCAGACCCAGCTGGAGGACCGGGGCTTTCGGGTGGCCGCCTGCGGGTCGGTCGAGGAGGCGCTGGCCCTGCTCGCCGCGACACCGTTTGACCTCATCATCACCGACCTGCGCATGCCGCGGGCCAGCGGCCTGGAGCTGGTGCGGCACGTGCGCACCGCCCTGCCGGACACGGAGGTCATGATCATCACCGGCTACCCGACCATCGAGGGCGCGGTGGAGGCGGTCAAGACCGGGGCCGAACACTACCTGGCCAAGCCGTTCACCGAGCGGGAACTGCTCGAGGCGGTGGAGGCCATCATCGCCAAGCTGGCCCGCCGGCGGCTGGCCCACGCCGGCCCGGCGGCCGATGGGGCGCACGGCATCATCGGTGCTTCCGAGCCCATGCAGCGGGTGTTCCGGCTCATCGACCGGGCCGGCGCGACCGCGGCCACGGTGCTCATCGAAGGCGAGAGCGGCACCGGCAAGGAACTGGTCGCCCGCGCCATCCACTATGCCGGCGAGCGCCGGGGGGCGCCGTTCGTGTCGGTCAACTGCACCGCCATCCCGGAACACCTGATCGAGAGCGAGCTGTTCGGCCATATCCAGGGGGCCTTCACCGGTGCGGTGGCCTCGCGCCGCGGCTTTTTCGAGATGGCCGGGGGCGGCACCCTGTTCCTCGACGAGATCGGTGACGCCAGCCCGGCCATGCAGGCCAAGCTGCTGCGCGCGATCCAGGAGAAAACCATCCACAAGGTGGGGTCCAGCCGGCCGGTGCGGGTGGACATCCGCCTCATCTGCGCCACCAACAAGGACCTGCCCCAGCTCATCGACCGGGGCCTGTTCCGCGAGGACCTCTACTACCGCATCAACGTCATTGACATCCCGCTGCCGCCCCTGCGCGAGCGCGGCGACGACCTGCTGCTCCTGGTCAACCATTTCCGCGCCAGGTACGGCCGCGACCTGGGACGGCCGGCGCCGTCGTTCAGTGACGAGACCCTGCGCCGGCTGACCGCCTACCACTGGCCCGGTAACGTGCGCGAACTGGAGAACCTGGTGCAGCGGCTGGTGCTCCTGGCCGAGGGCGAGCGGATCGAACCCACGGACCTGCCCGCCACCCTGCGGCCGGCGCTCGACCTGCCCCGGCGGCTCGACCGCAGCCTCGCCGAACACGAGGCTGATTACATCCGCGCGGTGCTGGCCAGCGTGGGCAACAACAAGACCCGCGCCGCGGCCATCCTCGGCATCGACCGCAAGACCCTGCGCGACAAGCTCGGCCGGCAGGGCTGAGCACAGGTTGGTATGCACACAAAACGACCATCGGAGACAGCATGGCCCAACTGGAACACATCGAGGCGATTGAACGACGGCTGTGGAGCGCGGCGGACACCCTGCGGGCGAACTCCAACTACGCCAGCAACGAGTATTTTCTGCCGGTGATGGGCCTGGTGTTTCTGCGCCACGCCTACAGCCGCTTTTTGGGCGTCAAGGACGACATCGAGGCGCATCTGCCCAAGCGCGGCGGCAGGACCCGGCCGCTCACCAAGGAGGATTTCTCCGAGAAAAGCGCCATCTTTCTGCAACCAAAGGCCCAGTTCGACACCCTCGTGGCCCTGCCCGACAGCGCCGACCGGGCCAGGGCGATCATCGACGCCATGGAGTCCATCGAGGCCGACTACGACAACCTGCGCGGCGTGCTGCCCAAGAGCGAGTACCAGGAACTCGACAACGATGTGCTCGGCCAGTTGCTGCGCACCCTCAACCCCGAGGAACTCAAGCGCGTCTCCGGCGACGTGTTTGGCCGCATCTACGAATATTTCCTCACCCAGTTCGCTGACCAGAAGGCCCACGACGGCGGCGAGTTTTTCACCCCGGTGTCACTCGTCTCGCTCATCGCCAACGTCATCGAACCAACCGGCGGCACGGTGCTCGATCCGGCCTGCGGCTCGGGCGGCATGTTCGTGCAGAGCGCCCGGGTGGTCGAGGCCCACCACGAGAACCCCACCGAGAAACTCGCCTTCTACGGCCTGGAAAAGAACGCCACCACCATCCGCCTGGCCAAGATGAACCTGGCGGTGCACGGCCTGGAAGGCAACATCCAGAAAGCCATCACCTACTACGAAGACCCGCACGAACTGCTCGGCAAGGCCGACTTCGTCATGGCCAACCCGCCTTTCAACGTGGACGAGATCGACGCCGACAAGGTCAAAAGCGACCCGCGCCTGCCCTTCGGCCTGCCCGGTGTCAGCAAAGGGTCTGGCCAAAAAGACAAGCCTGGCAAAGATCGTAAGGGTAAGGTCTCGAATGGCAACTACATTTGGATAAGCTATTTCTACAGCTACCTCAACGAACAGGGCCGTGCCGGGTTCGTGATGTCGTCCCAGGCCTCCAGCGCTGGTCGGGACGAGGCCAAGGTGCGCCAGAAACTGGTGGAGACTGGCAACGTGGATGTCATGGTCGCCATCCGTTCTAACTTTTTCTACACTCGCACCGTCCCCTGCGAGATCTGGTTCCTCAACCGCGCTAAGCCTGAAGAACACCGCAACAAGGTGCTGATGATCGACGCCCGCAACGTCTATCGAAAAGTCACCCGCAAGATTTACGACTTCAGCCCCGAGCAGGAACAAAACCTCCTGGCAATCGTCTGGCTCTATCGAGGAGAGACGGGGCGCTATCTCGACCTGGTGGCTGGCTACTGCCGGCGTATGTTGGCCGAGGGTGCGGCCTGCTACATATTGAAAGACGAGGAAGGCGAAACGATCGAGCCGTTGCCGGGTTTTATCGGTGTCCTGACCACGCTACGCGGCGCGGTTGAGCCCTTTTTCAAGACACTGGCCAAGGACGCGGCCCACGCCGAACCACTCAAGGAGTTGGGTGACGCCATTCCGCTGTTCATGGCGGATGTGGAGAAGTTCCGGAAGACCGTCTTTGAGCAGCAGGCGACCTTGGGAAAACAGAAGATGACCAATGGAGATTTGAAAAAGGCCGTGGACCGGCTCGCAACTCTGGCCGAGACCAGCCGCGATCTGGTCAAGCAGGCCGACCTGCTCTACAAGCTCGCCTGCCGCCTGATCGAAACCTGCGAAAACGAATGCGATGCCAAGGGCAACGACGCCTGGTCAGGCCGCGATATCAACCGCGCCCGCAAGGGCGCCGACGAAGCCCGTGCCCTGGCCGTGGACCAGCTCAAGCAGGTGCGCTACTTCTGGAAACAGGCCCACTGGCTGACCGAACGGTTCCCCGAGGCCGAACTGCGCGATGTGGCAGGGCTGGTCAAGCTGGTGGACCGGTCCGAAATCGCGGCCAACGACTGGAGCCTCACCCCCGGCCGTTATGTGGGCGTTGCGCCAGAAGAAGAGGATGAGGATTTCGATTTCGAGGAGGCGTTGCGGGAGATCCATGTGGAACTGGAGGATTTGAACGCCGAGGCGGTGCAACTGGCGGCGAGAATCAAGAATAACTTCGAGGAGTTGGGGATATGAGTATTGCCGAACTACTCAAGGTCGAGGAAGGCAAGACCCTGGAGTTCAAACGAGATCTCTCTTCTCCGCGAAATCTTCTCAAAACGCTGGTGGCCTTTGCCAATACTGCCGGCGGCAGGATCATCATCGGGGTGGCGGACAAAACCCGCCAGCCGATCGGCATCGACAACCCGCTGGACGAGGAGGAACGGCTCTGCAACCTGATCGCCGATGCCATCAGCCCCCGTCTGGTTCCCAATGTCGAAATGACCACAGTCGACGGCAAAACCCTGCTCGTGGTGGAGGTGTTTCTGAGTAATGCACGCCCCCATTACCTGCATTCCGAGGGGCCGGAAACCGGGGTTTATGTCCGACTCGGCTCCACCAACCGCCAGGCGGACCGGGAGTTGGTTGGCGAATTGCGCCGCTCGATCGAGGGGGTTTCCTTCGATGAACTGCCCCTGCCGGATTTGTCCATCGACGACCTGGATATGGAAGCGGCGCAAAAAGCATTTGCCGGGGTCCGAAAACTGGATGAACAGGCCTTGCTGACATTGAAACTGCTGACCCGCCATCAGAACAAACGCGTACCGACCAAAGGGGGGATTCTTCTTTTCGGCAGGCAGCGCACGCAGCACTTTTCCGATGCCTGGGTCCAGTGCGGCCGTTTTTTGGGCACCGAGAAAATCGACATTTTCGATCATATCGATATTGACGTACCGCTGCCGCAGGCTGTTGACGAGGTCATGCTGTTCTTGAAAAAGCACGCCTACCGCGGAGCGGATCTCACCGAAGTGCGCCGCAGGGATGTCTGGAGCATCCCCCTGGGAATCTTGCGCGAGGTGATCATCAACGCCCTGGTGCACAGCGATTACTCCCAACGCGGCGCCCCCATTCGGGTCGTTTTCCTGGATGACCGCATCGAGGTGGAAAGCATGGGTATTCTCCTGCCCGGCCTCACCATCGAAGAGATGAAACAGGGCACTTCCCGCATTCGCAACCCGGTCATCGCCCGCGTCTTCAAGGAACTCCACCTGATAGAACAATGGGGCACCGGTGTGCGCCGCATCTTTGCGGAGGCCCGGGACCTGGGGCTGAGGGAACCGAAAATCGAGGAAATCGGCCTGCGCCTGCGCTTTACGGTCTATCTGGCAGAGCCACATCGCCTACAGTCCGGCAAACAAGGGACACAAGCAGGTCCGATAACCGAACAAGTAACCGAACAAGTAACCGAACAAGTAAAACGACTACTGTCTGTCTTGAAGGACAAAGAACTTGGAAGCAAAGATGCCATGCTGTCGTTGCACCTGAATCACCGGCCGACCTTTCTCTACGATTATCTGCAGCCCTCGTTGTCCGGCGGGCTGACCGAGATGACCCAACCCCATTCACCCAAAAGCCCGACCCAGAAATACCGCCTGACCGAAAAAGGGAAACAGGTGCTGGAGGGCGGGAAATGAATACGTGTAAAAGAGCCTGTTGCACCATTTTCAGAATGGAGGAACTGAACGCCGAGGCGGTGCGGCTGGTCGCGAGGATCAAGAAGAATTTTGAGGAGCTGGGGGTATGAACTGGGCAGATAGAAACCTTGGCGAATTATGCAGTCTCATTACCGACGGTAAGCATGGAGACTGCAAGAACGAGGAAGGCTCCGGTTTCTTTTTCATTAGCTGCAAGGACGTCAAAGATGGCAGGCTGAATTATGACGCTGCTCGACAAATAGTACGAACCGATTTCGCAGAAACCCATCGCAGGACCGATCTAAAACCGGGCGATGTTTTGCTAACTAATAGCGGAACAATCGGCAGACTTGCTATTGCGCCCGATGACGACAGGACAGAAAGAACCACCTTCCAAAAGAGCGTTGCTGTACTTAAGCCAATTCGAGAACTGATAACACCTAATTTCCTGTATTATAAACTTGCAGCAGAAAACACTCGGCTCATCAATTCTGCCGGAGGGGCCGCCCAAAAGAACTTATTGCTGGGAGAGTTACGACGATTCTCTATACGAATTCCACCCCTTGCGATGCAATGCAGCATCACCTCCATCCTCTCCGCCTACGACGACCTGATCGAGAACAACCGGCGACGGATTCAGTTGCTGGAGCAGGCGGCGCGGCTGCTATACAAGGAATGGTTTGTCCACCTCCGCTTCCCCGGCCACGAACACACCCGAACCATCGACGGCGTGCCGGAGGGGTGGGAGAGACAAAGCCTCGGGGAATTCGCGACCATTCTCAAAGGGAAAAATATCACAAAGGAAACGATCGAAGAGGGAGATGTCCCGGTTGTCGCTGGCGGATTGAAGCCTGCTTACTACCATAATGCGGCTAATGCTTCAGGTCCCGTTATAACTGTCAGTGCATCTGGCGCCAATGCAGGTCATGTCGCGCTCTATCATCAGGATGTTTGGGCGTCTGACTGTTCCTATTTGAGCAGTAGCGACAATTCCGAGATTTGGTTCCTATATCTTTCGATGAAGTATTGTCAGGCCGAGATTACTGGAATGCAACAGGGTGCAGCGCAGCCACACGTTTATCCAAAGCATTTGAAGCGCCTTGGTCTTCTGTTGCCACCGAGAAACTTACTGGATCTTTTTAAAGAAACTGTAGAGGTGTGTTTTCTTCAGATAGCGAATCTTGAGAAGCAAACTGAAAAGCTCGCCAAAGCCCGCGACCTCCTCCTGCCCAAACTGATGAACGGGGAGATGGTGGTGTGAAGGACGATAGCAATACAACAGGGGGGAATGCGTAACATGGCAACCGCCGAACAGATCAAATCCCTCATCCGCTCGCATTTAAGCGATCAGCCTGAGCAGTTTTTCACCATTGCACTGCAGGTTGCCGCCCATGAGGCGAAACAGGGGCATCAGAGCCTGGCCCACGAGATACGGTCCCTGGTCGATAAAGCCAAGGCGCGGCCAGCGCGGGTCATTCCCTTTACGCCGGACTTGGATCATTTGGTGCTGACCTCGGAACCCAAGGAACGCCTTGGTGTGCTCGTGCAATCGGATGAGATGCGCGGGCGGATCGAGCGTATCCTGCGCGAGTACCGGCAGAAGGCGAAGCTTGAAAAGTTTGGTTTATCCCACCGGCGAAAGATTCTGCTCGCCGGACCGCCGGGAACGGGTAAAACCCTGACCGCTTCTGTTCTGGCCGGGGAGTTGGGGTTGCCGCTCTTCACCATTATGATGGACAAGATCGTTACCAAGTTTATGGGCGAGACGAGCGCCAAGCTGCGCCAGATTTTCGATGTGATTCAGGAGCGCCGGGGGGTGTATCTGTTTGACGAGTTCGACGCCATCGGCGGCGAGCGCAGCCGTGAAAACGACGTGGGCGAGATGCGCCGCGTGCTCAATTCGTTTCTTCAGTTCATCGAGCGGGACAGCTCGGACAGCCTGATCGTGGCGGCGACCAATAACCCCCGCATTCTGGATCAGGCGCTTTTCCGGCGGTTTGATGACGTGCTGAATTATCATCTACCAGAAAAGGCTGAGATAGGACGGTTGATCGAGAACCGCTTGGGATCGTTCCGTTCCAATAAAATGCAGCTTGAAGCCTCGGCCAAAATTGCTGAATCGCTCAGCCATGCCGAGATCGCCCAGGCCTGTGATGACGCGATCAAGGAGGCGATTCTCGCCGACCGGAAAACCGTGACCGCGACGCTGCTCAAGCAAATGCTTCAGGAGAGACGATCCGCCTATATGGCTTCCACGAGGGGGTAAGATCGCATGGCTACAAAGCATTCCCATATCTTTCTAGGCGATACAGGAGAATCTTCGGATTACACACGACCCCCGAGAAAGATAGAGCAGGCACATAGGTATCCAACCCGCGAACGGGAATCGCACAGCGCCAGACTTCGGCAGCAATGGGAATCCATCTGGACCAGGGCAAGAGAGCAGCAAGAATCCCGAACGGCGGTATCGATGCCGACCAGGGATGGCGTTTATGTCGAGTTCGAAGGAGCGCCGGGATACGATCTTGTCACCAAGAGTCTCGAAGACCGGGGTGCCGGGATACGCCTTCTCAACGTCTATACCCTCCGCTCCGAGAGTGATCCTACACAGGAGATCACCCGAGCAACCGTTTTCATTCCCTCGGGTAAGCAAGAAAATTTCCTCAAGAAAATTAGAAAATACGCTGAGGAAGACACTAAAAAGGGTAAGCCGAAGAATGCGGATTTAATCCAAGGCGTTGAGGATATGCGGCTCGCGGTGCTGGAATCCTTCTGGCGTGACGAACTCCACCTGTTGCCACAGGGGACAATGGCGGTCTGGTGCGAAATCTGGCTGCAGGGAACGGATGACGATGTCGAGCAGCGTTTTCGGGAGACCGCTGCCGCCTTGAACATGGACGTGCAGGCGCGATCGCTTCGTTTTCCTGAAAGAACGGTACTGCTCGGCAGGACGACCCGGGAGCAGCTCGCCAACCTGATCGAATCCAGCCCCGATATCGCCGAATTCAGACGCGCCAAGGAGACCGCCCGGTTCTTCCTCGAACTGGAGAACAGGGATCAAACGGAATGGGTGAACGATCTGCGTTCCCGTTTGCGGGTCAATCCCGATGCCACGGTGGCCGTGTGCATCCTCGATACCGGAGCCAACAACGGGCACGCGCTGCTTCAGCCCGTCCTTGCCGATGACGATTGTCACACGGTGGAACCCGGCTGGGGCGTCAACGATCACCAAGGCCACGGTACGCTGATGTGCGGAGTCGCCGCCTTCGGTGACCTGACGGATGCCTTGCAGCACAGCCATCCACTCAAGGTCGACCATTTCCTGGAGTCGGCGAAGATACTTCCTCCGCGAGGGGCTAACGATCCAGACCTGTACGGTGATGTTACGATCCAGGGCATATCCCGCGCCGCAATCCAGGCACCGGACCGGAATCGCATCGGCTGCATGGCGGTAACGTCGGAAGATGGTCGAGACCAAGGTCGGCCTTCTTCGTGGTCGGCGGCCATCGACAAGCTCACCTCCGGGTATGACGACGACACCAGGCGTCTTTTCATCGTTTCAGCGGGGAATATCGAGGAACAGCAGATTTGGGCCGACTATCCACAAAGCAATTTGCGGTATTCCGTTTGTGATCCCGGCCAGTCATGGAATGCCCTCACTGTGGGCGCCTACACGGAAAAGGCCATTCTTTCTGACCCGGACCTTCAGGACCACACGCCGCTGGCCCAACCGGGCGAGTTATCTCCTTTCAGCTCCACTTCTCACGATTGGGATGGGAAATGGCCTGTCAAGCCGGACATCGTACTTGAGGGCGGAAATGTTGCCCACGCTCCCGATGGTTTCATCAGCGAACATGACGATCTTTCCCTGCTGTCAACAGGCCATCAGCCAATACAGAGACAGTTTGACGCAATCAATGCGACCAGTGCCGCCGCCGCTCAAGCGGCCTGGATGGCGGCCCAGATACAGGTGCGATATCACGAGGCGTGGCCGGAAACGATTCGAGGGTTGATAATCCATTCGGCCGAATGGCCGGATGCGCTGAAGCGTCAGTTCCTGAACGCGAATGGCCGGGGGGAGTACCCTAAGTCCGAATACGGACGGCTGCTGCGCATCTGTGGCTATGGGGTTCCCAACCTTGCCAAAGCGTTGGCCTGTGCGTCGAACTCCCTGACGTTGATTTCGGAAGCGGAGATCCAACCCTATACCAAAAAAAAAGGTCGTTCCGATTGTTCAACCAAGGATATGCATCTGCACCGGCTTCCTTGGCCACGCGAGATGCTGCTCGCGTTGGGAGAAACGCCTGTGGCCTTACGGGTTACGCTGTCTTATTTCATCGAGCCGGGACCGGGCGAAGTTGGTTGGAAGGACAAATATCGTTACGCCTCCTATGCCCTGCGTTTTGACCTTAACAACACCGGGGAAAATGAAGAGCAGTTTTTACGACGACTGAATGCCGCTGCCCGCGAGGATGGAGAGCGCCCTGACAGTCAAAGTGGTAGCGAAAGGTGGGTAATCGGGGTCAACAGCAGGAATACGGGTTCTGTTCATTCTGACATCTGGAAAGGCACGGCTGCCGATATCGCCTCCTGTAATCTGATCGGTGTTTATCCGGTAATCGGTTGGTGGCGTGAGCGGGCGTGGCTTGGCCGATGGGACCGGAGGGCCAGATATTCTCTGATCGTTTCGCTCCATACTCCGGACGAAAACATCGACATCTACACGCCGGTCGCCGTTCAACTGGGCATTCCTGTGGAGGTGATGATGTGAATCTGAACTCCCCCCTCGCCCAAATCGCCCTCGGCGAAGACTCCACCCGTCAGTTCAAGGCGGATGTGAAGAATGCCGAGTCGCTGGCCTCGGAGATGGCGGCCTTTGCCAATACCAATGGCGGCACGATCTTCATCGGCGTGGCCGATGACTGTTCGACACCGGGGTTGTCGCCGCAGGATGTGGCCCGCATCAATCAGCTCATCAGCAATGGTGCCAGTCAACTGGTGCGCAGCCCGCTGGCAGTGCAGTCCGAGAACGTGGCGCTGGAAAACGGTCGCATTGTCATCGTGCTGACCGTGCCCAAGGGGATCGACAAGCCCTATTTCGACAAGAACGGGGTAATCTGGCTCAAGGCCGGGGCCGACAAGCGGCGGGTGAATTCCAAGGAAGAACTGCGCCGCCTGTTCCAGTTCACCAACCAGTTCCATGCTGACGAACTGCCCACCAAGGCTGGCATCGACAAGTTGGACAAGCTGCGCTTCCGCGATTTTCTGCGGGATGTCCACAAACAGGACTATCCTGATTCCCCTGACGCACTGACCCGGCTGTTGCAGAACATGAACCTGGCCACCGATGACGGCCGGTTGAACCTGGCCGGAGTGCTGCTGTTCGCCGAGCAGCCGGAATGGATCGTGCCGCAATTCGTGGTCAAGGCGATCCGCTATCCCGGCAACAAAATTCACGTTGCCGACTACCTCGACACCGAGGACTTTTCCGGTCCATTGCCGAAACTCTTCGAGGGGGCGCTGGCCTTTGTCATGCGTAACCTGCACAAGGTGCAGGCCGGACGCGGGGTGAACGCGCCCGGTACACCGGAGATCCCCGAGGCGGTGTTCGAGGAGCTGCTGGTCAATGCCCTTGTGCACCGGGATTATCTGGTCAGTGCCCCGATCCGTTTGTTTGTTTTCGACAACCGCATCGAGATCATCAGCCCCGGCCATCTGCCCAACAACCTGACCGTGGAGAAGATCCGGGCCGGGAACTCCAGCATCCGCAACCCGATCCTCGTTTCCTACGTGGCCAAGGGGCTGCTGCCCTACCACGGGCTGGGATCGGGCATCAAACGGGCGCTGGAAAAGTGGCCGGCCATCGACTTTGCCGATGACCACGACGGCTGTCTGTTCACTGCCACGGTTCACCGCAAATTGGTGGAAGAGTTGGAACTAGCGGATAAAGGTGCAATAAAGGTGCAGGGTGCACCTATAAAAGCATCTTTATCTGGCCTCCAGGGGCAGCTGCTGGACTTTATTCGGTCAAATCCGTCTGTTTCATATGACGAACTGGCGGGGATGACCCAAAAAGACCGCACCACTGTGATGCGGAACATTGGAAGGCTGAAAGATGCAGGCATCCTGCGGCGTGTGGGCTCCAAAAAAACCGGTCACTGGGAGGTGATGGAGTGACACCCGCCCCCTACACCGAGGAGACCCTCGTCCAGCAGACAACTGCCGAGTACCTGGAGCAGGAACTGGGCTGGCGGTCGGTGTACGCCCACAACGCCGAGGATTTCGGGCCGGACAGTCTGCTCGGCCGGACGTCGGACCGCGAGGTGGTGCTGACCCGCGTCCTGCGGGCCAAGCTCGAGGCGCTCAATCCCGGCCTGCCGGCCGCGGCCTATGACGATGCCGTCCGCCAGATCGTCACGGTCGCCAGTACGCAATCACTGACCGCCACCAACCGCGACAAGGACGGGCTGATCCGGGACGGGGTGCAGGTCACCTTCCGCACCACCAAGGGCGAGCGGGTGCGCCAGCGGCTGCGGGTGCTCGATTTCGATCGCCCTGAAAACAATGATTTCCTCTGCGTGCGCGAACTGTGGGTGCGCGGCGATCTGTACCGCCGCCGGGCGGACATCGTCGGCTTTGTCAACGGGTTGCCGCTGCTGTTCATGGAGCTGAAGAACGTCAGCAAGGATATCCGCGCCGCCTACGAGCAGAACTTCCTCGACTACAAGGATACGGTCCCGCACCTGTTCCACCACAACGGGCTGGTGGTGCTGGCCAATGGTGTGGAGGCCAGGATCGGCTCGGTCTCCAGCCGGTTCGAGCATTTCCACGAGTGGAAACGGCTGGCCGAGGAACAACCGGGCGTGGTCGCCATGGAAACCCTGCTCAAGGGCGTGTGCGACCGGGCCAACCTGCTCGACCTGATGGAAAACTTCATCCTGTTCGACGAATCCGCCGGCGAGCCGAAGAAGATCCTGGCGCGCAACCACCAGTTCCTGGGCGTCAACCGGGCCGTGGCCGCGGTTCGCGACCGGAAGAACCGGGCCGGCCGGCTGGGCGTGTTCTGGCACACGCAAGGGTCGGGCAAGAGCTATTCCATGGTCCTGTTCACCCGCAAGGTGCACCGCAAGCTCGGCGGCAATTTCACCTTCCTGGTGCTGACCGACCGCGACGACCTGGACACGCAGATCTACAAGACCTTTGCCGGCTGCGGCGTGGTGGACAACGACCGCGACCCGTGCCGGGCGGCGAGCGGTGAGCACCTGGCCGAACTGCTGGCCCAGCACAAGGCGCACGTCTTTTCCCTGATCCAGAAATTCAACCAGACCGTGGCGGCAGGTGAGGCCTACTCCCGGCGGGACGATATCATCGTCATCACCGACGAGGCGCACCGCACCCAGTACGGGACGCTGGCGCTCAACATGCGGGGCGCCCTGCCGAACGCGAGCTATATCGGCTTCACCGGCACGCCGCTGTTCAAGGACGACGAGATCACCCGGCGGGTGTTCGGCGAGTATGTCTCCACCTACGATTTCCAGCGGGCCGTGGAGGACAGGGCCACGGTGCCGCTCTACTACGACGCGCGCGGCGACAAACTGGGCGTGGCGGTGCAGGACCTGAACGACCGGCTCGCCGAGCGGCTGGCGGCCTTGGAAGAGGACATCAACGCGGGCGGGATAGATGTGCAGCAGCGGCTGGAGCGGGAACTCGGCCGCGATTACCACGTCCTCACCGCCGGCAAACGGTTGGATCAGGTGGCCCGCGATTTTGTCCGCCACTACGCCACGGCCTGGGAATCCGGCAAGGCCATGCTGGTTTGCATCGACAAGATCACCTGCGTGCGCATGCACCGGTTGATAACCTTCTACTGGGACGAGCGAATCCGCGAACTGGAGGCGGAGGTGTCCCGGGCCGCGGACGAGCAGGACGAGCTGTACCGGCGGCGACAGATCGAATGGATGCGCCGGACGCAGATGGCGGTGGTGGTCAGCGAGGAGCAGAACGAGGTGAGGAAGTTCGCCCAATGGGACCTGGACATCATCCCGCACCGAAAGCTGATCAAGGAAGGGATCGACCTGCCCGAAGCCCTGCGGCAGTTGCCGCAGTACCGGAGCAAACAGCGCCTGCCCTTGGACGAGGCGTTCAAGGCCGAAGAGCACCCGTTGCGCGTGGCCATTGTCTGCGCCATGTGGCTGACCGGGTTCGATGTGCCGAGTCTGGCCACCCTCTACCTGGACAAGCCGCTCAAGGCGCACACGCTCATGCAGGCCATCGCCCGGGCGAACCGGGTGCACGAGGGCAAGAACAACGGCATGATCGTGGACTACTGCGGTATCCTGAAAAACCTGCGCAAGGCCCTGGCCACCTTTGCCGGCACCGGTGATGGCGGCCGCAACGGGGAGGGCGGTGAAACCGAGCCGGCCCGGCCGGATGCGGAACTGCTGGCCGACCTCGACGAGGCGATCGGGTTTGTCCGCACTTTTCTCGCGGAGCGGAACGCCACCCTGGAGGCGATTGTCCAGGGGAGCGGATTTGTCAAAAATGCGGCCATCAAGGCGGCCAAGGAGGCGGCCAACGAAAACGACCTGACCAGAAAACGGTTCGAGGTGCTGTGCCGGGCGGTGTTCGCGAAATTCAAGGCCTGCATCAACATCGAGGGCATCAACCGCTACCGCGATGACTGCGGGGCCATCAACATCGTCTACAACAGCCTGCAGCAGGACCGGGCACAGGCGGACATTTCCGCGATCATCCGCGGACTGCAGGAGGTGGTGGACGAGGCCATCGAAACCCGGGACGGGGCGATGCCCGATGACCCCACCGGGGTGTACGACATCAGCCTGATCGATTTCGAACGGCTGCGCCGGGAATTCGAGCGCAGCCCGACCAAACGCACTACCGTGCAGAATCTGAAAAACGTCATTGAACAGCGCCTGCAGCGGATGCTGCGACAAAACCCCTTGCGCACCGATTTTCAGCAGCACTACGAGACGATTGTCGCCGAATACAACCGCGAGAAGGACCGGGTGACCATCGAAAAGACCTTCGAAGAGCTGTTCCGGTTCGAGCTGCAGCTCGATGACGAGACCCGCCGCGCCGTGCGCGAAGGCTTGGACGAGGAATCCCTGGCCCTGTTCGACCTGTTGCGGAAACCGGATCTTTCGCCCGACGAGATCAAGCGCATCAAGGCGGTGGCGGTGGCACTCCTGCAGACGGTCAAGGCGCGCATCG